>Ga0310123_10001647_pt1 | contig 18397 bp, 14 predicted proteins | sample CB6_AW_1057_MG_FD_203505 | JGI IMG/M metagenome (GOLD analysis project Ga0310123, IMG submission 203505) | Marine microbial communities from Western Arctic Ocean, Canada - CB6_AW_1057 | ecosystem: Environmental > Aquatic > Marine > Oceanic | place: Canada: Western Arctic Ocean | collected... | reverse complement strand
CTCTCAAAGCAACCAACCCGGAGGAGGCCCACCGGTGGCAGTTGTCGGTCCGCGAGGCGTTCCGCTCGTGTCTAGAGAACGGGTATCGGGTCGTCGGCTTCTGCGACGGCAACGAGGCTGAACCACCGGCCTATGTGTTGACCACTCAGCCCGTGTCAGGTCCGGATAGGTAGCCATGTCGCTCCGCCTGAATCGGGTCACCCTACGCGAGATACGCCTCGCACTCCGGGAGCCGTTTGAAATCTCGTCCGGCGTGACGACGGATCGGCGCATTCTTCTCTTGGAGCTTGAAGATGTCGATGGTGTCACGACCTGGAGCGAATGCGTCGCCGGCGAGCGCCCGAACTTCTCGGAGGAAACGATCGACACGGCGTGGCTGGCCATCAGCGCATGGTTAGCGCCACGCGTGTTGAGCGGGAGTGTGCCGCATCCATCCGCGCTCAGTGACAAGCTCGGCACCAATATCCGAGGCCACCGCATGGCTCGGGCTGCGCTCGAGATGGGGGGATGGGCCCTTTGGGCCGCTCGGGAGTCGCTGAGCCTGTCACGCGTGATCGGTGGGACCCGGCCCACCATCGCCACCGGTATCTCTCTCGGTATCCAGCGGACACCGGAGACGCTGGTCGCGAAGAGCCGCACGGCCCTCGAGACTGGGTATCGGAAGATCAAGATCAAGATTCGCCCCGGCGCTGACATCGAGTACATCGCCCCGGTGCGCGAGGCGCTGGGATCGGACGCCCCGCTGATGGCTGACGCCAACAGCGCGTATACTCTGCGTCACGCCGATCACCTCGCCGAGCTCGACCCGTTCAACCTGATGATGATCGAGCAACCACTCGCGCATGACGACCTGCGACGCCATGCGCAACTGCAGGATCGCCTCGCCACGCCGATCTGTCTGGACGAATCGATCACCGGCCTCGACCGTGCGGAGGACATGCTGGCTCTTGGCAGCGGGCGGATTGTCAACATTAAGGCGGGGCGCATGGGAGGCTTCACACCCGCGAAGGCGGTACACGACCTCTGTCAACACCACGGTGTCCCGGTGTGGTGCGGCGGAATGCTCGAGAGCGGTATCGGTCGAGCCTACAACGTCGCCCTTGCGTCGCTTTCCAATTTCACGATTCCCGGCGACGTCAGCCCCAGCGCCCGCTACTGGGAGCGCGACATCGTGATCCCCGAGTGGACCATGGATGCCGACGGAATGGTGAACGTTCCGACCGACGAGCCTGGGCTCGGCGTTCGGGTTGACGTCGACCGCGTGGATGACCTGACCGAGCGCTTACTGACGCTGCGGGACAGGTGACCGGTGCGCTCCTGGCCCCACGGCCTTACCGGCCTTCGCTCTTGAGTTGATACCAGAGACCGAGCCCCTGGTCGCGGAGCGCACCGAACACCTGCTCGGAGTCACTCCAAATCCGTCGGCCCGTCACATCGACGCCGGCACGGTCAGCGAACACGAGCGCAAACGCGACCGCATACTGCACCGGCATCCGCGGGTCCTCGATGTCGCCGGCGATCGTCCCGTAGCCAAGATCCGAATCGGCGATCCAGACGGCCGCCTGCTCGACGCCATACGTCACAAACGGGTACAGCGTCGGCGAGTCGGAGACCGTGTAGGTGCCGACCTGAATCTGATACATCAGAGCCTCGAGGTGGGACTCCGTACTCGGCGGAAGAATCTCGAGTGAGTCGCTCGCGGTCGGAATTCTGCGATCGCGCTGGCGACCGACGGTCCGAACCATCCAGTCACGCCAGTCAGTATCCGAGAGGACCACCCATCCATCGCGGCGAGCCACCATATCCCTGGCACCGCCGGCAGACCGAAAGTAGGCGCCAACCGGAGAGGTTATGGCGATCGACTGATTACCGGTTCGTCTGATTCGAATCGTGACCGCTTCGTTTCCGGCGCCAATAGCCTGCACCTCGATGAGGCCGGACTCGATGGCGTCGAAGAGGTCGTAGTTGTCGAGTGATCCCTCTGTCGTGTCATCGGTCGAGCGAAAAAAGAAGAGGTGCTGGCTTGGGAGAAAATCGTGCAGCTCCGCTAACTCGAAGCCGGCGGCCTTCCACTCCCGGAGCACCTGGCGCACTGACATCCGATGGTCGGCTTTGATCTGGTCTCCAGTGCCATCCTCAACGCGATACTCCAGCAGTGCAACGCGCCCGCCGGGAGAAAGCGCCCGTCGGATACCAGCCAGCATCGGCTCTGGATCGGACATCTCATGATAGACATCGGTGATGATCACCCAGTCGACTGCACCGGCGGGAAGTTTCGGGTCGACGGGCGTACCGAGAATCGCCTCAATGCCTGTCACGCTTTCATCGGCAGCCAGGCCCTTCATGATTTCAAGCATCTCTGGCTGGATGTCCTCACAGTACACGGTTCCGCCGGGCTGTACTAGCGGCGCCATCTGACGCGCGTAGTACCCTGACCCGCACCCCACATCAGCCACGGTGTCACCTGGCTCTAGGGCCATCGCCTCCAAGACGCGTTGTGGCTGTTCCTCGATGACCCGGTCCTCACGCTCGAGCCAGTCTGCACCGCGATAGGTCATGAACTCCGCAGGAACCCGATGCCGTTCCTGGCGATCGGTCTGCGCTTGGGCCGAATGGGAAGCGGTGGCAATACTCAGGAGAACGGCGAGCACGAGAGGACGGTTGTTCAAGAGGGCTCCCGCAGAAAGAGGTGTCCTTTCAGCCTACCACTGGATAGGCGAAGGGTCACGAAAGAACCCACCGCCGCGTGGCTGACCTCGACCGTCGAACCGCTCCAGGCACGGTGTATTCTGCAGGTAAGGGATCAGTCGCATGACTCAACTCGACACCAAGGACACCGAAGAGGCCGCGTACGAGCAGTTTCTTGACGCCTATCCCGAGTATCGCGACACGACGGCGCTCGATGAACTGCGGGCGCGAGACTTTCGCAGGCTGGACGAGCAGGGGCAAATCTATCTCGACTACGCGGGCGCGGGACTCTACGCCACGTCACAGATTCGCCGACACAGTGCACTCCTCGCCGGAGGCATCTTCGGCAACCCGCACTCCCACAACGCACCGTCTGTCGCATCGACCGACCTGATCGACTCGTGTCGCTGCCGGGTGTTGGCATTCTTCAACGCTTCCCCCGACGTCTACACCGTGATCTTCACCGCCAACGCCAGCCAGGCCCTGAAGCTCGTGGGCGAGGCGTACCCATTCGAAATGGGCGACCAGCTGCTGTTGACCTTCGACAATCACAACTCGGTCAACGGTATCCGGGAGTTCGATCGGGCACGCGGTGCTCAGACGCGCTACGTGCCGATCCTGCCACCGAACCTCGTGGCCGATCAATCGACCGTTGCGCGGTATCTGAACGATCACGTCCCCCAACGTCACAACCTGTTCGCCTACCCGGCGCAGTCGAACTTTTCAGGTGTTCACCACCCGTTGGATTGGATCGCGCAGGCCCGGCGGCTTGACTGGGATGTGTTGCTCGACGCGGCAGCGTTCGTTCCCACGAATCCGCTCGACCTCAGTCGGTGGCAGCCCGACTACGTGGCGCTGTCGTTCTACAAGATGTTTGGTCACCCGACCGGCGTCGGCGCCCTGCTGGCCCGTCGGGAGGCACTCGACAAGCTGCACCGCCCCTGGTTCTCGGGAGGCACGATCGACGTCGCCTCGGTGCAGGGTGACCGGCACTTCATGTCGGCCGGCGCACACGCGTTTGAAGATGGCACCGTTGACTATCTCAGCATCCCGGCGGTGGAGTTCGGACTGGACCTGCTCGAGTCAGTCAGCATGTCCGTCATCCATGAGCGGGTCCGCTGTTTGACTGGCTGGCTGCTCGACAGTCTCGGCTCATTCCGTCACGCCAACGGCCGGCGTGCGATTCGGCTGTATGGTCCGATCACGTCGGCGGGACGGGGCGGAACGCTGGCATTCAATTTTTCCCACGCTGACGGAACGCTCCTCGACCACCAGGCCGTCGACATCAGAGCGTCTCGGCGACACATTTCTCTCCGCACGGGATGTTTCTGCAACCCGGGGGCGGGAGAGGTGGCGCTTGGCCTGTCCGAGGACGATCTGAACCGCTGCTTCCGGAACGCGGACGACAGAATGGATCGGGACGACCTGATGCGTTGCATCAACGCCGAGAGCGGTGGGGCCGTACGTATCTCTCTCGGCCTCGTCTCGAACTTCTCCGACGCCTACGCGTTCCTCACCTTCGCGCGAGAATTCGTCTCCGCAGCGTAGCGTCGACGGGGCGCGCCCCGAACGACTCCTGATGTTCGCCACACCGCGGCCGTGTCGCCCGCAGGTCATGCTATCCTGAATGTTTCTGCACATTTGGGAACGGATTTAATGATCTTCCAGAGCTGCCGCAGCGTTGCAGCGCCGTCTCTTCGCGCGGGTCTTCTTCTCGCAATTCTTGGCATCGTCTTCGCGTGCTCATCGAGCGCCTCAGCGCAATCGATTCAGACGCCGACCGATTTTTTTGGGTTCGAGATCGGAACCGACGGCGAGCTCGCTCGCTATCCGAGGGTCCTCGAGTACTTGGAGCACCTCGCCGAGCACTCCGGCCGGGTCGAGTTCGAGTACCGCGGGACGACGACCAACGGGCATCCCTATGCGCTCGCCACGTTCAGCTCACGGTCGAACCTGGACCGGCTGGATCGGTTAATCGAGATAAATCATCAGCTCTCCGACCCACGTCTGGTCACAGACGAAGAAGCGGCAGACCTGACCCGAGAAGGTGTGCCGTTCTACTTTCTGAACGCGACGATTCATTCGACCGAGGTCGGCAACGGTCAGACGATCATCAATATCGCGCATCGTCTGGCAACGGAGAACTCGGCCGAAACCTACGAGATACTCGACAATGCCGTCGTCTTGCTCGTGCCATCGCAGAACCCCGACGGGCAAGTGCTGGTCGTTGATCACTGGTACGCCACGAAGAACACTCCGTACGATCGTGTCTACCCGGACCTGTATCACCGCTACACGGGACACGATAACAACCGAGACTGGTTCATGTTCACCCAGAAGGAAACGCGGATGTCCGTCGACATCCACACAGAATATCGACCTCAGCTGACCCACGACATGCATCAGATGGGATCCGGTGGAGCGCGCATCTTCGTCCCTCCGTTCAAGGATCCATACGACCCCAACATCCACCCATTGCTCATTGAGGGGCAGGAACGTATCGGGATGGCGATGTCCTCAGCCTTGATCGCGGCAGGGAAGAAGGGCGTCATCCACAACGCCCAGTACGACCTCTGGACACCGGCCCGCCAGTACATGCTGTACCACGGACAGCCGCGCATTCTGACCGAGATCGCGAGCGCGAGACTGGCCGACCCGATCGTCAATCCAGCCGGTATCAACCGGCCCTTTGGGCCTCAGCAGCCGAGCTGGAATTTCCCCGTGCCATATGACTCGGGCGTGTGGCGCTTGAGTGACATTGTCGAATACGGCGAGATCGCGGTCTTTGCCGCGCTCGAGCAGGTGGCCAGGGATAAGACTCGCTGGCTCGAGAACTTCTACCGCGTTCACAAAGACTGGGTCGAACGCGATGAAGCGCCGTATGCATACGTTATTTCGGCCGACCAAGCTGACCCATTCGAAACGTACGAAATGCTCGAAATCCTCGATTTCGGCGAGGTCGAGATCCATCAGGCGAACTCGGCGTTTTCCGCCGGCGGCACGACGTATCCTGAAGGATCATGGGTGATCGACCTGGCACAACCGTATGGCGCGTTTGCGAAAACAATGCTCGAGCGTCAGGTCTACCCTGACCTTCGCTCCTCTCCGGGGGGACCGCCCATTCCACCCTACGATGTAACAGCCCAGACACTCGGGCTACTAATGGGTGTCGACGTCGATCAGATCGACGAGCCGATCGACGCCGACCTCGAACTGCTCGATGAGATTGCCCCGAGCATCACGCCGATGCCCGACCCGCCGGCGTGGGCGTACGTGATTCCGCCGACATCGAATGCCGGATTCAAAGCCGCTGCACAGCTGCAAAACGCCGATGTCCCAGTTTTTCGTGCCGCCGGAGCCATTGCCACTGGCGGTCAGTCGATGGCCCCGGGAGCGTGGATCGTGCCGCCGAGCGAGACGGCCAAGCAGATTCTAGAGCGTGTGGCAGCGGAAACTGGTCTCCTGGTATCCGGGCTGGATCAGGCGCCAGAGGTGCCAGGTTTTCGAATCAAGGATTCCACGCGGGTGGGTCTCTGGCGAGCGGCCGACAACATGCCAGGTGGCTGGATGCTGTGGCTCTTCGAGCAGTACGGCCTCAACCACACTACGATCTCGTCGCTTGATTTCGACGGTGACCTCGCCGACCTTTACGATGTCATCGTGCTCCCGTCCGGGACCACCACGACTCGCATCGTCGAAGGCCTCAGTCCGCGGCGTCACGACGAGTCGTGGCGCTGGGCTTACGGAGTCGGCGCAAGGGGCTGGCAGAAGCTTCGCCAGTGGGTCCACGATGGCGGGACGCTCGTGGCGTTAGGAACGGCCGTTGGCGCAGCGCGTGAACTGCTCGACCTGCCGATCACACCGGTGTTGCCAGTCCGCGAAACGGACTCGTCGCTCGCCGCATCCCCGACCGCCAGACCGCTCGGCGCGCCGCCGGGGGTGGTCGTTGATCCGACATCGGTCTTCTACGGCCCTGGCTCGTTGCTCAAGCAAGTGCACAACCCGAACCATCCAATCGGCTTCGGGATGCCCGAGCGATGGCCGATCTTCTTTCGTTTCGATCAGGCCTACGACCTGACGCCCAGCGTCGACATCTCTGCAGACGTCGTGTCCAGGTACCCCGACGAGGAAGACATGACAGCGAGTGGGTGGTTGCTTGGTGGCGAGCTACTCCGGAACCGCGCCAACGTCGTGGCCTTCGAGGTCGGTAGAGGAACGGTCGTCACCATGGGAAGTCAGGTCGCGTTTCGCACCCAGTCACGGGCGACCTTCAAGCTCCTTTTCAACGCGATCTTCCATGGCCCGGCGACACCGGTTGACGCCGCCCAGCTCGCCCGGTTGGACGACGGATTCTAGCGCTCTGTGCTCGAGGGCCGTGTCGACTTGGGCACGACTGATGACCAAATGGTGGGCTCAGCCGCACGGCCCTCTCTCCGCATCCAAGCACGAGCACTCCCAGGATGAACGCCTCAGACAGGACCCGCTTGCGCACGTCTGGGTTGCCTTGCCGTGTGTGCCGATCCGTCACGAAATCGATCGCGAGCATGAGCCCCTGCCCACGGATTTCACCAATGACGTCGCGGCGCGCCATCAGCGTGCGCAGTTGATCCTTCAGATAGGATCCGACCTCGGCGGCACACGCAACCGGGTTGCCGCCGAAGGTGGAGGCGTGCGCACCCGGACCCCACGTCATCAGATCGGCCCGTGTCATGAGCGCGCCCAGCGGAAGACCCGAGGCGACGCCCTTGGCGACCGTCACCATATCTGGCTCGACGCCAACATGCTCCACGGCGAACATCTTCCCGGTTCGGCCCATGCCGCTTTGCACTTCATCGCAGATGAGCAAGATGCCGTGCTCGTCGCAGAGACGGCGCAGCCCCTGAAGGAATGACGCCGGGGGCACGATATACCCGCCCTCACCCTGTATCGGCTCGACAAAGATGGCTGCAACCTCGCGCGATGAGACGAGCTTTCGCAACACGACCTCTTCTAGCTCGTGGAGCGCACGGTCGCAGCAGCCGGTGTCTGGATTCACGTCGTCACGGTTCGAGCACCGATAGCAATGGGGGTAGTCGATGTGGGTGACCTCTGGGATCAGCGGTCCAAATTCCTGACGCTGCACGATCTTGCTGGCGGTCAACGACAGGGCACCCATCGTCCGACCGTGGAACGCGCCGTAACAGGCGATGACATGCTGCCGTCCCGTCCGGTACCGAGCGAGCTTGAACGCTGCTTCGATGCTCTCCGCACCTGAGTTCGTGAAGTGCACTCGGCTCGGCCCCGACCATGGCGCGACACGCGCGAGTCGCTCGGCTAACTCGACTTCGGGCTCGTAATAGAAGTCGGTGCCCGACATGTGCAGATACCGATCGACCTGCCTCCGGATCGCCTTGACCACATGCGGATGACGATGGCCAGTCGAGCACACGGCGATTCCCGTATTGAGGTCCAGGAAGCGGTTGTGGTCAGGGTCCTCAACCACGACACCCAAGGCCTTTTCGATGACGAGCGGACAGTCTCGGGTGTACGACGGACTGATGATCACGGCGTCACGGGAGATGACAGATGACGCACGTGGCCCGGGAAGGGGCGTCACGAGCCTCGGCGCGTCCGGCTGGACCGGAATGAGGATTCAAGTTTGTCATCGCTGACCAAGCTCAGACTCGAGCCCGACGAGGCGCCTGTCCCTCTCTTCCTCGGTGTCGAGCAACTCGCTCACCGCTGGACGGATGCTTCGTCAGGCACGCTACCTATCGAGTCCTCTTCACCCGTCAAGCTCTCCGCAACTCCTTCGACTTGCGCGGATGGGCCAACGGTCTCGCGCAAGGGGATTTCCTTGAGGAACCACGCCAGCACGAAACCGAAAAACATCAGCGGCACGGACCACCGGAACACTGCTTGGACCGCGAGCTCGACAGATGAGGCGATGCCGGCCGCCACCTGAGGCGGGAGTGCGCGTATCGCGGCGGGGCTGTTGAGAAGACGACTCACATCTCCACCAACCGCGGCGAGCGCAGCTGGAGGAATCAGCTTCGGTAATTCTGTTTCCAGTCTGGCGTTCATGATCGCACCAAACGCGGCGACACCAAATGACCCACCCATCTGCCGAAAGAACTGGACGGCTGAGGTCGCCACACCAAGCTCGCGATGATCGACAGAGTTTTGAACGACCAGCAACGTGACCTGCATCACCGCGCCGACACCAAGCCCCAAGACGACCATATAGAGCGAACTGAGGACGAGCGGGGTGTCGCCCTGCATCACCGAAAGCAGCGCCATCCCGACCGTCGCCATCGCCAATCCCGCGATCGGCCATACGCGATATCGCCCGGTGTTGCTGATAACCCGACCTGACCCCACTGAAGCGGTGACGATGCCCGCCGTCAGCGGGAGCAGCAAGAGACCCGAGTTCGTCGCCGAGAGCCCGGCGGCCACCTGGAGAAACAGCGGCAAGAAAATCACCGCCCCAAACAACGCCGCGCCTATGACGAAGCCCATTGCCGAACTGAGTGAAAAAATTGAGTTTACAAACAGACGCATCGGGAGGATCGGTTCCGTTGCCGCCTGAGACTCCCACACCACGAAGGCGACTATCGCCCCCGCTCCGGTCAGGGCTAACCCGATAATCATCGGTGACGACCATGGGTACTCAGTGCCACCCCACACGAGCGAGAGCAGTAAGCAGGTCACACCGATCACGAGCAGAACCGCACCCTCGACGTCGATCCGGTGCGAGCGACGGACCGTCGGTAGATGCAAGACGCTGGAGATGACGGCCAGCGCCGCCAACGCGATTGGCAGATTAAGGAGAAACACCCATCGCCACGAGGCGCGGTCGACCAAGAACCCCCCGATCAGAGGCCCGATCACGCTCGCAAAGGCCCAGGTTCCCGCGAGCAGGCCGATGTACCGTCCACGCTGCCGAGGTGACACGACATCGCCGATGACAGCAAACGTCATGGTCATGAGACCGGCCGCTCCCATTCCCTGGATGCCCCTGAAAGCCACCAGCTGCGGCATCGTTTGCGCCACGCCCGCGAGGAGGGACCCCAGCAAGAACACCACGACTGCCAACTGGAGCACGGGCCGGCGACCATACATGTCGCTGAATTTTCCGTAGAGAAGCGTGCAGACGGTGGAGCTCAATAAATACGCGGTCACGACCCAGGGGTAGTAGTCGAGCCCGCCAAGCTCACCGACGATCGTCGGCAGCGCGGTTGCCACGATGGTTTGGTCGAGTGCCGCCAGAAACAGACCGGCCATGAGACCGGCGAAAATAACCAAGATCTGGCGATGCGTGAATGCAGTCGGTGCAGGGAACTGGTTTGACTCGTGGTCGGCGGGCATCGACTTGGGCGCTGGCAGAAGGCCTCAGCTCACGACTGGATCAACGTCGCCGGTTTCGTGTCCATCAACTGAGCGTAGAAATCGTTGCCTTTGTCATCAGTGATTATGAACGCGGGAAAGTCCTTGATCTGAATCTTCCAAATAGCTTCCATTCCGAGCTCTGCATACTCGAGTACTTCGACACTCGTGATGCTGTGGTCGGCCAGCCGCGCGGCGGGGCCACCGATCGAACCGAGGTAGAAGCCGCCGTAGCGGGCACAGGCGTCGGTCACCTGTCGAGAACGATTGCCTTTGGCCAGCATCACCATGCTGCCACCATGTGACTGAAACAGCTCCACGTAGGAGTCCATACGGCCGGCCGTCGTCGGTCCGAACGACCCGGAAGCCCGGCCCTCCGGTTTCTTGGCGGGCCCGGCGTAGTAGACCATGTGGTCCTTGAAGTACGCTGGAAGATCTTCGCCCCGGTCCAGGCGCTCCTTCAGCCTCGCATGCGCGATGTCGCGGGCCACCACCATCGTGCCGGTCAACGACAGCCTGGTGGCGACCGGGTATCGGCTGAGCTCGGCCAGGATCTCCTTCATCGGCCGGTCGAGGTCGAGCCTGACGCAGTCGCCGTCGAGGTCGTTATCTGTGACCTCAGGGAGATACTTCGCAGGATTCTCCTCGAGCTGCTCCAGAAACACACCGTCGCGCGTGATCTTCGCGAGAGCCTGACGGTCAGCCGAGCATGAGACGCCGAGACCAACCGGACACGACGCGCCGTGCCGCGGCAGCCTGATGACACGTGCGTCATGGGCAAAGTACTTGCCGCCGAACTGCGCGCCGACACCAATACCCTCGGCAATCTCCAGAACCTGTCGCTCCATGTCGATGTCGCGGAAGGCTCGACCCTGCGCATTCCCGCTCGTCGGGAGCCTGTCTAAATACTTGGTACTGGCGAGTTTCACGGTCTTGAGCGTGAACTCCGCCGACGTACCTCCAACGACCAGCGCCAGATGATACGGCGGGCACGCTGACGTTCCGATCAACTTGAGCTGGGCTTCGACAAAGGCCAGAAGCGAGGCGGGGTTGAGCAGCGCCTTCGTCTCCTGATACAAGAACGTCTTGTTTGCCGAGCCGCCGCCTTTGGCAATGAACAGCAACTCATACTCGTCGCCAGGCTCAGCGTAGATCTCGACCTGCGCCGGTAGATTCGACCCGGTGTTCTTCTCCGTGTACATGTCGAGCGGAGCCACCTGAGAATATCGGAGGTTGCACAGCGAGTACGCATCAAAGACACCGTGCGAGATCGCTTCGGCATCGTCCCCATCTGTGAGTACACGCTCGCCCTTGTGCCCCATGACGATCGCCGTGCCGGTGTCTTGGCACCCAGGAAGCACCCGGCCCGCAGCGATGTTGGCGTTGCGGAGCAACTCCATCGCCACGAACTTGTCGTTGGCGGAGGATTGCGGATCGTCCACGACCTTGCGGAGCTGGGCGAGGTGCCCCGGACGCAAGAGGTGCGCAATGTCGTCAAAGGCCTGACGGGAGACCTCACGAAGCACGCTCGGGTCGACGCGGAGGAACTCCTGGCCGTCGAGCGTGACGACCGAGACCCCCTCAGTCGTCAGCTGGCGATACGGGGTGTTGTCAGGGCCAAATTCGAAGAGAGGTTGATACTGGTATTCGGACATCGGTCAGATTGCCGCGGTGCGGTGAGCACAATTGCGGATTCTACTGTAGAACGGTGGTGGGCGACCGAAACCACGCGCTTCACAGCTGTCGATACTTGCGCAGCAGTGCGTAGAGGACCACGCCGCCGGCGGTCGCGACGTTGAGGGAATGCTTGGTCCCACGCATCGGGAGTCGTGCATGCGTGTCGCACCGCGCCAAGAGATCGGCCGGCAGTCCATCGACTTCGTTTCCGAAGAGCACCGCGACAGGAAAACCTGGGCGCCAGTCGAAGAGGTCGACCGACTGGGTGCACGTCTCCACTGCCGCGATCTCGTAGTCCCGCCGACGAAGCTCGTCAATGTACGACAATACCTCAGTTTGGCCTTCCCACTGAACATGGTCCTCGGCGCCCAGGGCCGTCTTGCTGAGCTCCCGATGCGGTGGGCGCCCGGTGATCCCAGAGAGGCCTACCCGCTCGAGTCCCATCCCGTCAGCGGTCCGGAAAAAGGCACCGACGTTGTACAGGCTGCGAATATCGTGGAGGATCACTCTGATTGGAAGCGTTCCAACGCCGGCGCAGGACTCCGCCAACGGCGTTGCGGCAAACGGAAGACGATCGAAGGAATCGCTCACGACTGGGAGCCATGATCCGATGCGAAGTCCGCGACAAGGCTCGTGTGCCGCATAGTTCGCACGTCCCCGACGCGACGCAGGGGAGAGAGACCTCTCGGCCTAGAGAAATCGAAGGATAGAAAGCACCGCGGCACCGTACATTACAGTGAATGCCAGGGCCGCCCAAGGCCCCGACACGATCCAGGCGATCCCGCTCAACACGAGACCGGCCAGCCCAATCGCCGGCCAACTATCGCTTGAAAGCATGTGAATATTGGGGAAGTACACTGCAAGAATGGCCCCGTTGCAGGATCGGAAGGGAACCGAGGCGAAACCACAGCGGTCATGCCAACGGTGCTTCGTCAGTCGTCTTGGGCGCCGGCATCCGGTCTGCCTGAGGGCGACATCGACCGGCGCTCTGGTACGAGATCTCAGGCGGGCAGGGGTGAGTTCGAACGCGATTGAAGGTTTCGAACGGTCGGCTCGACACCCGTTCCCGATACGGCGTGGTCGCCGCCGGGTCATTAGTCCACTGAAGGACCCGGCACCTCGCGAATTCGGCCATGTTCTGCTTGCGGGGAATACGCCCATCGGATGGATCTACGACGAGCGAGGTGCGCCGGTCATCGGTCAGGCTGTCGCCATAGTCCCACCAGAAGCTGGTTGTAGGCGTTGGCTACGTCCCGGTCGGCGGTGAACGCGTGCTCCACGCCCGTCCAGGTGATGCGAATGCTGGCTCGATTGCCAGGGTACGCTTGTATCACGAGAACGGGGCAAACAAGCCGCCCTCCAACCCAGCGAGGCGCAGGTCATGGAGCTCTCAGCTTTCACGGATCCTGCGAGGAAGCACTCAATTGTTTTAGAGACTGCGTGGGTGGAGAGATCGAATCGATCAACCGCTTCAAGGACGGTCCGGACGAAATGAGCGAGACGAGGATGCCAGGTGACTGCAAGGAAAATGTGATCACATGACTTGGCGCCATGGACAGCATCGAGGCACTGGACACGACCTTCGAAAGACTCGCCAGGGGAGCGACCGCCACGCTCTCGTCAGTAAACGCTTTTTGGGGTGTCAGATTCGCGATGTTGACCGATCGCTATGGCATCAGGTGGATACTCACCGCTCGGTGAGCGCGTTTCTCGCTACTGTTCGATTCGGCGATCGACATACGGGCGCGCGACAACGCCCTGACGCGCCACCCCCACCGACAGGTTTGCTCCGGGCGGGTCGGGACGTTCGTAAATTACTCGATAGCGCTGCGAGACTTGGTCGTAGTGGTTACCCAGCCTCGTCCCGAGCTCGGGAAGCGCCGTCGCCAACCGGGTAGAAGCACCGAACACCTCGTAGAGACCACCGGTGTTATCAGTCAGATTGATCGCATAGTCGGTCACGACGCTGCCGCCACGGGTCGACAGCAGCATGATGTGAATCGTTACACCGTTGGCGATCAGCTCGTTCACCAGCCTGCCGTACTCGTTTTGGTTCATGTTGCCGCTCGACTCGGCGCCGTCAGTCGCTACGATTACGAACAGCGGCCACGACTCTTCATCTTCGAAACGACGCTCCCATGTTTCCTTAATGCCATCAAGCAAAATAGGGCCGCCGCCGCCGCCGACGAAGACTTCACCCGCCGATTCTCTGAGCTCGTCGCGATCCGTCGTAAAGTTGACCCGCCACCGAATGTTTCCGCCGATCGTGGCGATGGCAACTTCGTGCTGCGCGGGCAGTGCGGTCAGAAATGCGTCCACTCCTGCGCGGAGCGGGATCAGCGCGTTCGCTGAATTAATCAACTCGCTGTTGTCAATCAGAAGAGCGATCTTCATCGGCGCCGTGCCCAGCTCAGCGGAGACGATCTCGCACTCTACGCCGTCCTCTAGTACCGTAAAGTCGCCAGGGGATAGGTCGGTGACGGGCTCGCCGGTCTGATTCGTGACATGGACGAAGACTTGGCCGACGTCCTGGGCCGCCACGGCGCCAGGCGTGGCCAACGCACCGACAAATACGACGACGACGCACGCGCGCACACAACTGAACACAGAATCCATCATGAGAACCTCCCCTCGCAGGGCCGACGTGACCGAGAGACGCCTGGTTTGCGTGGCCAGATTATAGCGACGATCCGGGAGTTTCCGCAGGACTTCGCAGGGCTCAGTCCTTAAACAGGCTGATGCTGGCAGGCGTCATGCGAGCGTATCGGGTAGGCTCTTCCAGGACGCGTGGAGGAGGACAGCCTTGACGAAGACACTCGGATTGCCCATCTTGTCGCTTGCCATCACGGCCACCACAGTGTTCGTGATCAGCACTGGCACGGCCGAGACATCCGGTGCGCAGGCAGCGCAGAACTGGCCCCAGTGGCGCGGCCCCAACCTCGACGGCACGACCGGCGAAACCGGCCTCCCAACCATGTGGAGTGATACGGAGAACGTCGCCTGGACGCTTGAGGTGTCGGACGAGTCGTGGACAGGGTCCACGCCGATTATCTGGGATGACACGATCTTCTTGAGCGTCTCCTACCTAGAGCGAGGCAGCACTCAGTTCAGTGGGAGATCTGGTCGACGCGGTCGCGGGCGTGGGCCCGGACGCCGCGGCGCCGGAGACGCAGTCCCACCGGCACCCGAATCTACTGCGCAGACCCAGGAGCTGAACGTCGAACTGTGGCGCGTCGACCGTCGCGACGGCTCGGTCATCTGGAAAAGGTTTCTCAGCGACAACGATCACCAGGAGCGCAAGCAGAACATGTCCTCGCCCTCGCCGGTTACCGACGGTGAGCACGTCTGGGTGATGACGGGCACCGGATGGCTGCGGGCCTTCGACTTCGACGGAAACGAGATATGGGCGCGTAACATCTCGGATGACTACTGGAGCTTCGGTCTCAACTGGGGCTTCGCCTCCTCGCCGCTGCTGCACGAGGGCGCCCTCTACGTGCAGGTACTGCACGGCATGCGTACTGACGACCCCTCATACGTGCTACGGATCGACAAGATCACCGGTGAAACGATGTGGATGGTCCAACGGCCGACCGCCGCCCAGCGCGAATCGCCAGATTCCTATACGACACCGGCCCTTTTGCAGTACGACGGCCACACCGAGATCGTCATCACCGGCGGCGATGTGGTCACTGGCCACGATCCCGAGACCGGCACTGAACTCTGGCGCGCCAACGGCCTCAATCCTCGGAACAACGGGGCTTACAGAATTATCGCCTCACCATTGGTCGTCGGCGACATCATCATCGCCCCGACCCGGGTGCGACCGATGCTGGCATTGAGAGCGGGCGGGCGCGGCGACGTGACGACCTCGCACCGCCTCTGGTCGTTCGACGACGGACCCGATGTGCCCACCCCGGTCTCCGACGGCGAGCTGCTCTATGTCATACAGGACAACGGCGTGGTCCACGCCCTCGACCTCGCCAGCGGCGAGCCCGTCTACACGAACCAACGCATCGAGCCTGGCACCTACAGTGCCTCGCCGATCCTTGCCGACGACAAGATCTACGCCACCAGCGAGGACGGCGTTACTACCGTCTACCGAGCCGGTCGCGAATTCGAGATCCTCGCGACCAACTCATTGCCGGGCTACACGCTGAGCACTCCATCGGTGGCGGGCGGCTATGTTTACATTCGGGCGGGCGGGGTCCTCTACGCAATTACCGAACGGGCTAGCGACTGAGGCAGCGCGAGTCGTCGCGTGGTCACTGCTCGTGCAAGGCGAAGAGCTCGCTGAGACTATTGATGAAGAGAACACCGTTGGCAGCGATGGGCGCGCCGTAAACCGCGCTCCCAAGATTCATCTTGGCGAGACGCTCCATCGCACTACCGGCGCGCAGCACGACCACATCCCCATCTTCGTCACCGAGGTAGACCTTGCCGTCCACGACCAACGGTGAGCCCCACACCGCCGCGAAGGTGTCGTGCACCCACACCTCCTCACCGGTCGTGACGTCGAGGCAATGGAAAAAGCCGCTGAAATCAGCGATGTACAAGTACCCGTCTGATATCGCGACGGTCGAGATCGAGCGGCGAATCTCTTCAGTCCTCCACACCAACCCCGATTCGGTGATGTCACCGCGCTGGGTCGCATCGATGGCGTGCAAGCGGCCGCCCCCCTCGCCGCTTTCCGGGTCCTGGCCGTTAGCGACGAAGACCTTATCCTTCCAGATCACCGGCGTAGCGATGACGTTGTTCCGCGTGCGTGGCCACTCGGCGTCGACTGCGTTGGTGTCGAATTCCCAAAGCATCGAGCCGTTGGCGACGTCGAAACCGCGCACCCAGCCGTCGCCCTGGCCCATGACGACTTGCACGACACCGCCGATATCGGCAACTGCGGGCGACGACCACTGGCCGTGCAGGATCCACTCTCCGACCGGCGCGGCACGCCACACAAGCGCGCCCGTCCGCTTGTTGAGGGCAATCAAATCTGGGGCCTGCGGCGATGGCACATAGCCCACCTCGTCCCGGCCGTTCGATGTATTGACGATCACTAGGTCGCCGTACACGGCGGGGGCACTGCTGGACATATTGTGAGGAAAGACATCGAGCTCACCGATCATGTCGTAGGTCCAGACGACGTCGCCATCGGTGTCGCTGGAACGGACCTCCCCGGTGAATGGCCCGTCGTTCTCGGCATCGAGGAATCCTTCGGTGTCGAGTGCCACGACCTCACCCCGGTTACTAACGTAGTAGAGGCGGTCTCCGTCGACGCTTGGTGACGAACAGACGCCTTGAAACGACCAATCGTTGGCGTCCCCACTGGATAGCTTGTCGTGCACCATCTGCCAGAGAAAGGCACCGTCTTCCTCGCGAAACGCCATGACGATACCCTTGTCTTCGTCGACGTCAGGATCGCGCGGCCGATCGTTGTTCGTGCCAACGAAAACATTGCCGCCGGCAACCACGGGATTGCCGTAGCTCGTCGAGCCCAACGCGGCGGTCCACTTGACATTGATGCCGGTGTCACGATCCCATTCGATCGGCAAGCCCGTCTCACCCGAGATCATGTTCCGCTCCAGCGTCCCACCCCACATCGGCCAGTCGCCGACGGCGACGAGACCGACCGTGCGAACGCCAATCGCGACCAGAACGACAACCGGAATTGCGCACCGGTACCTCACGATTTTCCCGTCATAGGGTCAACTTGTCTTCAAACACCATGTCTTCAAGCTTAAACTTTCGTCAGACTTCGAGCTGCCCCAGCTTGGTGATCAACTCAACGTCTTCGTCGGCCATGGTGATTGCGTCGTTCCTCGAAAACCCGTATTCGACAATGACCGTCTCGTCACTCCCCACAAAGACCTCGGCATTCGCCGCCGGATCGGGTCATGGTCCGCACGGTCCTCTTCGCGATGGGCAGTAATTTCGGCGACCTCGTGAAGCGCCCGGTGTTCATCATCTCCTGGGCGACAGCCAGGCGATGCAGCAACTGCTGCTGAAGGCCAGTAGCCGGGGTGATGCTGAGCAGGACCTTCAGCCGCATCGAGTTGGCGTTGGGGCTGTTGAACTCAGCATCACTCGCCGCCGTTTCGACGCGCTCCGCCATCCGTGCGTTGCTCGCTGGAGGAGGAGGAGGGCGTCTCCCAGGCTCTTGGGCGTCGGCCTTCGCAGCTCCCGCGAGCAGAAGGACGGCACCGATGAACAAGCGCTCAAGCGAAGTCCGCCCGCTGGCGTCATCTTCTGCTCCTCGTCACCTTGTCCTCTCATTGCTGAGCCATCTTACGGCATTGTCAAGGAGGAACCTCGTAAGACCCATTCAAGGCTGCTCTGCTCCAGGCTGTGGATTCCTGCTGCGCGGCGGTGGTTCGTCAGCAACAGCGACATGTGCTGCGCCTCGTCCTCGCTATCAACGCAGCGATATTCTGTATCGAGTTTTGAGCCGGGGGCAACGGCCAGCGAGACAGATTGGCAGACCTACGTCATTATCCTGCTCGGCGGCGAAGCAGGCTTGAGTGTCGGGGAGATGCTTGCGCTGGATTGGACCGATGTTGACCTAACCAAGCGGCAACTCTGAGTCCGGCTGCTGGATCAGCCGTCATCCGATCTTGGGCGTGGAGACATTGTGGAGACGGAGGATCGCCGATCTACAAGTGCTGTAAAGAGAACA
>Ga0310123_10001644_pt1 | contig 18420 bp, 15 predicted proteins | sample CB6_AW_1057_MG_FD_203505 | JGI IMG/M metagenome (GOLD analysis project Ga0310123, IMG submission 203505) | Marine microbial communities from Western Arctic Ocean, Canada - CB6_AW_1057 | ecosystem: Environmental > Aquatic > Marine > Oceanic | place: Canada: Western Arctic Ocean | collected... | reverse complement strand
CCCCGTAAACGCCCGTTTTCGCGTAGAAAGGCTCGACGAACTCGCTCATGTGGGTGAACAGCCCCAGACCGGTGCTCCACGAGCAATAGAAGATCGAGTCCACGTGTGTGCCGAGCAGTGGTATCGTGCGGTCGTCAAGCAGGGCCTGGGCGCTGACTTCTTTGCCCGCGAGACTGACGACGATACTGTTGCCGTCGTTGTTGAAGATGATCCGTCGTTTCCGCTGCGCGGCCTGCCGGCGTTGCTGCCACAGTTGTGTCAACTCCGCTGTGGTGCACACCTCATCCGCCTGGCAGAGTTGCATTCCAGTCGCAAACAGTCCCGCTGCAACGAGTCCTGCTGTTAACCAGTGCACAGACGGGAACGCATGTCTTTGGATCTTCATCACGGTCGGATCTTTCTTCGGTGTTTGCGAATACTGAGCGTGCATTCTAATGCACCAGGACATCAGAGTGGACCGATTGAGAATCGAACGAGTTCCGGTGCACGTCCAGCCGCATTCACAATGCATGTCATGTCATCGGCCGACATTCTGTATTCGTCCCGCAGCAAATCGGCGAACGTGAAGAGCGCATCCGCTTGAAGTGTGCCACGTGGTGTCGCACCGATTTCGGACACTGCTGTTTCCGCAGTAGTTTTCAGCGGGTGTTCTTCCCCTGCCGCCGCAGCTGAGCTGTTGTTTTTGGTCACGGCCTTTTCACGCAGACTCAGGAAGACCAAAGTGGGAAAACGATGCGGCGGACAGGGAACGAGCCAGTTCACAGCTTGGCTGTCGGCAGCCAGGCTTCGCGCCTGTTCTCAACGGTCATCCCCGTGAGCTCCGGGTGCCAGTCACAGTCAGCAGAATTCAGGACACCTCCGGTGTCCGATCAGGTCTAGGGCAGCGTCTTCTCGCGGCCGGTCTCGGCAGCCTCAAAAGCATTGTGACCGGTCGAACGACCAGGGAGTAATGCGTGCGGGTGCCTGGGCAGGTGCGTACGGTGTTGTGCCAGCGTTGCGGCCAGCTGCTCCGGCAACGCCTTGCCTTCGGCGATGAGGTTGTGCCATTCGTGCGCGTCTGTCGTGTGGTCATAGAATTCTTCCGATCCGTCGTTGTAATGAATGTACCGGTACCGTTCGGTGCGCACTGCATAATTGCCAGGGCCGAAACTGGTCAGCGCGGGATGCTTCCAGCTGTCCGTCTGCGGGTCATCGAGCAGTGGTGCGAGGCTTTGCCCCTGTTGCCCCGCATCGGCCGGCAGACCGTTGAGTGCAAGCAGTGTGGGAAAGATGTCGATCAGCTCGGCCGGTTTCCTGCAGACCTGCCCGCCTGGCCGTGCGGGATCGACCACGATCAGCGGCACGCGTGTTCCGTCTTCCCACAGCGTGCGTTTGGCCCAACGCTCCTTCTCGCCCAGGTGAAACCCGTGATCAGCGAACAACACGATCACCGTGTTGTTCCGACAGGGACTGTCGTCCAGCGCGGCCAGCACGCGACCGATCTGATGATCCACGAAGGATGTCGACGCCAGGTACGACTGAACGGCATGTTCCCATTGCTGCGCCTGTTTAACCCACTTGTGTGTCGGCGACACGTGATTCAGGTTTGTCAAATCCCACGCATAGCGGGAAATGTCGCCATTATCGTTGGTAATCACAGCCGGCAATGTCACCTGAGCGCGCGGGTGCAAATCGAACCACTTCCGGGGAGCAAACATGGGCACGTGCGGACGCCAAAAACCCACCGCCAGGAAAAACGGTTTGTCAAACGACTGTTTCAGCCGTGTGACTGCCCAGCTGGCGACACGATAATCGGGCATCTGCTGGTCGCTTTCAGGAAAAGCACCCCAGTCCCAAAGCGGATGACCGTGCGGCTGGCTGATCTTCGTTTTGGGCTGGGGACCAAAGCCACCCATCGTTCCCCCGTAGGTGCCGACTTTGGCAAACACCTGATTGCCTCGGTTGTGAAAGATCTTGCCCACGCCCATGACTTCGTACCCCTCGTCGGCAAATCGTTCGGGCAGGGTTCTGACGTCTTTCAGTGCGGGAGCCGACTCGTATCCGGGTGCCAGAAAGTAGATCCCCGTGGCATGCGGGTAACGACCGGTCAGCAGGGACGCACGTGACGGATTACAGACTGGTGCCTGGCAGTGAGCGTTGACAAACAGCATCCCTCGTTCCGCCAGTGCATCAATAGCGGGCGTCTGCGCCTGCGGATGCCCGCCCAGACAGCCAACCCAGTCGTTCAGGTCGTCCACGGAAATCAGCAGTACATTTCGCACGGTGGTCGGCTGGGCCGGCGTGGCAGGTGCCGTGACCAGCAGGCATAACACCGTCAGGAGGGACGACCCGGTTAAGGTGTGAAGTCGAGACACAATGTTCCTTTCAGAAATCAGCGTGTGTTCCGGTTGGGGCGGTCTCAAATCCGGCTTACGGATTCATCTGACCCTTCAGTTCTTCCGGACTGAAACATGAATCCTCGTTTTTGTTTTTGCGATGGAACTGTCCGCTGCGCTGCTGCCAAGACGGCACGTGGTCGATCAACAATAACCTCAGTGAGCCAACGGTGCGACCCGTGGCGATCGGCAGAAAGGGGTTCCTGTTTCCGGACAGCGATCACGGGGACACGGGAACGGCCGCCTGTCATGGCCTGCCGGCGACGGTTACACTTGATGTACCTCAGGTCGCCGGCCTGCGGTTCGGTTTTGGGCGAATGGGGCGAACCAAAGAGCTGCGGGGTCGGGTACAGCCGCTAAAACGTTTGAACTGAAACCACACGAATATGATCCGTGAGGCAACCAGATGGTGTCTGGCAGTTTCCCTGGGGACAGTGCTGGCAGACCCCACAGCGCCGGTGGTGATTGGCACACCACTGGCTCCCTCCAGGCTGCTGGTCGAGGATCGCGCCGGGCCGATTGGTGTCGATGATCCGTCTCCCGATTTTCATGGCTGCCGCAGGACTCAGAACCGGATGCTGTCCAGTCTGCCTATCACATCATGGTCGCTTCCTCCGAGTCCAGGCTGGCCCAGGGGATAGCGGACAGATGGAACTCGGGTGTGGTGCGCAGTTCGCAGAGCGGACCCATTGCCTACGCCGGCCGTCCGCTCCGCTCACGGGACGCCGGTTACTGGGAGGATTCGGACGGCGGATGCCGATGGCGTCTGGGGGCCGTGGTCCGGTACAAGCCGGTTTGAAATGGGGTTGCTGGAAAACGACGACTGGCAGGGTCGCTGGATCTGGCGGTCTGAGCCACACGAAGGCCACGACTACGTTTATTTTCTCAGGAGATTTATGCTGCCCGACAAGCCGATCGTGCGCGCGCGTGTTTATGTGACGTCGGTGCACCATCACCGACTCCATGTCAACAGTCACCTGGTGGGAAAGGGGCCCGGCTTTGCCTACCCCGAATATCAGTACTATCAAACGTTCGACATCGGTGATCAGCTGAAGCCGGCGGGTGACAATGTCTTTGCCATGTGTGTCCACTGGTTTGCCGGGGGCCAGGGGCGACCGGCCAGTACCAAAGGGATGATCTTTCATGGTGTCATCGACTTTGCGGACGGTACGTCACTGGTGATCGGCAGCGATCGCACTTGGAAGACTCGGCCAGCCGAGTGGATTCTGGCCGATCGGCCACCCTACCGTAATGGTGAAGGCATCCCCACCGAATTCAGCGACGGTCGCCTGCATCCCGTGGGCTGGACGCAGCAAGACCATGACGATTCCGCGTGGAGCAGCGCCTATGAAATCGGATCACATCCGATAGTCCCGTGGACCAACGTGTTGATCTCACAGGAAAATCGCGTGGAGGAATACGTCATTACGCCCGTCGATGTTCAGCGTCTGGGCGAGGGACATTTTGTGGCGGACTTTGGCAAGGTGTATTCGGGGATGCCACACGTTAAGTTCCAGGGGGGCACACCTGGCAGCGTGGTGAAGGTCAAGGGTGACTATCGTCAGCAGGACGACGGCCGTTTAAAGGGGACGGCGCAGGTGACGCGGCTGAATTACGAGTACACGCTTCGTGGCGGCACGGAGATCTTCGAACCCTTCTGGTATCTGGGCTTTCGATACCTGGAACTGGAGAATTGTCCTGATGGTTTCAATGGCAGTTCGATCCGGATAGTCGTGCGTCATAACCAGGTCGACCGAGAGCGATCGTCTTTTGAGAGTTCCAGTTCAATGTTGAATGCGATCTGGAATCTGGTGAAGCGTTCGGCCATGCTCGGATCGCAGGAGTGTTTTGTTGACACACCCACACGCGAGCAGGGGCAGTTCACCTACGATGCGTATCAGACCTCGCTGGCCGCCATGAAGTGTTTCGGTGAACGTGATCTGAGCCAGAAAGGCCTGCGCGAGTTTGCTCAGTCACAGGAGAAATGGCACAGGGACACCGGTGTCGTCAACGCCGTGTATCCCAACGGCCGCAAACGCGACACTCCGGTCTGGACCCAAAGCTGCGTTTTCTGGGCGTGGGAGTATTATCTGGAAACCGGCGACCAGGAGCTTGTCCGGGACATTTTCTCCAGTTGGTAAATGTCGGCATGTACAACAAGGTGTCCGAGAACAAGACCACCGGCCTGGTCGATTGGGGCAATGTCCCCGGCTACGCGAGCGGCATTGTGGACTGGCCGGTGCGCTATGAGTACGACCGCACTACCACCCAGCGTACGGTGCTGAGCACCAATGCCTTTCTGAACTACCACTGCATCGAACAACTGGCTGCGGCGCTGTCTGGCGCTTGGATTCAGCAGCGTGCTGACCGCCAACCGACGGTTCGGTTTGGTGCATCATGTGGATTAAATATTGGAGTACCAGAGTGATGCGCACAGAAAAACGACCGACCAGTGTGACGGTGATCGGATGGATTTGGATCATCTTTGGCGGGCTCAATTCACTGTCTGGCTTGTATGTCGTGTTGGCCATGCGCGACGCGAATGCGAAGGACATGCCCGATGACGGGTTCCCGTTTTGGTAGGTGGTACCCATCTTTCTAACGCGGATCGTCGTCGGCGTTCTGTGCCTCATTTCAGCGATAAAATTCCTTCAACTGAAGTCGTAGGCCTGCACAGTTTTGGAAGGTCTGACCTGGCTGCTGCTTGCCGGCACAGTCGTTCAGGCATATGTGCAGTTTAAGATGATGCTGCCGATAGGCATCGAAGAGGCTTCCGTCCTCTTCGTCGCTGGGGTCGTCATTTCCACGGGCATGATCACTCTGTTCTATTTCGTTCCAGGCGTCATCATGCTGAAGTATTTGAGAGGTGAGACCATCAAGAACGCGGTCGCACGGATGTCGGACACGGCCGAATCAGCGAACGACGAAACGCCGTACGAAGACGGGGCGGACAGCGCCTGATTCTGGAGTGGCCCGACTGCGTTCGGCGGAAAACGACGCCAGGCCCTGTTGTGCCACAACAACGACATCGGTGACCAGCGATTCAACATGGGAGAATGGTGGCACCGCGATCTGGTGTGGACTGGGCAGGCGTTGTCGTTGACGCAGTAACGAGGACGCCCGGGACCTGATGAACGAGTGCAGGCCCGACGCAGGTCTCGGGACTTCTTATTTCAATCTGCAGTTCAGAAATTTGCCTGAGCTGACTCTTGTTGTGGATGATGATCGGCGAAGTTGATTGACGTCACACGTTCCTGCAGAGCGACCATCAGTTACAGATAATAGTTTTCGAAGAAATCCTCCAGGTGACGCTGGATGTCGTCGGCGTGACGCTCGGGACTGACGGACTTGGGTGTCAATTCCCGAAACTCGGCACCTTGAATCTGCGCCGCAATCGCCTGTCCGTAATCAAACAGGTGAATCGGATCCTGTCGATTGGCCATCACAATGGTGGGAACGTCGATTCCATTTAATTCGCTAAGCCGATCATAGGGTGCGTCCAGTGGAATCCGCCTTAGTCGAACGGCCCGCTCGACAGCCAGCGGACTGTCGAACTGGCCAGCCAGTGAGCTTGCGGTATCCGGCGATTCGGCCATCACCTGGGCATACACGTCCGACCGGCAGAACAGTTCGCGTCCGCGTCTCGGCCCGTGATCGCAAAGCAGATCGGCAATGCGGGAAAACAATTTCGTATTTTCGCGAATGGGACCTTGCAGCCAGGCCGGACGCGACTGCACCAGTCCCATAACTCGCCGAGGCCACCGAAGAGCAAAGTGGATTGCCACAGCGGCTCCCATCGAGATACCGCCGATGACAATCCTGTCGATACCCAAATCGTCGAGCAATGCCGCCAGGTCGTCGGTGAAACTGGCGATGCCGATTCTGTCGACCGGTCCCAGCGGTTGTGTCTCACCGTGGGCCCGGCAATCGAAGGCGATTAAACGAACGCCTGCCGGCGGTCGAAACAATCCGCACGGCTGGTTGACGTCGCCGCCCAGGCCATGCTGAAAAACAAACGGAATGCCCTGGCCCACGTCTCGATAGTGGAAGGTGATGCCGTCATGTTGGAATCGGTTGGACATTTTTTTGACCGCTAATGAGCGATTCCAGGAGTCCTATTCAGTTTCTCACGAAGAAACCGCGCACACTTCGGAGCTTGCGACTCGCTAAGTCCATGAGTGATTAGCGCCCCTTTAAACTCGTGCTGCTTCAACAATTGAAGATAGTAATCGTAATCCAGGACGCCTTTGCCGGCTGGCTCGTGACCCGCGTCTCCGTCGTGACTGAGGTCTTTGGCGTGGGCGACAGCGATGTCCTTGCCCAGGTGTGCGAATGCTTCGTCCATAACTTCACGCATTCGGCCAAGCTGACCGGCGTGAAACAGATTGGCCGGATCCATGACAATCTTCACCACAGGTGATCCCAGCTCGTCCAGCAACCGGCGCGCTTTCGCGGCGGAATCGACCACGTTGTTGATTTCCGGCTCGATCCCCACCATCACATCCGCGGCTTCGGCAATGTCCGTGATCCGCCGCATCGAATCCACCATGTCGTTCCAGGCCATGGGGGAAGCGTTTTCGGGGTGCGCTCGCCACATGTTTTCACGATCGCGTGTACCGGTACACAGCGTGATCAATGGCGTATCCAGCCACCGACAGGCCTGTGCCAGCGTGCGAAGGCGCTGCAGATTGGTCTCCCGCAGCCGGTGATCAGGATGAATCACGTTGAACGTGCCGGAAATTGCCACCATCGCTAATCCACGCTCCGCGTGAGCCGCACGGACGCGCTCGCAAAGCTTTGCATCAACCTCATCGGGCAACGTCGGCAGACCCGCACAAACCAGATTGTACTGAGTGCACTCGAAACCGTGACGGTGAACGGCATCGAGATTTTTTTCCAGCGAGTCGCGAACAAACGTTTTGGCAAAGACTCCCAGCTGCATTAAACGAGTCCCGTCACTTCCGACAGATGCACCAGGTCACCGGTTTCTGCAGATCTGGCGATTGACACCATCGTGCGCATGGCCGCGACTCCGTCGTCCACACTCGCACCGTGCTGCGGTTTTCCATGAAGAACAGTATCCGCAAAGCCCTCAAGCTGAGTCTTGTACGTATACGCATCAGCACCAAGCGGGCGTCGAAAGACGCGGTCCTTCGACGAGTAACACTCGACGACACCCGACTTATGAAACCACGGCAGATAGACACGTCCTTTGACGCTGCCATGTTCCCCGTGAATCATGAATCCTTCCTCGAAGTCACCATGGACAGCAATAATCAGGTCCAAATGTCCCAGGCTGCCATCGGCGAAGTCGACGTCGACGTACCAGCACCAGATACCGTAACGATTCAGCAGGCGGGCGCGCAGGGAAACGATTTCGCCGCCAAGCAGACGTGCAGTGTCGACCAAATGGCTGGCATGCCCCAGGATGTAGTACTGTCGGTGATTTGACTTGGGATTGCCATCCGCCCGAACCGCTGCAATGCTTTGACGAAGGATCGGTTGAAGATTGTTGGTCATCGTATAACGATCGGCAGAGTCGTAATACCAGGCCTTGAAGCCGATGCGACCGCCCATTTCCTCGTCCAGGAACTGTTTGGCGAACGCGATCCCCGGATCGAACCGTCGATTGTTGCCGACCTGCAGGATCAGTCCGGACGCATCGACCTTGCGCTTCAGTTCTTCACATTCCTCGACTCCCAGACCCATTGGTTTTTCGACAAACACGTGTTTGCCCGACTCGATCGCCTGGGTTGCCAGCGGTACGTGGAACTGGTCGGCAACGGCGACGATGATCGCCTCTACCTGATCATCAGCAAGCATCTCGTCATACGTTCGATGGACGATCTGCGGTTCCCAGATGGTTGCCATGCGAGTCCGCAGGTCGTCGGCCAGATCGCAGATGGCGTACAGCTGCGTGTTGCGAGCTTTCTGACAGGCATCAAAGTGCGCCATTTGCGAGATTGGTCCGCATCCCAAAATTCCAATACGCAGTTCTTTTTCCACGGAGTACCTCGATTTTCCGTTCTTTTTTTTTCAGGGAGCGTTTGCAGAAAGCCCGGTCTGTTGGGCAACGTCCGCCATGGGTTGAGCTTTCGCTGCAACTCTGCGTCACGTCTGCAGCGCTGTCACAAAGCATCCTGCAACGCAGCAAGTGTCCTTTTGGCAGCCACCGGGGCCTGAGGTTTGACGGACGGCATTCCGGCGAATGACCTGCAGGGGCTTCCTCGAGGCCGGCGACGATCGTTTCGATGGACAGTTCATCGCCGCCACCTGAATCGAGAAGTGCATTCGCAATCTGGTCGACCTGCGTGGGCTCACATGAGGTCACTACCAGCGACACTCCTCCCAAACTCAACAGAGACGTGCCACAGTCCATGATCCGTCTCCGTGTTCTGGCCTCAGGTTATTCCGACGGCGGTACAATGGCGGTGTCGGTCAGCTTCGGCAAGTCTGCAGCTAAATCATCGACGGTCTCCTGGACTTCTTCCACAGCGGCAACCGCCGGTGTTGCTTCCTGCTTCTTGAGGACGCTGAAATCGGCAAACAACGCGTAGATCACTAATACACTGACGATCAGGCCGATACCGGCTTTCTTCGCGTGTACCCACGGCGTCATGTCGACCGCGCCAACGTCTGCCTGTACAAATTCTTCATCGCGCGGTGAGACTTCCCCGATCACCAGCTGCAAGATCACCAAATAGGCGAACACGGCGCCAAGAAAATGGAAGTCGTGCATGGACTCGACGATCAAATCGAAGGGAGGCACGAAATAGCCCAAGGCGATGATGGTGAAACCGGCAATGAGAGCGATTTTGGCAGCCATCGCGGGTACCCGTTTTGACAGCATGCCAACCAGAACGACCGCGAGCAAGGGGATGAAGTACATCCCGTTCATCTTCTGCAGATAACCCATGATGCTCTCGGTGCTGGCGAGGGAGGGTGCGATGGTCATGGCAGCAACGGCGACTACCCAACCAAAGACTTTACCCGAGCGAACAACCTGTTCTTCCGTCGGATTCTTGTTAATCACGCCCTTGTATAGACCGAGACTGAAGAGCGTGCACGAACTGTTCAGAGCCGAGTTGAAGCTCGACAGAATGGCACCGATCATGACCGCGGCAAAGAAACCGGTCAGCGGGGCGGGCAAAACTCTGTTAACCAGCATGCCGTAGGCATGGTCCGCCTTGATGCCTTCATTCGCAAACAGGGCGACGGCAATGATGCCCGGAAGCACCAGGTAGACGGGGCCAAGCAGCTTGAGTGCGCCCGTCAACAGAACACCTTTTTGGCCTTCTGCCAGACTGCTGGCGCCGAAGGTTCGCTGGATGATCTGTTGGTTTGTGGTCCAATAGAAGAACGTCAGCAGGACGATACCCGAAAACAACGTGCTGAAGGGCACCGAACTGTCATTGCCGCCGATCGAATTGAAGGTCCCCGCGGGGAGTCCCTTGAGCTTGTCGATACCGCCGCTGAAGCTGTTGTCGCCGAGAACAACCAATCCGAAATACACGATCATGAAACCGCCAACCAGCAGGCCGACCCCGTTGATCGTGTCCGACACTGCAACCGTTCGCAGACCGCCAAAAAGTGCGTAGATCGAGCCAATGATGCCCACCGTCCAAACGATTGCCCGGAGTACGGTGGTCTCGGATTTGACGCCGGTAAGGGCTTGTACGTCCAGAATACCGATCATGCCGGTGGCGCCCGTGTAGAGAATGATCGGCAACAGAATGCAGACGTAGGCCACCAGGAAGATCAGGTTGGTGATCACCTGGGTTTGATGGTCGTAACGGATTTCCAAATATTGCGGTACCGTCGCGATGCCGCTCTTCAGGAAGCGCGGCAGGAAGAACAAGGCCATCGCGACCATGGCAATCACGGACCAGACTTCCCAAACCATGACACAGAGGCCGTCGTTGAAGGCCGCGCCGTTTAGTCCGACCATCTGCTCCGTCGACAGATTTGTCAACAACAACGATCCTGCAATCAACGGAAAGGTCAACGTACGACCGGCCAAAAAGTAGCCCTTTGATGATGCGTGATCGTCTTTTCGCGTCATGACGCCGGTGATCACCGCCACCAGGGCCGTAAAAAACAGAAATGAACCAATTACCATCTCACGTATCCTGTTTGCTGTCCAGAAATCCGCGCTCGCCTTGTGCACCGGCGACGTATTGTTACGCATCTCTTGCACCGACGTACCGGTGCGTCCCGTAATTAGCCGAGAACTCGCCTGTTTACCCAGAGTGCCGGCGAATTTCTTTCAGATGCTGCAAGATCACGACCAGCGTCGCTTTCTTATATTATCGCTGTGAAGCACTGCATTAATGCGACGTTATCGGCAAACATCAATCGCTTGCTGTAGTATGACAGCGCGTCGCTTGGGAACACGAAACAACCAGCCGCCGGGCGTTTCGAGTTTTTGTTTATTGCCGCGACATTGTGGGTCTGTAGTCTACTCTTACTCTTCCGGCGGTCCCCCGGCGCCAATCCTTCGGTATATCCGCCTCCCCACCCGCGTGCAGCTTCCTGAGCTTCGCCTTCATTTCTTCAAATTTGGCCATCAGCCAGAGGCCGGCTGCATCGTGAAGTTCACGCGTGTCGGCACATAGATTATACATCTCGAATTTCTCCAGGCCGCTGTCAGCCAGCAGTTTCCAGTCTCCCTCCCGCATCGCTATTTTTATGTCGCTCCACGATCCATTCCAGCGGAAATACATAGGCATCTTTCGCTCAAGACGCTCGCCCTCGAACATCAGCAGCATGCTTACTCCATCAATCGTACGGTCGTCGGGGACTTTGGCGCCAGCCAGCTGGCAGAGCGTCGGCAGCAGGTCCATTCCCGAAGCAGGTTCTTCCGAAACGGTCTGTGGCTTGATACGGCCTGGCCATAGAATCAGACACGGCAATCTGATGCCGCCCTCATAGATACAGGCTTTACCACGACGCATCTCGCCGGTCGGGTCCATTGTCGCTGGTAAAAATCGTCAAGGTCTCGTCCGTAAATTGCATATCATCGAGGGTATTCAGCAGGCGGCCAAAGGCCCTGTCGATCTGCGTGGCGTTACCGAAATTTTCGGCGGGGCTTATTTCATATTGGTACTACAGCCGATCATCGCTGTAATGCTGCTTGATGATTTCTGGACCCGTATGCAATATTCTTGTGAGACTCGTGGAAGCAGAGGAAGATGCAGAATGGCTTGCTGCGGCCCCGCTTTCTCTCCAGCTAATGAACGGTTTCCTGGACACATGGATCGGCCGCATAGCCTTCCAGCCTGCCGACCGGATTGCCGTTACGGTAGAAATTTTTCGCGTTGTGGTGATTGGGCTCGGCGTTATACAGCGTGCTGAACCAGTAGTCGAATCCGTGGTCGCTGGGCTGCGGTTATTCGGGGCTACCCATCGTGCCGTTCAAATGCCTTTTGCTGATCTGACAGGTGTCGTAACCAGCGCCTCTGAGCAACGTTGCGAAAGTGATTTCCTCACCGCGCAGATAGACAGGCCGGTTGTCAGGGATCCAATCCTAAATTCCGCAGCGGTAGAGATTACGTCCGGTCAGAAAATCGGCGCACGCCGGCGAATAGAAGTCCGTCAACTTGACGCCTTGGGCGGCAAATTGATCAATATTGGGCGTCTGAATAAAGCGATGGCCGCAACAGGCCAGGTCGCCGTAACCAAGGTCATCCGCAACCGTGATCAAAATGTTCGGGCGAGCTTTTGAAGGCTCGGAGGCCTCGGTCCAGTTCGCCAGCGCCAGTGTCGAAACGGCAACAACTGCAGCTCTTAGAAAACACGTCGATCGAGACTGGAACTTTCCTATTTCGTGAGCGAATAACGTTGAGTACGCGTAGGGTCAAACTACAACAGTCATGTAATTGTTGGGGACGCGCAGCAAAAACCCCAGGCAGTATCGCGCTCGGCGTTCTCTGTTAATCAACGGATCGCGAACGTTCGCTCCCGATTGAAAAGCTCCCCGTACCAAACTCTCTTCGTCACGACGCGCGCGACCCGATTCCCGAAGTCATAAAACGGTAACGTTTTGAAAAAGGTCGAGGCCCGACGGTGGTATGGAGGTAATCAACTGTCCTCAAACTTTCCTGAAGTTGGTTAACAGCACGCGCGACATCGTGCTGGTTTCGCGATCCGGGCTGTCGCATCTACGACCACCGCGACGGACTGATGGTATTTTGATTTCACAGACGGCAGAATGGATTTCGACCGCTGAGGCTGAAGTCGGATTTTCCGCTGCAAGCGTTTTATTGCGAAAACCTAAACTGTTTTGAGGCGTGTGCAGACCGCGGCAGACATCTGGCAGGGCAATTCCTCGGAATTTTGGAGTTCTCTGCTTATATTTTATTGCGCGGGTATAGGTATAAGTCCGTTGGTCGCCATCGGACTTTTCAAGATTCAGGCGGCAGAACAGAGGAATGGTCCGGAATGTTGTTTTCATCCATCCCGACACTGGCCCTGGCAGTGGCCGTCATCGGCCAGGGACCGGCAGCCAACGAGAAGGTCTTTCGCGTTCCACCGGGCCAGCGGCAGCTATTCCTCGACGATATCGGCATCTCAAAGGTCAATAATCTTAAGCGCACGATGCACCAGCCGGCCAAGAAAGGAGCGGTCATCCGACCAGATCGTCCCTGGGAGACGACGCTGCAGACCCGCTGCGCCCCGGCCTGGGATCCGAGCGTGAAACGATTCAAGCTCTGGATGATTACTTCAATGAACATCCCCATGGGAGGCATGACATATGCGGAAAGCAAGGACGGGCTCGACTGGACTAAACCGAGCCTTCGCCAGAAGAAGATCAGCGGCAACCTGGATAACAACATCGTCACCATTAATCCAAAACTCGACTGGCCTGCCAATGCGATCGAGAACGTAGTCTTCGATCCGTACGATCCGGATTCTTCCCGGCGATTCAAGGGATTGGCCCACGCATTCGGTCGTGAACCCATCGTCAGTCCCGACGGCATCCACTGGGAACGGCTTGACGTGCCATCAATTCCCAGCCAGGACGAATCGAATCTGTCGTTTGATGAGAGGGAACATCTATTCATTCTGACAGTCAAGCATGGCGGTCCCTACGGCCGGACCATACACCTTTCCACGAGTAAGGACTTCGAGCACTGGACAAAGCCGCGACTGATATTCCATGCCGACGAGCTGGACCAGGAACTCGGCCGACAGCACATCAAGGCCCGTCGGGCCGACCCCAGGCTTCAGATCCAGAGGCCCTTGTGGGACATCCGTGACTCATACAAGGGCCATACTGCGGAACCCAAAGTGGATGTGTACAACATGGGGCTGTTCCGCTATGAAGGTCTCTACATCGGCACCCCGGCCATGTTCCACTCCAATGACAACCGCTGGAACAAAGACGGCTTCCACCTAATCCAACTCGTGTGCAGCCGAGATCTCAAGACGTTCAAGCGACTTGGCAACCGCGAGACGTTTATCGGGCCGTCGCCAATGGGTGAAAGTGCCTACGATCTGACGCAACTCATTGGACCCAGCGCGCCGGTGATTCACGGCGACGAGTTATGGTTTTACTATACGGGAATTAGGTACCGTGCCCGGCCGAAAAACGTCGAACACAACGCCGGAGCGATCTGCCTGGCCGTGCTACGCCGGGACGGATTCATCTCGCTGGATTCAGATGATATCGAAGGCACGATTCAGACCGAACCGTTCGAGCTACCCGGCTCCAAACTCTTCGTCAACGTTGACGCACCGAAAGGTGAGCTTCGTGTGGAGGTGCTGGACGGAGTCGGCAAAGTAGTCGCCCAGTCAAAGCCGCTCAGCGGCAATCTGTTGCGTGAGCGGGTGACGTGGGCCGAAGGCAGCCTCGGCAAGATAAAGGCCCAGATTGTGAGCCTGCGCTTCACGCTCCGCGACGGGCAGTTCTATTCATACTGGCTGGAATGAGGGGACCCATCTCCGATCACCGTCGGAGCGGCTATGGTTGACCGTGGCGGATGGCTCTTCGATGGATCTCGCTATCCCTGCCCGTTCATATTCATCGAGGGCGCCCCGGCCAGACAACCACCATCGCACAGGATTGACGTTCCGGTCAGGTAGTCCGCCTCAGGTGCGACCAGAAATCCGACGACGTTGGCCACGTCGTCCGGCGTCTGCATCCGGCCGAGGGGAATAATCTTGCGAAACATCTCGCGAAATTCCGGGTGTTCGTCCATTTCCTGCCTCGACAACCCGGCATCCAGAATTCCCGGTGCCACCACATTGGCTGTGATTCCGTGCGGCGCAAGTTCGATCGCGATACAACGTGCCAGCATCCAGACGCCCGCCTTGGACACACAATAGGGGGCGATTAGCTGATAGGGAACGTCTTGCACCCACGAGCCCATGAAGATGAACTTACCCCGCCGTTTTTCAGCAATCCAGTGCCGGGCGACGGCCTGACTGACGTGAAAATATCCATTCAGATTGATGTCCATGTGCCGTTGCCACTCCTCGGCCGAAAAATCGACGAACGGCAGATCGGTGGCCACCCCGGCATTGCACACGCAAACGTCCAGCCGGTCGAACGTATTCCAGACCGTCGTCAGGGCGGTCTCGACCATTTGCCGGTCCCTGACGTCCGCTTCCAAATACAGCACCTTCACACCCTGATCCCGCAGCGGACCGAGCCGCTCGTCGGCGCGTTGGGTGGAAACGACGTCAAGCACGGCGAGGTCGAATTCGCGTGCGGCCAGTTGTTTGGCGACGGCGAGGCCGATGTCGCCAACGCCGCCCGTGATCAGAGCTGCCTTCGACGATGTTTTCGGGTTCATCGGTTGAGCTCCGTGTCCACTTGTTGCGATGGGTCCGCGCCAAGGATGCTGCCGACCGCGTAGGGGAAGGCGTGACGGCCTGATTGAAGCGGCGCGGCCGGTCGAGCAGATAGTTTGCGTAGATTTTCTCCGAATAGGCCCTGTGCCCCGAGACCGCTTCGGCGCTGTACCGGTAGCGTTGCAGGCGTTCCGGATCGAGTGTCACGCCGTGTCCGGGACGATCCGACAGTTGCAGGTGTCCACCGGTCCAGTCAAACGGTCCGCCGGTGATCACATCGTCGCTGATCGTGATGGTCTCGTTGTCGATCGGGTGGCAGCGGCGTGGCGTCGTTCCGAGGTAGAGGCCTGCACTTTCCGTGTCGTAGACCACCGCCGAGACCATCGCCGCACGAAACGACAATTGCAGGCAGAGCTCAAAATTGCTGTGCATCGTGATGTGCATTCCCATAAACCTGGTCAGTTCCGTCAGCCGCCACAGGCCCCACGGTCCGAGGCCGATATCCGGCACCGACACATCGGCCGCGTCGTAGCGTTCGAGCATGTACCAGTGCGGTTCCCATTGATTCGACATGACTGATACACTTGGTGGATGCACGATGGGCGGTGTCCACCAGTGACAGGATAGCGGAGTCCGCAGACCGTGGCGCAGTTCGGTCATCCTGCGAAAGTAGTATTCCGCCTGAAAGCCTCCCTTGGCGGCGCAAACGGCCGGCATCGGTTCTCCCGGGGGGTAGAAACGCTGAGGCAGCAGCGCGTTCACCGGTTGCTCGATGTACTCAAGCCTGCAATCCTCGAGTTGCGGGAGAATCCGGCGCGCCTCCTGGAAGTTCCAGGTTCCGTGCGCGTCGATGCGGATCGCAGTGTCGGGACCCACCTTGTCCCGGATGCGATGAATCAGATCGACGTAGCTGTCGGGGTCGTATCCGGTCATGGAAATCTTGATCGAGGGAAAACCCATGCGCGCCCAGCCGGCCGCGTGGTCGGGCCAGCTGTCGAAGGTCACATCACCGTTGCCGCTGCTGTCGGGAAAGCGCTGCCAGGTGTACGCCGCCATCGGTATCTGACGTGGCGCCGTGAATCCGCGCTCGAACAACTCGGCCCACAGGGCGTGCAGTGGTTTTCCCAGCACCTGGCCGACCAGATCCCACCACACCATGAAAAGCGGTTCCTCAAGATCGAGATCAAGCAGGTTCCTGCCCGGGCTTTGTTTGAGGCCTTCCAGGCAGGCCCGCGTGTCGTCCCCCAGATCAACGGACCATTCTCCGGTCCCCACCGGCCCCTCGTTGGTCTGGATCTCGACAAACGCCCAAGACACCGCTGGCAACGCTTGCCAGCCCGGCGTGTATACGCCCACCGTCGGGATGAGCACCTTGTGGACCTTGATCTCGCGCACCGTCAGCCGGTGCGGCGTCAGCCACGCGGACAGCTTTTCCCGGAACCATGCAATCCGGCGCTTGAGCATGGCATCGAAGTCGCGCACGTCATCCACGTTGATGTTCACGTCGATTCTCCTTTCAAATCGGCCAGGGGGTTCGGCCTTGTGCCTGAATGTAACAAATGAACGCCGTTTTCATCATTCAGGGTGCCGTCAGCGGCATGAGCGGCTGACAGGAAATTTTATTTCGGCTCGCAGTTTACCGGGAAACAACAGGAAATCGGCCCAGCCTTTGCATCGAGTTGCGTGAAGTCAGCGGGCTGAGATGTCAGAATCTCACGAGGCGCAAACCTCTCTTACCACACGACCTGGAGGTCGGCTGAGTTTCCTGACCCGACGCGATTAACGTGTCACGGCGGCCTGCATCTCGTGGTCATCGCACCATGCCTCCGGAACAGTCGAGACAATGCATGAGACCATTGAACGTGATGAGCCTGCTCTTATTGACCGCAATGGTATTCGCAATCGAAGCAGCTCATTCGCACGACAAACTGCTGCCCAAGACGTTGAATAGCCCGTTGTCTCCGCAGGTATCACTGCGACACCTGAAGGTCGCGCCGGGACTGCGACTGGAATTGGTCGCGGCTGAGCCCCAGGTGATCGATCCGGTTGCCATTGCCTTTGCCGAAGATGGTCGGATGTGGGTCGTGGAGATGACCGACTATCCAGACGGTCCGGGTGAGAACGAGGCACCCAGGTCGCGGGTCCGTGTTCTGGAAGACCGCGACGGTGACGGGATCTTTGAATCCGCGCACACGTTTGTCGATCAACTGCTGTTCGCGACCGGGCTGCAACTCTGGAAAGACGGCGTGTTCATTACGCTGGCCGGAAAGGTCATGTACTTCCGCGATACGACCGGCGACGGGACAGCCGACCTGCACGAGACCTGGTTCACGGGGTTCGCGCAGGGCAACGAACAGTTACGGGCCAATCACCCGACTCTGGCACTCGATAATCACATTTACATCGCGAATGGTTTGCAGAATGGCACAGTTGTCGGGCGTCCGGGAAAGGACGGGACGCCGGCCAGTCCGGTGTCAATCTCCGGCCGCGATTTCCGATTCGATCCAAACACGGGACACTATGACGCTGTCACAGGCAGCGGACAATTCGGATTGACGTTTGACAATTTCGGTAATCGCTTCGTTTGCACGAATCGCTATCCAGCGAAACATATCGTGCTCAAGCAGCGCTACATCGACCGGAATCCTCTGCTGGCGATTCGTTCGGCAACGTATGACGTGTTTCCGACAGAGGACGCAGCTGCCATCTTTCCGCTGTCGCGAAACTGGACCGCTTACACGGAACACGCCGGGCAGATTACAGCCGCCTGCGGGGTTCTTTCTTATCGTGGGGATGCGCTGCCCGAAGAATACTCTGAAAATGTCTTTGTATGCGATCCGACAGGCAACCTCATCCATCGCCGCGTTCTGATACCCGACGGAGCATCATTCCAGTCCCACCGTGGACGGGAGGCTGTCGAATTTCTGGCCAGTCCGGATGATTGGTTTCGCCCGGTCAATCTGACAATCGGGCCGGACGGGGCTTTATACGTTGTCGACATGTATCGAGCGGTTGTTGAACATCCGGACTGGCTGCCGAAGCAGTTGAGTGACAGGCTCCCCTGGGACGCCGGCACCGATCGCGGTCGGATTTATCGGATCGTCGCGGCAGATGCAGCACGTACGGGGAAGCACGGTGCAGAATTGCATCCTGTCCCGAACAACTTGAAAACCTGTCCGCCGAATGAGTTGGTGTCATTGCTTGAGCATCCCAATGCGTGGTGGCGCGAAACTGCGGCACGCCTGCTTTA
>Ga0310123_10001641_pt1 | contig 18424 bp, 13 predicted proteins | sample CB6_AW_1057_MG_FD_203505 | JGI IMG/M metagenome (GOLD analysis project Ga0310123, IMG submission 203505) | Marine microbial communities from Western Arctic Ocean, Canada - CB6_AW_1057 | ecosystem: Environmental > Aquatic > Marine > Oceanic | place: Canada: Western Arctic Ocean | collected... | reverse complement strand
ACGAACACTATGGCATTGACGCCGATCTGGTCTGCTGCGGCAAGGGTATCAGTTCCAGCCTTCCGCTCTCAGCGGTGCTAGGTCGTGGCCCGCTCATGGATCTGGCCGCACCGGGTCACCTATCCTCCACCCACACGGCCAATCCCATGAGTTGTGCTGCGGCCCTGGCGACACTGGAGGTAATACAGCGAGAGGGCTTGGTCGCTGCCGCTGCGGACAAGGGCAAGATTGTCCAATACCGCTTGCAGAAAATCCAGCAGCGGTACCCCGATCAGATCGGTCATGTACTTGGACGCGGCATGGTGCATGCAATCATCTTTATCCATCCGGATAGCGGTGAGCCAAATACCGAATTGGCCCAGCGTGTCACCGATTGTGCGATCGAAAATGGCCTGATGCTTTTCTATGCCCATGGCTCTGGCTCAGTTAAAATAGGGCCGCCCTTGACTATTCCAAAAGATGCACTGGAGGAAGGGTTGACCGTGCTCACCGATTCAGTTTCTGCGTGTGTGGGCTAGGTACAGTGGACTTGATTTTTATTGTTTTGGCTTCAAACAAAGGTGACCGATGACACACTGGATTGACGCTAGTTTACCCATTTCCAAGGACTCACTGGTCTGGCCCGGAGACGATCCGATTGATATTGCGCCCACGTGTCAGATCAGCAAAGGCGAGGTGTGCAACGAGTCCCGGATTCAGATTGGTTCACACAACACCACCCACATTGATGCGCCTTATCACTTTGACGAACAAGGCCAGCGTATCGACGAGATGGACGTTGATGTCTTTGTTGGTCCGGCCTGGGTACTACAGGTTGATGCACCGGATCTGATTCGGCTCGCGGACGTTCAGCGCATTCCCGAGGGAGAATTCAAGCGAGTCCTGTTCAAAACCCGCAATACCAAACGGCTTGGAGACAAAACCTTTCACACCGACTACGTCGGTCTGGAGCCGGACGGCGCGGCTTATCTTGTCGAGAAAGGCTGCAAGTTGGTGGGTATCGACTATTACTCGATCTGCCCCTATGCCGACTTGGAAACAACTCACCGGACCCTGCTGTGCAATGCAGTGGCAATCCTGGAATCAGTGGTTCTATCACAAGTCAGCGCCGGCCCCGTGAAAATCATCGCCCTGCCATTGAAGATCACCGGTGGTGATGCCTGCCCGGCACGGGTGCTGATCAGCTCCCGCAACCGGCAGGATGTTGCTCCGGATCACTGAATTCGCCCAGATCGGGCCACCCATGTTCCGCCCAAACTGCCTAGGCACCCTAAATTATCGACATGCACCAAAGTTCCTGCACTGGGCGGACCATGTGTGTATATGTAATAGATAAGGCATGTGGCTTGCGCAAATAATGTGAAAAATCTGCCTCAATTGCAATAAAACCCTTGAACAGCAAGCAGCTGTCAGGTTATACTTGCCATCGAACATTATTTGGCGGCTTATTATGGTGTAGTGTAGTGAGCCTATTTAGTAGTTGATGCGAGTGAGGGACAAGATACCCCAGACATCTTTAACGTCGGAAAAGGAGAATCGCATGAAAGTCACAGCGTTACTTATGGCCATATCGGCTGCAGCAGTTGTTGGCCTTGGGCAATCCGTATATGCCGCACCGAGTTCGGACGGCAGTATTTACTTTGACACCTTTGATGGAAACGCGACCGGTTCAGGTACCAGTGTTATGGTCACCGACGACTCTACTGCGTGTTTCGGTCAAGCAGATGGCGGCGTTTTTGTTAACTCGGTATGTGCTGCTGGCGGAGGCGTGGCCGGCACAGGGCCAACTGAGCACGAATTCCGTGTTGAATTCGCCGAGAATGACGCCCAGTCAGCCTCCGACAATTACATTGTTGAGACAAGCTGGATCATCAAGGACAATTTCCAGGCCCTTCAAGAGAATCTTACCATTATGAGTGGCTATGGTGGTGAGGAGCTTGGTGTGCTGGTCCGTATCGAAGCCAAGACATCAGATTGGCCTGCGGATGAAGGTACAGGCAAGTGGCGAGCCCACATCGGGACAGATCTGGTTGGACCTGAGAATGATTATGATACTTCAACCAAAATCGTGGCTCACAACAAAGGTGACGGCACGATCGATATCTGGATCAACGATGCCTTTGCTATCAGCACCACTGCCGGAGGCGGAGATCTCCTGTGGGTTGGCAACCTCGGAAATAACAGTATCGGCGCTTGGGCCGGCGGTGAAGGAATTCTGGAATACGTCTCCGTTGGTGTTCCCGAACCGAGCACATTGGCACTGCTGGGCATCGCTGGCCTGATTGGTCTGCGTCGTCGCAGCTAAGCGGTTCTCTTCACTTTGTAAATTTTGTATAACGCACGAGCGGATCCCGGCAACGGGATCCGCTCGTTTCTTATTTATCGATACACTCGGCCCAGGTTGATTGTTTCACGTACTAGAAATCTTTGACCCTACTCTTTGACTGACGTATAATTACCCAATATCACCCCCCCCCTAGGTCACGAAAGATGTAGCACGTGGCTTCAATTTGTGACCCGAACAAGTGAATCCGTAGTTTTCGCCTCCGATCACTTGATCGAAGCATGGTGACTCTATGCCAGCATTTCAAGCCCATCAAAACACACCCGCTCTGGGAAGATACAGGCCACTGGCCCTGGCCTTTGCCCTGCTGATTGGCATCCTGTCCGGTGCCACTGCTGCGGTCCGTGCCGAGATCATCGATCCGACCGGGAAAAAACTGATCCGTATCGCCTCCGAGACCAATAGCCAGATGTTCGTCACAACCCTGAATGGAGCTGCCTCATGGGCCGCCGCCGCCACAAATCTGCCGGATAAGTTTGCGGATTGGCAAAATGCCGGGTTTGAGGGCATGTCCATCACCATCGCCAGCAATGATCCGAGCAAGGGCTTTACCAACATGGGTGCCCAGTGGTGGAATGTCCAAGCGCAGCGCGACTACTCAGAGTTCACTGACGAGATCGCGACACTCAATGCCCAGGACTGGGGCCGGTTCACGGATAACTTCCTTCACTCGTCCATGGCACCGTGGGACAACCCCTCCCGGGTAGATAGCCAAGACTGGTTCAATGACGACCACTGGGCAACGATACTTCACAATGTAGGCGTCCAGGCTCGCGTCGCAAAAGAACTGGGGTTCAAAGGAGTATTGTTGGATACCGAGCAGTACGACCACCACGGATCCGAGCCCTGGTATCACCCCTTCGACTACGGCGCCTATGCCACCGGCGGCTATCTTCTAGGTGGATACAGCCAGCCTTTTTCTTTTGAACAATCCAAAACGAAATTACTACAGCGTGGTGCCCAGTACGCTCATGCACTGAGCACCGAATTCCCGGGTATCACGCTATGGCTTATCCCCGCAATCCACAGGCCACCAATCGGATCGCTGCTTGTCCAGGAAAATCTCTACCAATCCTTCATCGATGGCATCCTTCTGGGCCTCGATGACAACGCAAAACTAATCGCCGGTAGCGAGGCCACCTACAACCTTTCAAAGCTTACCAGCTTCACCACCATTCGTGACAGCACCCTTCAGCAGTACCTGAATCGAAGTAATTTCGATCAAATACTGCAGGACAAGTGGAGTTTTGCCACCGGTATCTTTGCCGATGCTCCCCCGGGCTGGAGTGATACTGACGCCACCGAGAACCTGCGAAATCCGCTGGAACACGAGGACGCGGTCCGCAATGCACTGGCGGTCTCGGACGAATACGCCTGGCTCTATGGTGAGCGGTCCCGGTTCCTAGACACCACACCAACTCCCCTGATGGGACTGTATCTGCAGGCCAATGAGGATGCACACCAACCGGATGTTGCGCCTGTGCCGACTGCGTTTTCCGACACCTTTGACCTCAGTGGTGGCGGGTCTAATCCGATCGGTGGCCAGAGCGTACTGTTAGGAAACGGACATTTCTATGACGATGCACGAGAAGGCGTGTATTTCAGTTACCTACTTCACGGTCAGCAGCAGCCCTCGGAACAGGAATACCACGCCGAACCGGACGAACCGCCAGCAGCCACCGACGAATACACCGCTGAGGTGGTGTGGACGGTGGATGCCGGGTCCACGATTCGTCACGAAAATGCCACTCTGCTGAACGGAACAGGCTTCGAGGGTGGTGGACAGCGGGCCCTGATACGTATCGAAGCCAAGTCCGATCCCAATCACAATTCAAACAGGTATGTTCTGGAAGTCTCGGCAGATGGCGAGGAAAACTATATCGGTGTCATTCCCAATCTAACGCTGACCAAGGGGAATCAGATAACCATCCGGGCTCACAATCTAGGTGACGGCACCCTTGATCTCTATGTCAACAACACCTTCATCGCCAACTACATCGCTGGAGCCGGCCAACTCGACTGGCTGGGCAACTTGGGCAACAATACGCCGAGCATGGGATTCAGCAGTGCCCTTCTGCACAGTGTTTCTGTGACTTTTCCCACGCTCGCACTTCTAATGGGTGATGCCAATAACGATGGATTGGTCTCCGGGCTGGACCTAATCGCCGTGCAGCAGAACTTCGGTAATACCGGAACAGCTGATGGAGTTTTGTTAGGAGACGCCAACGACGATGGTCAGGTCAGTGGCCAGGACCTGATCGCTGTGCAACAGAATTTCGGCACCACCCTGACATTGCCCGGCGCTCCGGCACCTGAACCGGCGACATCAATACTCTTGGGCACTTGTCTGTTGCTGGTTTGCAGACGGTCCTGATCGAACACACTTCGCCCGCATGATGCAGGGGATCGCCTGGTACCATGCTGGCCTGATTGGCTGCATTTCAACGCAATTGAAGAACCTGGCATTGTTCCTGCCAACGCCAAAGCAAAACAAATCCAGCCACCACCAAACCGTTAAATCCACGTGTAATCACTTAAATCAGCATCTATTTTCTATTGACAGTGTCCGTTACCACGAGGTACAATTAAGCTGCGGTTAGTACGAGCACACACAAGTGGTGCCTTGGGTAATTTGGGTGCTTTGAATCAATCTATCCCAACCCGGGGGATTGGAGAATCAACTGATGAACACTATGTGCCAAACAATTGCCGTGATGGCAATGATCGTAGCTGTTGCTGGATTTACTTACGATGCAGAAGCCGTTTCTTCTGATGGAAGCTTTTTCTTTGAAACATTTGATGGCGGCTCCATCGGTATGCCGGACCCCCTTTACCCGGATATCAAGGTTGGAACCTTCAACCCCACCGGCGGCACCAGCGTCAACGCGGAGGCAATGGTGGTCGACTTCGACCGCCAAGGCGCGTTCTTTGACTACCGGGTCTGTGAAACCGGGGCAAAGTGCGGAGCCAATGAATACCGCGCTGAACTGGCAGTTCCCCTGCCTGCCGATACCGAATTCGTGATCGAGGTAGTGTGGGAGATCGATGCGTTCCCAGGCACATTGCTTTCCGGCGATGCCAATAAGGACAACTCAGTTACCGGTGCGGACTTGATATCCGTCCAACAGAATTTTGGCAAGGTCGGGGCCGTACCGCTCATGGGCGACGCCAATGACAGCGGTGACGTTACTGGCGCAGACTTGATATCGGTCCAGCAAAACTTTGGGAATACCGGTGGTGACGCCACAACTTACTCGGAAGTCCGATTCGAAAATGCAACACTGTTAATGGATCATGAGAATACCAATAATGGCCGGGCAATCGTTCCGCGGCTCGAAGCCAAGCCCCCAAATTTCCCTGAGGACACCGAAGCCGACATCACCGGGCCGCACTTCGTACTCGATCGCATCCTGCGCGATGGCAACGTCCAGATCGCCGCGGTTTCCGCCGGTATCATTGATGGGGTCGTCCTAAACAAAGGGGAAATATTGACCATTGCCGCCCACAACCTCGGCGACGGCACCCTTCTGGACTTTGAACAAGAGAACTGTTTCTTTGACTGCTATGACGGCACCGTGGACCTGTACGTCAATGGCGTGAAGATCGGCAACTATCCGGCCGGTTCCGGTGATCTGGAGTGGGTAGGAAATTTTGGGAACAACAGTTCCGGTAGTGGAATCGGTTTCACCAGTGCCCTTCTGCATGAGGTGTCTGTCGGGCTGCCAGTAAATACCAGTAACGCTCCGGTGCCCGAACCGGCAAGCCTGACCCTGCTTGCCATGGGAGGAGTGTTGGCACTTCGGCGTCAGCGATAACGATCGCTCATACTGAAAATACCGGCAAAAAATTAATAGCGAACCTGAACCGGCGAATCGGCCCATGCACACACCACATATTTCTGTCATAGCGGCAATAGCTGTAGTTGTTGCATTCACTGCTTTTGGCACCACCACCTATGGCGCAATCGGGTCCGACGGCAGTATTTTCTTCGACACCTTCGACGGGCCTGAAGTGGGTGGAACCATACCCAGCACCGGTTCATTCAATCCCACGGGTGCCGGTACCGAGGTCATCGCCCCTGCTTTTTCCCATCCGGAATTCTTCGTCCACTTAGGCCGAGAAGGTGTCTTTTTTAACGTGGTGGGCGATCAGCCGGATACCGAACAGGAATTCCGTGTTGAACTGGACAATGGCCCTGCGGTAGACACCGAATACGCTGCTGAGTTGAGCTGGATCATCGATACGAACGGTATTCCGGACGTGATCAATGGTGAAAACGCTACGCTGCTAGACGGTATTGGTTTTGCCAATGGCGAAGAACGAGCACTGATCCGCATCGAGGCCAAGCCCGCTGACACGACCTACGGTAAAATACAAGCTGAGATTTCTGCTGACGGCAACGAAGGCTACATTGGTCTTGTCGGACCGGAGTTTGATCCCGGGGTGCCTACAAAAATAGTGGCCCACAACCTCGGTGATGGAACGCTCGACCTGTATATCAACGACGGGCTAATCGGAAATTACGTTTCCGGACCTGGGTCATTGGAATGGTTTGGGAATCTGGGCAACAACAGTTCCCAGATTGACCAGGGTGGCACCATGCTGCTGGAATACGTTTCCATCGGCTTACCCGTCGAGGTCGTGGTTGGTCCCACCAGCCTTACTGGTGACGCCAACAATGACAATCAGGTCACCGGTGGTGACCTGATCGCGGTGCAGCAGAACTTCGGCACTGTGTATCCCAGTGATCCTAGCTGCGATGGACAGGGCTTTGGCGACGCCAACAAGGACTGCCTGGTTACCGGAGCCGACCTAATTTCAGTACAGCAGAATTTCGGTGTTGTGGCCAGCCCGGCCGCGGTACCAGAACCAGCGGCTGGCGGCTTGATGTTACTGGGCCTGGTAGCCTTGGCCCGTCACCGGCGCTGAGTTTCTAAAAATCACCTGGGTAATGATCTGGATCGATCTGCGATGAACGCCCCGTCAATCGTGGTTCGTGATGTGCATGTGCGCCAACATCCCTATCATACGAATTGAATTCCGCGCACTCTACGACATGACATCGGCCCGGACCTCCTATGCCGCCCTCTCCCTACAATTCCACCACTGGTCCCACAAGCAGTGCAGACCTGACCCTGCGCAGCCGTGCCTGGTTCGACTGCAGCGATGATGTCGCTATGCGACATCGCAGTGTTCTGAAACTGCTGGGGCATGATCCCTACGATCTGGGTGATCGACCGATCATCGGTATCTGCAATCCGCGCAGCGACTTGAACAACTGTGAGCATGGATTTGACGACCTCGCTGCAGCGGTCCGGCGTGGAGTTGAAGCTGCCGGCGGTATCGCAATGCAGTTCGCCACCATGCCCTTGGGCGCTGAACTGTGCAAGCCCACCGACATGCTCTATCGCAATCTGGTATCGATGACGGTAGAGGAAACGCTTCGCAGCTATCCCATTGATGGGACCGTCCTACTATGCAACTGTGACAAGACCACGCCCGCACAACTGATGGCTGCGGCTAGCTGCAACCTGCCCACAATCCAGTTCTGCGGGGGGCCACGGGATATTGGTAGCTGGGAAGGTGAACCGTTCGCCTGTGGCACCGATATGTGGAAGCAATGGGACGCCTACCGGGCTGAAAAGATCGACCAGCAGACCTGGCGGCAGGTCCTTGATTGTGTGGCCTGCTCACATGGTGCCTGCAATGAGATGGGGACCAATTCGACCATGACCGCGATCTCGGAAGTTCTGGGCATAATGCCCACGGGCACAAGTAGCATTCCGGCAACTGATCCAATGCGGATCGAAGCAGCCGTAGAGGCCGGGGCCAGGATTGTACAGCTGGTCCGAGAGGATTTGCGGCCCAGCGCACTTCTGACCCGGGAGAGCCTTGAGAATGCCATTCGTGTGTGCATGGCCTGCGGGGGATCAACCAACGCCATTATCCATCTGATTGCCATCGCCGGACGGCGCTGTATCAAGTTGCCACTATCGTTGTTTGATCGAATCGCATCACAAACACCGCTACTGACCAATCTCACTCCTTCAGGTAAGTACCTGCTGGCAGATCTACACCGCGCCGGCGGTGTACCTGCCCTGCTTGCCGCTCTGGCCGATCAGTTACACGGCGACTGCCCGACGGTTTCAGGGCGCCGGATCGGGCAAATCGCCGCAGACGCCACCTGCCGTGATGATGACGTGATCCGCCCCCGTAACGCTGCACTGTCATCCGGGGGAGCCCTAGCCTGCCTCCGTGGAAATCTGGTCCCTGCGGGTGCGGTGCTCAAGGCTTCGGCTGCTACAAGTGATCTATTCGAACACACCGGGCCGGCACTGGTATTCGACAGCTTCGAGCAGATGATTGCGCAGATAGACCGTGATGACCTCCCAGTCACGCCGCAAACAGTTCTGGTGCTGCGCCATATCGGGCCACTCGCCGTGCCCGGCATGCCCGAGTGGGGTTCGATGCCCATGCCCGCCAAGCTGCTGAAGCAGGGGATAACGGATATGGTCCGGATCAGCGATGGGCGTATGAGTGGTACCTGCTACGGTACCGTCGTCCTACACGCTGCACCTGAGGCGGCGGCAGGTGGCCCCCTGGCGGTGGTGTGCAACGGTGACCCCATCTGCCTTGACGTACCCAAACGGCGTCTGGACCTGATGATCGATGATGATGAACTGAACCGGCGCCTGGCTGAATGGACCGCACCACCACAACAACATCTACGCGGTTACCCCAAGCTCTACATCGATCATGTCCTGCAGGCCAACGAGGGCTGTGACTTTGATTTCTTGCGACCTGATAGCGATATCGCGATGCAGTTTATTGAGCCGGTCATCGGGCGGTCATGAAGGCAGGTTGATATGTTTGATCTTTTAACTCGCGATTCCTGATTTTGGGTGGGGCCGGTAGCGGGTCGAGACCCAGTTTCGGCTTCTGGCAATTGTCCTGTTATCCTGTCACACCATGAGCGATCGACTCAAGGATAAGACCTGTATCATCACCGGGGGTGGCGCCGGATTGGGTGAGGCAACGGCCTTCCTGTTCGCCGAACAAGGTGCCCAAGTGGTGGTGATGGACCAATGTGCCGAGGACGCCAAACGGGTCACCGACCAGATCCAAGCCGATGGGGGCAGCGCTGTCGCGGTGATCGCCGACGTTACCAAGGAGCCCGATGTCGAGCGGACCGTCAGCGCCGCCCTTGAACTGGGTGGCAGTATCGACGTGCTGGTAAACAATGCAGCCGTCGGTGGCGCTGGCTACAACTACACCGTGACGGACCTGCCCGACGAAGTGTGGTATCGCTGCATGGAAGTGAACATGCGTGGTCCCACGCTGTGCATGAAGCACGTCATCCCGGTCATGAAGCAACAAGCCAAAGGATCGATCGTCAACGTCGGCTCGATTTCCTCGGTGGTCGGGTTGCCGACACAAGGCATCTACGCAGCCACCAAAGGCGCAATTCTGCAGTTGACCCGCCAGGTTGCTATTGATTTCACACGTTATGGGATCCGGGTCAACTGCATTCTGCCCGGAGGCATGGACACGCCCATGATGCGCCGCGAACTGTCTGATCCCAAAAGCCAAGAAACCGCGGAGAAGGAAAAGGCCATGATGCCGATGCCACGCTACGCCGAACCCCGCGAGGTTGCTTACGCTATTGTCTTCCTGGCCTCCGATGAAGCTTCCTACATCACTGGAGCCTCCTTGGCAGTGGACGGTGGATTCACGGCCCAGTAGCCGATACCACGCAGCGACGCCCTAAATCCATTGCCTATTTTCGTCCTTGACGAATGATGCGATCTAGCACTTCCCTGATCCGATTCCTGGCCTGCGGTGCGGTGGCCGCAGCCATCGTCTGGATCGGATTAACCTGGCTCGGCGAATTTGCAAGCGGGTCAGCCACACACACCACGATTAAGACTGCCATGAATGCCGGCTCAGACGCCGGAGGCGGTCCCACCTCTTGGGATACCATCGAAGAAGCCCAGTTTCAAGAGTTCGCCCGGCACCAGGGCTGGAAGGATATCAGACTGGTCACTCGGATCTTCATGGGCGATGACATCGAAAAATATATTGCCAGCCAGATCGCTGGTGAGGGGCCAGACGTCGTGATCGCATCACGTGAACAGCTGGCGTTTTTTGATGAGCAGGGGCTGATCGAACCGCTTGATGCATACCTTCAACAGTGGAGCGACTATCAGGAAGGCCAGTTCAACAAACAGCTTCTTGATGCTTCCCGCGGCCGTGATGGCAAGATCCTCGGTCTTCCCGTCCACGAGAACGCACCGGGCGTCTTCGTGGTGCGCCGCGATTGGCTTGAGCGGCTCGGGCTCCAGTCGCCAACAACTTTTGCCGAAGCCCGGGAACTCTGGCGGGCCTGTACCCATGGCGATCCCGATGGCAACGGTCAAACCGACACCTATGGCTATGAGTTGACGATGCAGACCCGTGGCGGTGGCCACCTCTATAGCCTCGCGCCATTCATGTTTGCGGTCCGGGCACCGTGGTATCGCCTCGATGATGACCGGAACTATGTACCCGCGTTCAATACCCCGGAAGCTGCCTCAGTTCTCGACTTCATCAAGCAATGCTATAAGGAAGGTCTCTTTGGCAAGGACGTAATGGTCCGTAGCGGCCCTTCATCGGCAACATACCGGTTCTTTGCCAATCAGCAGGCGGCAATGACTGGCCCCGTCTTCGTCGATTGGTTTGATCTCGTTGCCGATCAAAATGGCATGGCCGACAAGGTCCAGCTCGTCCCCTTTCTCTGGCTGGATGAGCAGGCCCGCGATCGCGGCATCTACGGTGCGGTGACATACCTGACACGAATGCGATGCATGATGAAGTCCAGCTCCAAAAAACTGGACAGTTGGAAATACCTCCAGTACTTCTTCTCTAAGCAATGGTTGAAGAAAATCCTTGATCGCCGCGGCCAACCTATCCAGCGAGGCGAGTATCTCGGACAGTTCGGATTGTTCTCCAATGAAACACCTTGGCGAATGATCCGAAATGATGTTACCGCCAGGTCACTACTCGATGCCGAACAGGTAGCCTTAGTCCTTCCGGTAGAACAACACATCATTCGCACACCTCTCATGTCGGCGTGGCCCGAGGTTGCGACAGCGATCTGCGAGGTGATCGTCGACTACTACAACGATCTTTATCCCACCGCGCAAACAACACTTGACGAGGCGGAAAGGAAATTTCAGAACATCATGGCGCAGAAAAAGTCAGGAAAAATTTAGACTCTGAATTCAGTGGCACGCATTGAATCGTGGAATTGTCAATCAGGAATTGGGGCAAATTATGACCACAGGCAACAGAACCGAAATGAGGACTCGAGTGCCCAGACGCGTTGTATCTGTCCGAGTTCTGGTCAGTGTGGCGATCGCCCTGGGCATCGTTGTGGGGGTCCTGGTACCGGCTCACAGGGTGCGGCGCCGAGTTGCGGCAACACAACACTACGACCGCGCAGTGGCAGCGTACATGATGTCTGATGTCACCGCAGCTCGAACGCTACTGGCCGAAGTTGCGAGAATCTATCCAGACCTGTCTATCGGTGCCTTGGCTAAGTTAAAAATAGCTTTCCTTTGTTATGACGAGCAGGACCTGGAGCAAGCCAGTGAACTCCTCTCCCGCTTCCTTAAGGAGCATCCCGAAAGAATCGTTCATCTACCTGAAACACCGAGTCGCGAATATTTTGGAGAATTGGATCTTGTTGCCTGGTTCTTTCTGGCCAAAATTTCCCGCGATCGTGGTGACCATAAGACCGCACACGACTGGTTCAAGAGAATTCTTGAAACCGGTAGTAAAAACCCAGCCAATATTATCGTTGCCGAAACGCAATCTATTGTTCGACGATGGAATCAGATTCCCATTAACCGCTTACCCTCCAAATGACACGCCCCGTTGACCTATTCCGGACTGCCGCACCCATCAGTCGCACCACCCTGCTGTGCCCCGGGCTGTATCAGCATCTTAACGGTGACCGGTTCACGGGCACGGTGTTGTTTGTACTGGCGGCCGCTTCTGTCAGCGCCCTGATATTCTTCCTGCTGTCGCCGAGCGATCCATTCGAGCACCGGACCACCCGTCTGGCCATCGCTACGATCGTTCTGTTCTGGGTGGCACTGCTATCCGTTCTCGATTCATTCCAACGGCCCGGCCGGGGGGCGCTCTACCTGATCCTGCTTCCAGCAGTAATCCTCTTTTCAATCTTTACTTATCTTCCCATCCTCTGGGCGGCCAAGCTGTCGTTCTACGATCACAACATTGCCACCCTCGTCCAAGGCGGAGCTCCCTTCGTTGGAATGGAAAACTTTGAGAAGATTCTCGGTGACGAAAAATTCTGGCTGGGTCTTAGTAACACAATAAAGTTTTTCCTGATCGGATTTGTTCTGGGACAATTCCCCGCCCCGACCCTGGCGTATCTTCTCAATGAGGTCAAGAGTGCGAAATTACAAACCGTGTACAAGTGCATCTGTTTCATGCCTTCGCTCTTCTCCTGGCCGATCATTGGCGCCATCTGGCTATGGCTCCTCAAGCCCGATGGCCAGTTTGATCAATTCGTCGCACCGATTCTCGCGCTCGGTGGCAAGCAAACCATTGCGTGGCTGGGTGATCCGGCTATCGCGAGGGTCGTATTCGTATGTGTCGGTTTGTGGATGGGGACCGGAGCCTCGGCGCTGATCTGGCTCGCCAGCATCGTCGGAATCGATCCTGCGCTCTACGACGCCGCAGAAATCGATGGGGCTGGGCACTGGAGCAAGTTCCGACACGTGACATTCCCACTGCTGATCCCCACCTGGATCGTCCTAACCATCCTGGCATTTATTGGCATGTTCTCGATATTCGATCAGGTCATCGTCATGCAAAATCCACTGATCCGCCAGAGCGTGTTCGTCCTGATGCTCCACATCTACGAACAGAGTTTCCGCCACGGGCTCATGGGCTATGCGGCGGCCATGTCACTGGTGCTCGCCCTCGTCGTACTCATCCTGACCATGGTTAATCTCAAGATATCGAACAAGATCCAGATCACCTAGTACCTTGGCGCATCACAGATGCACCGGAGCCAACCCCGGGATTATGGTTTTAAAATGACGCTCAGACGGCCGAGAAAACTGATTCGTGCCACGGTGATTCACACTCTCCTGATCGCCATCTGTGCCACCATGATCCTGCCATTTCTGGTGGTATTGACCGCTTCATTGAAATGCCCCGTCCTCGGTGATGTCATGTCACCGGCACAACCGGACTTCTTCCCCCAACGGTTCCATTGGCAGAATTACCTGTTGGGCTGGCGGGCTGGCAAGTTGGGTGTTGCCTTCCGCAACTCGGCGCTCATTGGCATTGTCTGGACGATCGGCACCGTGATTGTTTCGGCGATGGCCGCCTATGCCATTGGACGGCGGGAATGCCTGGGACACCGATGGTTGCTACTGTTTTTCCTAAGTTCACTGATGTTCGCTGGACAGACCGCGATCATCCCACAGTTCATCCTCTATCGCGCCCTGGGATTATACGACTCACTGGCAATATTCATGATCCCCGGTGCCGGGGCGTTCACGATCTACCTGCTCTGCCACTGGTTCAAGAACGTCCCCCGCGAGATCGAAGAGGCCGCCTTCATTGATGGCTGCGGCGAATGGTCGACCTTCTGGCGCATCATTATGCCCCTGAGTCTGCCCGCCTTGGCCACCGTGGGACTGTTTGCTTTTATGGGATCCTGGAACAATTTCATTGGGCCGTACGTCTTCCTTGAAACCGAGTCCAAGATGACGGTGCCCTTGGCAATTTCTTACTACATGGTTGCCAGTCCGACCGATGAAGCGGGACGGGCGGCGGCAGTAATGATCTCAATCCTGCCGGTTCTGATCGTCTTCATTGCTCTGCAACGGTGGTTTCTTCGAGGGTTGAGCCTGGGCGCACTCAAAGGCTAGCGCACCTGTTTCTCCGTGCTGACTCAACTGTCCAAACCGTATCTTGTGATTGTGATCTTGTGTTCTGGTAGGGTGCTCATATAACATGAGTGGCCATCCTTTTGGTCCTTGAGGAACGCCCCGATGAAGACGCCGCAGATCGTCAAGCCCATTTTTATCGTCAGCATGCCGCGAAGTGGATCTTCCGTTTTTTATCAAAAGTTCTCTACCCATCCCGATCTCTGCTGGACTTCACACGACAGCAAGAAGTTCCCAAGATCAGCTGTGCTTTCAAGGATCATACAGAAGGTGCGGCCCGACCCGCGTCCCACCGAAGGCCATCGTATCTGGCGCCGTTTTGCTCGGGAAGAAGATGATTCAATGCGCCGTGAACATGTGATCGAAGAGCAGAAACGCTATTACCACGACTTGATTCGTGCGCAGTTACGGATTTTTGGGAAGTCACGATTCATCTCGAAGTACCCCCGCAACTGTCTACGCCTCGATTGGATTGATGAAATTTTTCCCGATGCCATCTTTGTTCACCTAGTGCGCGATGGCCGTGCGGTGGCCCTATCGCTGCTCCGCAAGCGCGACACCCACGAGGGGCGGCCGCACTGGTGGGGTATCCGGCCGCCAGGCTGGAAAAATTTCTCTCACTGCGATCCAATTGAATCGGTCGCACAACAATGGAAAGCGTGCGTCACCTACACACGCACACTGGCGGCTGACCTGCCACCGCAACGATATGGCCAGTTCCGCTACGAGGACTTCTGCGCGGCTCCCGCCGACACGTTAGAACGGGTCGCTGCACTATGTGACCTGAAATGGCCTGATCGCGCTGCACTGGAGCAATTGGTTAGCAACATCGACACCCAAAACTATAAATGGGGGGGAACCTTCTCAGAGAACGAGTTAGAACGCATGGAATCGGTCATGGGCGACCTGCTCGAAGAACTTGGATACCCCTGTCAATCCCTTCACAGCCCTGTGTAGCGTCTTAGCCAATACCATCTTGGCATGGCCGAAATCCACTGGACTACAACGAAAGCAAAGCTGATTCTGATCGACACAAATGTCCCCCCATCTGTGGTACAGAACACGAATACTTCCTCCTCCATAGAGCCGTCTCCTCTCGCTCTGGCGTCCACTTCCCACCGATCTGCCAATACTGAGGGTTGCTCGCGGTGTAATGTCCTACCCACAATGGGGTAATAGCAATAGCTGGCGAATCCGGTCATCCGCCGCCATGATCGAACACAGCCGCTGGCCTTGGAAATTGCGAACCAACCCGCCTGGTTGCGCATATGAGACGATCGATCTGTTGGGCATTAAGGACAGACGCGACATTCCACCTGGTGCGGCTTGCCATTTTTCGGAACCGAACGACCTGGTGACGTCAGCAGACCTGGAAATGGCCTCATGAAGCACAAAGGAACTTGGGCCATCAGCACAGGCGCAATCTCAAGCCATGTTTCGACAACTGGTTGCGCCATTTGCAATCGTGCACCAAAAAACGCTGCTGCAATCTTAATATATCTCTGCAATCTATTCTTGAAACGTTCGTTTTCTTATTGCATGGGATATAGACGGTGCTATATTGGCGGACACAGCACGTCCACAGTACTTGTTTGTGGCCGAATTTCTGATCAAAACGTTTCCAGGCCCACTGTCACGAACGGCAGAGCCTTTTATACGATGTGACACCTTGAGCGGAAGGTAACATCATCAAAACTTTCAATCGATCCCACCGTGAATCCTATCAGCTTGAAGTACTCGAAGCACGAATCCTGCTGTCGGCCAATAGTTTTCTTGATGATGTGGCCTTAAGCCCGGGCATTGGGGGTGGTGATGATCTGCCAGCACTGGGCGAGATCCACGGCACCAAATGGGATGATCGCAACGGCAATGCTCAACGCGATCCAGACGAACCCGGCCTGGCCGGTGTCACGATTTATGCTGATCTGAACCAGAACAGCATTCTCGATCCAAATGAACCGCACACCAGTACCCTGGCGGAGATACCGGAAACCGACTTTGATGAAGGTGGTCGGTATTGGCTTTCGGGTCTAGAACCTGGCAGCTATGTCATCCGTGAAATTGTCCCCGACAGCCATTTCCAGACCCACCCGGGAGTCACCGCACAAGTGATTCGATCCGACACCAGCGCCATGGCACAGGGAGTAGCGATCGATTATGACTTGACTGGTGTTAGTGCCGTCCAGGGCAATGCCACGATTCTATCGCAGATCGATTTAACTGTGATCTGGCCTGATAGTTGCGGCAATATCATCTCGAACATGACAACCCACTTGGTAAACGGTAACCAGATCACCGTCGAGATGTTTGGCAAACAGGCGGGAACAATCTGCGCTGAAATGATCTCCCCACAAACTGAGACGATCTTTGTCGGCGGCCTGGCCGCACAGAAATATGTGGTGGTCGCCACGCTGCATGAGATATTGACATCCCCCTCTTTTCACGGAAACATCTTCGTTGAAACGCTGGTCGTCGAAGGTGACATTGTAATCGATCGCGGTGGTCACCACGTCGTGCTTGAACCAGGTCAGATGATTGGAGCGATCGACTTTGGAAATCAGCCTCTTAATCCCCAACCCGGATCCATCCATGGGCTGAAATGGGCGGATATCAACGGCAATGCCATACAAGATCCGAATGAATCCGGCCTGCCCGGCGTTGTCATTTACCTCGACTTGAACCACAACGGCGTCTTGGATGCCAATGACCGTTACAAAGTCACGTTACAAGATAATCCGAATACCGCTGTCAATGAGAGCGGTGGGTACGGGTTCCATGGCCTCACACCGGGCCGCTACACGGTACGTGAAGTCGTGCCGGATGGATTCGTGCAGACATTCCCCGACCTGCCCTTTAGTGGAACAATTGACGCGGCTTCCAGACGCAAAGCATTTTCCACGGTTGACCCTGCAATGATCCATGTGAGCCTGGCGCCAAGTGAAATATTCTACACACAGGTATCGGTAACACTCCATCCCCTCTGCCTCCGGCCTTTCAAAGTAGACGTGGAGGTTTCAGATCCGGATGTGGCATTCATGAATCACACTGGTATCTTGTCCAATGGCTGTGGGGGAGAAACTTCAACTTTTGAGATATCGCTCGTAGGTGATGAATTCTCCCGCCATTTCGACTTGCAGTTTGTGAATGCAAGGTTCGGTAGTGTATTTGCCGAAATTCCTGTGTGGATATCTGTGACGGATCAGAATGGAGCCCATGTCGTCGACGTGGGTTCCGGCAACGTGGTTAGAGGAATCAACTTTGGGAACCAACCCATCACCGCAGGCAGCATCCATGGCACCAAATGGGATGATCGCAACGGCAACGCTAAGCGGGATCCAGGCGAACCCGGTCTGGCCGATGTCACGATTTATGCTGATCTGAATGAAAACGGCATTCTCGATCCAGATGAACCGTACACCAGTACTCTGGCGGACATACCGGAAACCGACTTTGATGAAGGTGGTCGGTACCGGCTCGGCAACTTGAAATCTGGCACTTATATGATTCGCGAAATTGTACCGGACGGCTTCACCCAGACTTTCCCCAGGGATGAGTCTGGTCCAACACCGCCAGGCCCCGGACCGCTGGAGGATGAGGTCTCCGATCCTTTCGCGGAAGTCCGTCCCGCAACGATCGATTTGGCATTACCGGCCGGTGAAACCGCAAATCAGGAGGTTTCGATCACGATTCTGCCCAACCTGTTCCGGGCAATTGAAGTCGATGTGGTTGCGTCGGTGTCAGATGTCAACCTGGTGAACCAGACAGGCACGATTGTCAACGGGGGAGGAGGCGACACTTCGGTATTCGACGTGATGTTCACCGGCGACGGCCTGCCCCACGCATTCGATCTGCAGTTTGTTGACGCAGAATTCGGCGGCGTAACCGGACCTGTGATCCCGGTCCGCATCAATTCCCCAGAGAGTAGTGGCGCACACCGTGTGGTTGTTCGCCCTGGTCAGGCAATTGAGGGTATTGACTTTGGAAATCAAAAGATCCAGCTGGGATCGATCCACGGCACCAAGTGGGAAGATCGCAATGGCAATGCGAAGCGAGATCCCAATGAACCTGGTCTGGCCGGTATCACTATTTACGCTGATCTGAACCAAAACGGTAT
>Ga0310123_10001639_pt1 | contig 18446 bp, 18 predicted proteins | sample CB6_AW_1057_MG_FD_203505 | JGI IMG/M metagenome (GOLD analysis project Ga0310123, IMG submission 203505) | Marine microbial communities from Western Arctic Ocean, Canada - CB6_AW_1057 | ecosystem: Environmental > Aquatic > Marine > Oceanic | place: Canada: Western Arctic Ocean | collected... | reverse complement strand
TTGGACGGGGGAGAGGCGCCTAAACTAGACCCGGGGTCGTTTTGTGTAAAGCGGAATGGGTTTTGATGGGATGGCCCCGGCGAACAGCTCGCGTGGAGCGATTATCGTCCGCGTGCATCAGCTTCGGGCGCGTCTCACCGCGACATAGGATTGGGGTAGCACCCAGAGAAGTCGCTCCGTCAAAATTTCACAGTCCGGAAAGAGACTCAGCACCTCGCTACGGGTCAGTAGGCGGATCTCGTCGACCATCCGTTCCAATTCTTCACGGGTGGGCCTCTGGAGCCATCCCCAGGGGGTCAACCACCTCACGACGAACCTGCGAACGGAGCGGGGCAACCAGTGCACCGCTGGAGCCAGAAAGTGGGGCTCTATCGGACACTCGTAGGCTGGAGTCTGCACCCACAGAGCGCCTCCCACTCGTCGCAACTCGGCGGCAAACTCCTGCTGCTTTTCCCATGATCCCACGTGTTCGATGACAGAATTGGAGAACACGATGTCATACGAACCGTCGTCGAATTCCAGTGCGCATCCATCGCCCACGAGCGTGCTGATAGCGTGGTCCGGGTATTCATCCGAGTCGAAGCCGATCTCGTGGATGTTCAGGATATCGATCCTTTGCACCGGTTGAGGGCGCTCTATCCAGGACCCGGGGTAACCTCCCACATCCAACATCGTCTCTGAGCCGGAGGGACGTATGAGATCCACGAAGAGCGCGAGCCGCCGACGCCTCCAGAATTTTAACAGGACGTGATAGATGTCATAGATGCTGATCATACTCATTCAGTCGCGCCCGGATCGTCGTCCGTCCCCACCCGCAAGGAAAGGCAAACTCGGCTTTGGTGTGCAACCTAGCCGGGCACCGACGCTCCGGCTTCAGCCGTCGCGGCCAATTCGGGAGTGCGCTGCTTGAGGACCTGACTCTCGATCCATCCGTAGGTCTTGGTGATGCCATCGATCAGCGGAGCCACCGGTCTCCAATTAAGCCGCTCCTGGATGAGCTTGTTGTCCGAATTGCGGCCCCTAACGCCGAGCGGACCGGGAATATGCTCGATGGTGATCACTTTTCCCGCGACCTGGGCAGTCATCATCGCAAGCCGGTTGATCGACACTATCTCATCCGACCCGATATTGACCGGGCCGGTCCAATCAGATCGTACCAATCTCAGGACACCCTCTAGACACTCGTCGATATACAGGAAGGACCGAGTCTGCTCACCGTCACCCCACATCTCGATCACGCCTCCGTCATCGGCCATGGCCACCTTGCGGCAGAATGCGGCCGGAGCCTTCTCTCTCCCGCCCTCCCAGGTTCCCTCGGGACCGAAGATATTGTGGAAGCGAGCGACTCTCACCTCCATCCCGTAATTTCGCCCGAAGGCCAAGAAGAGACGTTCGCTGAACAGCTTCTCCCATCCATACTCGCTGTCCGGGTCCGCAGGATAAGCGGACGCCTCCGAGCAATTGGGGTTCTCCGGATCCATCTGATTGTGCTCCGGATACATACATGCGGACGACGAGTAGAAGATCCTTTTCACATTTCGCCGGTGGCATGCCTCGAGGATGTTCAGATTTATCAACGCGGAGTTGTGCATGATGTCGGCGTCGTTCTCGCCGGTGAACACGAAGCCGGCACCGCCCATGTCGGCTGCCAGTTGGTAGACCTCGTCGAAGCGCTGGTCCACGCTCTCGCGACAGATGATCGGGTCACGAAGATCACCCTTGATGAAGTCGTCCGCACTTGTCGAGCTAAACTCGGGATACTTCAGATCCACGCCACGCACCCAAGCCCCCTCGGACTTCAACCGGTTGACCAAATGGGAGCCTATGAAACCACCGGCTCCGCATACCAGAACTCGCCTTGAATTTGTCATCTTGATCCAGGTTGCGGGAACACTATTTGGGGGGGGGCACAAAAGTGTCTTGGAAAGATGCCAATGAGGCCGACAACGGGCAACAAGCCCGGTTTCCTACTCTACAGGGTACCGACGGAGGCCTGTGGCCCGCAGCGCTGCCATCCACACCGCAGTATCCGACCTTTTCTGTAGGTACGTCTCGCTCGATCAGGACGTAGAGTTACTCGCTTGGTCACCCTCGCCTGGATTCTCGGCCGTTTCGTCGCACTTTCCAGGCGGCACGGATCAATCACGGCCACATCGTGGGGGGGGGCAGCTTGTGGCCACGCCCGTGCCGCGGCAGAAACACCATTGGCTGGCCCTCCAAGTCACCAAACAATAGTGCGTCGGAGGGCTCGCCAAAAGGTGACGTGACCCCTTCCCACCAGGTGTTCGACAGTCCTTCGATGTCATAGATCCCGCTACCGCCGATGACCCCAATCACGGGTTCCAATGCGGTCATACACATCCCTTCAGGATTAGTGAACGTCGGCCCGAGACCTAGCGTTTAACGATGGAACAACACGACTAGCTCCCTCTAATTCCGCATGGTGCGGAACATCTTAAAGAAAGTCGCGTCCCGGTTTGCCAGGGTGAGCAACTCTATCTCCGAGCGGAGTGCGAGTTCGTGAATGCCGATCAGGGCTCGTTCAGAATAAGTTGGCTCCCTTCGTTTTCAAATCTGAACGGTATATGCAACAATGAACTCAGGGATCCAATAACATGTTGGTGCCTATCTGGCTCACAGAAAAACAACATACACCCACCCGCGCCAGCACCTAGCAATTTTCCCCCCGATGCTCCTGCCTGCAAACCAGAGTCATACCATGCATCGATCTCATCATTCGTGATTCTTGTTGAAAGCGAACGCTTCAGTTTCCATGATTCATTTAACAGGAGTCCAAAGTCGTCGATACTCTCCACCCTATTATTGAGGATCTTCATTGCCTCATTGACCATCTCATGCATTTCTTTGAGCTCGCTCTCTTTTGCCAGTGAATTCAGAATTTGCTCTTCAGCGATCTCCGATGCGAAACGTGAAATGCCAGTGAAAAAAAGCAACAAGTGATCATTGAGAGCCATACGCATGTTGGAGGATATTGTTACTGGCGAGACATCTATTGAGTTATTTCCATGGAATTCAATGTGATTTAAACCACCCATAGCGGCGTGAGTTTGATCTTGGCTACCCACGTTCTCGCCGATCATCTCTTGTTCAACGTGTATCGCGTCAGTAGCTAATTCCATCTTTGTGTATATTCGGCCGCTTAGTGCACCTAAGCAGTGCAATAAACCCACAGTGAAGGATGAGCTTGACCCCAGCCCTGATCGTGCTGGAAGGTCAGCATCGTGGTGGATTTCAAGGCCTTCGTCGAGCTCCGCGAACCTGATGCATTCTTTCACTGAAGGATGTTCTATATCGCTTACACCCTTTGCGTGCTCGCTCTTGGAATAAACAATTCTATATGAGTGATCGAAAAACGGGGGCAGGTATCGGCAACTGATGTAGCAGTACTTATCAATTGTCGATCCGAGTACGGAGCCGCCATGTTCATTAAACCAAACAGGATAATCTGTCCCGCCTCCAAAGAAGGAAATTCTGAAAGGTGTTTTAGAAATAATCAATCTCTTAGCCCGCTCTTCGAGCTACATCTTCATAGACCCGCAGTAATCCTTGTGCAAAAGATGTCTCTGCCCGCCACCCGTTCAATTCCTTTTCCGCCCTTGAACAATCACATAACTGGCCCCAAATCAACGTGTTCTTAGAAATGTCGAACTCGGGTTCTATGTTCTTGCCCGATACCTTAATGATCAAACGTGCCAGATCTGCAATCTTGATCCGGTCACTCCTGCCCACATTGAGTGGTCCGATGAGTGAATGGGCCTCTAGGGCTTCAACCATGCTCTTCATGCAATCAATAGCATCATCGATAAAACAGAAAGATCTTGTCTCTTCTCCTGTTCCCCAGATAACAAACGGTCCATTTTTCGGAAACTCAAAGGCCCTTCGAGAGAAGACCGGTATCACAGAACCCGTCTCGAGACCGATGTCCTGATTCCCGCCGTAGATACCGATTAGCCTCGCTATTGCGATTCCAATCGGTGCCTTTTCTTCGTGAACATACTCTAGTTGTTTCTCGGCTAAGAGTTTTGCCCAGCCGTACGACAGTCCGGGATTAGCCGGATATGCATCCTCTTCTCTGATTGGCCTGGCATCTGGCGTTTGCTGCAATCGGTTCGGGTATACATGGGCACTACTTGCGTAAAAATATTTCTTTACGTTCTTGCCTAGAGCGGCGGTTAACATGTTCGAATCAATAAGACTGTTTTCTAGTATTACTTCGGCAGGGTTATGCTGATAATAGCCTATACCACCGACCTTGGAGGCCAGATGGAAAACAATATCGGCACCATCACAAACCTCAAGGCATACACTGCTATCCCTCAAATCTTTTTCCATGAATTCAATCGAATTTACTATGTGTTCAATGTATTCGAGACGTCCCCTTTCTAGATTATCCGCGATCCTTACAATAGAGCCTCGATTAACCAGATCTGCCGCGAGATGGGACCCAATGAATCCTGCGCCACCGGTTATGGTAACTCTCTTATCAGTCCAATAATCTGCCACTAACTAAAGCGTCCTTCTTATCAGTGATTGTTCTGGATATGCTCTCTGTGCGATCTGTACCAATCTATTGTTTTCCGAAGTCCATCCTCTAGTGAAGTACTCGGAACATATTTCAATTTCTCTTTGAACAGACTCATATCGTAGTACCGACGTGGCTGGCCATCGGGCCTAGATTTGTTCCATTCGATTTCCCCAGAAAAACCAGAAATCTTCTTGATCAGTTCAACAAGTTCTTTGATTGAACTTTCAACCCCAGTGCCAAGATTCAGTGGTCCTGATTCATCGTAATTCTCAGCGACCTTCAACAATGCTCTTGCTGTATCATCAACGTATAAGAATTCTCGTGTAGCACTCCCAGTTCCCCATACTTCCACCGTTGGCTTTTTGTCTATTACCGCCTCCACAAATTTCCTTATGAGTGCGGGTACTACGTGTGAGCTTTCAAGATGAAAGTTGTCGTGAGGACCATACAGATTAGCCGGCAAAAGGATAGATGAATCAAACCCATATTGTTCTCTGTATGTCCAGGATTGGATTACAAGCATTTTCTTGGCCATTGAGTAACCAATAGAGTTCTCATCAGGTAAGTCTTTCCAATAATCGATCTCCTTGAAAGGGGGTTCGAGGTACTTCGGATATCCACATCCCACCGCAAGAGCTACTAGTTTCTTGACGCCAAATTTCCTCGAATACTCCAACACTAATGTTCCCATCATCAGGTTATCATAGAAAAATTCTCCTAATGCAGACCTGTTTGCCGCTATACCCCCTACTTTGCCCGCGCAATGGATCACAATATCTGGCCGCTTTTCCTCAAAGAGTTGTTTTACATCATCTTCTTTTCTTAAGTCACATTCTTCTTTTGTTGGAGCAATGACAGGACCACAGTCCTTCGATTTCAATTCCTTCAACACGGCGTGCCCAACAAATCCATGAGCTCCTGTAACCAATACTTTCTTGTCTCTCCAGTATGACATCAATTACCCCTAGGTATTCGCATACTTGTTTATGTTGATCATCTGATAGCACTTAATCAGTTCCATTATTCCTTCATCTAGGCTTTTCTTGGGGCTCCACCCGGTTTTCTCGAGTTTTTCATTACTTACTATGTAATCCCTTTTATCAGGATCACTCCCGATCTCTGATGAAATAATTGTCAAATCAGATACATACCTATTAATTCTTTCAGCTAATTCTCGTTTTGTGAGATTCGCAGAAGTCAACCCAACATTATATGGCTCATTTTTCAGTTTATCATAATTATTGATGCAATACTCGAATGTGTAAGCGACATCGTCGACATGGATATAATTCCTTCGGAAATGTTCTTCGAAAAGAACTAGCACCCTATCTCTTAAAGCTCTATAAACAAAGTCATTTACTAGTAGATCCATCCTCATTCTTTGACTTGGACCAAACACGGTAGCAAGTCTTAGAGAAATTGCGTTTCCTTGGTCTAATAACATCTTTTCTGCGTCAACTTTTGTCTTGCCATACAGTGAAATGGGCTTCAGGGGGCTCTCTTCAGTACAAAACTTATCTTTGGCCCCGATACCGTAACCACTATTTGTTGTGGGAAAGATGAGCAATTGTTGATCTGAACGGGCGTTAGCTATCAACTCAATTGCTCCAAAATTTGTGGTTATAGCTAATTCTCTATTTTTTTCACAAAGAGGAGAGCCGACTAGGCACGCAAGTGGGATTATGGCATCATATTTTGAAATAAGATTCGTAATCAAGCTCTCGTCCTTCGCGTCTCCATTTATAAAGTCAAATTTCGAGTGATTGCACACGCCAATAAGAGAATCCTGACCATAGTAAAGGTTGTCTAGAACCGTTACTTCATACCCACGGTTCAAGAGGTGCGGTGTTAAGACGGACCCAATGTATCCAGCACCTCCAGTTATCAATACTTTCATCTATTGTCCGATTTGTTGCAATGTGTCATCAACTAAATTAGTCCATCTTTCCCCAAACCTCTCAACAGATAATTCGGGCGCCAGTCTGCTTGCTTCATGGATAAGTTGAGTGGCTAAATCATTGTCCGTCCAAACCCGATATATCTTTTCACCAATATCTTCGATGTTCATCGGATCAAAGAAGATACCTGCTTTCCCGACTTGCTCAGTCATTGAGAAACTGTTGGAACAGACTACGGGAACCCCCAAAACCATTGCCTCGAGTACTGGGATATTCGTGTAATCTGCAAAACTTGGATAAACCAATGCTCTTGCTTTCTTATAAAGCGCGACGATTTCGTGATCATCTACATAACCCAGACATCTGACCTGATCGTTCATGGCGTACTTTGTTATAAGATTCATAACATCGGCATAATTACTCCATGATTTGGACCCGACGAGAACTGCTGGGATTGTCTCATTCTTTTCTTTTCTAAGAAGATGGAGAGCTTCTATCAATCTGAGGTGGTTCTTGTGTTCCCAAAATTGGGCTGGATAAAGAACAAACTCCGATGGCAAGTCATATTTGACTAGGGATTCGTTGGCTTCATCCTCAGACATATTCCGGTACTTGTAGATATGTGGAGGTGCACATAAAGGGATAGGGATGACCTTATCTGGGTCAACCTTGAAGAATCGTACTAGGTCCTCTTTGCTCTGTTCAGAGTCCACTACAGTGAAAACGGATTTCCCGATCATTCTTCTTATCGTCAGATCTCTTAAGAGCCGTTTCTTAAGAGAATATTCATCAAGGGTTGGGAAATACTTGTACATGACATCCCCGATAAAACTGATGAATGGTACTTTTGTATAAAATCCGATCAGGGATTCTTGGGATATTATGATGTCCGGCTTGGTTCCATAAATATTTTCGTCCCATCTCAATAAGGGTATGTGACATCCAAGAAGTGCAGAGAAGCCTCGAGTAATTGTTTGTATAAGGGCACGATTGCCAGGGATTAGCCTCCATTCCGTTCTTGGTAGAGTTGAACGGTTCTTTTCAAAACTGGGATCTTCAAAATACACTGTGATCTGGCAATCTGAGCTCTTACTGAGGCCATCGATTACACTTTTCATATAGTGAACACCGCCGCCGGAATCCAACATTCTTGTTGAATTATGGATACCTATCTCAGTCATCTATTGGGTGATTCCATCGGCAAGTGAAGTGACGCGCACCCGGACGTGGAGCTCCAGACCCTAGCTTGGAATTGCGGCGATCGGGCGGTTCCCGAAGTTTGTGAGCTGCGGCATTGAAATTAGTAACACTGAATACCTAGTTGCCATAGTCAAAAGTCTTGCGACTGGAAAATGGAAAATAACTTCCGTTAAAGATCTTCTTACATAGCCTAATTGTCTTGTACAAGTATTTGAGGGGCCATGAAATAACCTTCGATTCTTGCGACTGGAAAATGGCTGCTATTGTTCCAACCGTGTGTTTCAGTAATTCAGGTTGACTTATTGATTTACTCTGGGAATGCAACCGGTAAGCTCCCCAACATGCCTTAATATGTCCTATCTCAAATCCCCTAGAAGCTGCACGCAGGTAGAATTCGTAATCCATTGAATTTTGTAGGCTTTCATCCAAGCCTCCTAACTCAAGAAAAATTTTTCCCCGGAAGAATCCTGCACAGTTTGCGTGATAGCAGTCTTCTGTCCAGCGATATATTTCAAAGTTAAACGGTATTTCCTTCCGAAACTTTATAAACTTGTCATGCTCATCAATGTATATGTAATCTGAGAAAACAATGTCCATTCTTGGGTGCGATGCAAAGTATTCAGAGGCCTGAATCAAACAATTATTGAGATATATATCATCAGAGTTTATCCAGCCGATTATTTCCCCCGTTGCTTTCTCTAAGCCCTTGTTGAAAGCATGGGATTGACCATTATCCTTTTCACTTACCCAATAAGTAAGATGCTTCTCATATTTCCTAATCACATCAATTGATTCATCAGTCGATCCGCCATCAATTATGATGTACTCAAAGTTTGGATAACGTTGGTTTATTACGCTTTGAATACATTTTTCGAGGTATAACCCCTGATTATATGAAACTGTAATTACAGAAATCTTTGGGGATGTATTTGTTTTAGACACTAGAGTCTCTTCTTGAAGTCTCTTATTGATTTGTGATAGTTCTTGGGGGTGCCTATATCTAGGAAGTAACCTTGAGATAAATGACCATAGACAGCCTTATCATACATAGGCAAAATATGATTTGGAATAGAATCGTACTCTAGGGAAACCGGAGTATTCGATGGTAACTGCCTTAATATTTTCTTGTTAAACATATATACACCTCCACTGATCAGGCCTCTCTTTTCTTCCCCCTTAATCTTTTCACCATAAAAAATAATTCTATCATTTTGATCAGTGTAAATGGTGCCGTACTCAGATGTTTGATCACTTTGAGAAGTGGCTAATAAAGCAACGGCGTCTTTACTAAAATAATCCCTCACAAAAGCATTATAATCGAGCTCAAAAAAGGTGTCCCCGTTAAGGACTAGGAAATCATCACCTCTTATTAGATGCTCAGCATTCTTGACAGCGCCGCCTGTACCTAACGGACTTATCTCCCTTGAAAACTCAATTACAACACCACCAGTATAATTCCGGGTAACCCATTCCTCGATCTCCTCATGGCCATGTCCTGTGCATAGAATTATCCTTGAAATGCCCTGGGTTTCCAGATAGTCAATCAGATACGAAATGAACGGTCGACCATTTATCTCAGCTAGAATCTTCGGTCTATCATTTAGCACTGACTTGAGACGTGTACCAAGACCGCCGCAGATAATGAGTGCGTCTACATTATTAATATCAGATACCATGAGAACCTTCAGTAGACTTGACCTGATTTGCCCCTGACCGCTGCATTCAGTCCCATGCTACGCCTTTGTTCACACCTACGACGAGGACAACCTCTTTCGCCATGGCGGCGAGCATACGAGCAGACGTCTTAGCAGCAGCCCTTACTCCTCAGTGTACCGACGGAGGCCCGTGGCCTGCAGGAGGATAAGAAACAGGAACTTGGGCACGATCTCGAAATAGCGGCGCCACAATCTACGCGGCTCCTGGAAGAGTCGGAAGAGCCATTCCAGGGACACGACCTTGACCCACTTGGGGGCGACAGTGATCGAGCCCGTGTGATAGTCGAAGGCGGCACCGACAGTGCACAGCAACTTGACATCCAGACGCTCCCGGAACGCGGCGACCCACCGTTCCTGTTTCGGGGTGGAGAGGCCCACCCAGACCAGGTCCGCACCACTGCCGTTGATGAGCTCGACGATCTCCGTCTCCTCATCGGAATTCAGCGGACGAAAAGGAGGACAGTAGGTCCCGGCGACCCTCAAGCCTGGAAAGGCCTCTTTCGAGATCTCGGCCAGGGTTTCCCCGACTCCCTCCTTACCGCCGTAAAAAAAGTGACTCGTCCCCAGAGCCACTGACCGACCCAGAAGCGCCCACATGACATCCGGCCCGAAAGCACGTTCGGCCCTCGGGTATCCCTGGAGCTGGCTGACTCGCACCAGAGGCATACCATCTGCCACATTGAAGACGGCTCCGTTGAGAATTCGACGGAAATCGGGGTCCTTCTGGGCCTCGATCACACCGTGGACGCCTGTGGGGAAGAGGTACACTGCCTCCCTGACTGGAGATTCCAGCACATCGACGACGGAGGCGAGAACCTTTTCGAATGGCTCAGACACGACGCGCACTCCAAGGACGACCGAGCGACAGAGCGATGAGGGTGCGTTGCTGTCCGGGTTCGTCACGACAGTGGCTCTTGGTCATTTCGGAGATCGGAGTCATCGCTTACCGAGGCATCGGTCAACACGAAGACAGCCTGACACGGCTTCAAGCCGAGTGCTCGGCCCAGGAAGGAACTCATACGCAACCAAACCTCTCGGCCAACACCCGCCGACAGAAGACCGAAGCCAAGGCTGACACCTCTGGCGACCCGGTGGCGCCATCCCGAATCGTGGGCGAACAGTGGCTGAAAAGGATAGAACGTGTGGTCCGACTCGCGGTAGTCGTGCAGGACCATGCCCGCCTCCCGCGTCCAGCCCTCGACGGCGGCACGATCGACCGTCTGGACATGGTGAGGATTCATGACGATCTCGTTGATGGGAACGAGGCAGACGAGTTTACCGCCCGGTGCCATGCACCGGCCCAACGCACTCAGCAAGTCTACCGGCCGGTCCATGTGCTCGAGAATATGGCTGCAAAGGATGACATCATACTGCTTCTGCAGTAAGGGGTGTCTCTCCCAATCCGAAATGTCGATCGGCTGGAGATCCGTCTTTTCGAAGCCCCTGTCCCGCAGCATGGCCTCGACTTCACGAACGTTCTGGCGGTCGGTCTCGACCCCGAACAGGCTCGCTTCTCTGGGGCAGTGCCTGAAAAAGGTGCCTGCTCCGAAACCGTAATCGAGCACACGGCTCGCGCGCAGTTCCACACCGGCTCGTAGCAACGCGTCCATCGCGAGCAGAACCTTCGCGGTGCGCATGTAGGCTAGATGGTGGAGCGCGCTCTGCCTGCCCCTGTATACGTTCTCGAAGATCGCCTGCGTCTGTTCGGTACTCACGATCGTGTGCCCCCGAAAGTCAGACTGCCTGAGGTGCTCGTCACCACACGCTTGACCACTAGATGCGTTTCACTGACCTTATCCTCAATGCGTTCGAAAGAGCGTAGCTGTCTCCAATTAGCCAAGAGCGAGCGAGACTCCCGTGCGCGTGCTGAAGAAACTCGAGAGGATCAAAGAAACGGAGGATTATTGGAGGAGGAATACGATCGCCACCAACTATCCGACCGTTACGGCCATCGAGTTGACCAACAAATGTAATTTTCGATGCACCTTTTGTCCTGCGTTCACCAGAAAACCCGGCTTCATGGACGCGGATCTGCTGAGGCACATACTGAAGACCACGAGGTTTTCAGACAGTCTGGTTCAGCTTCACTTTCACGGCGAGTCTTTGCTTCACCCCCAACTGGGCGAGATGATTTCGCTATGCAAGGATGCGGGACTGAACGTCGGGTTGTCCACCAATGCAAGCCTGTTGGATGAGAAGCGGTCACGAATCTTGATCCAGTCGAAGCTGGACACACTCGTCCTGGCATTTGACGGCGTCTCCAAGGACATCTTCGAGAAATACAGGAAGAATGGTAAGTATGAACGTGTGAAAGAAAATATCTTGAATTTCCTGGACATCAAGGAATCGATGGGTGCAGTGACGCCGTTTACGGACCTGCACGTGATCAAGATAGGCGAAGCGACACCACTCATAGACCGTTTCGTCGAGTTCTGGAAAGACACCTCGGTCGATCAGATTACGGTCAAGTCCTTTTCTACCAGAGCCGGACAGGTCGACGAGACACAGGCCCAGGAAAAGGACTGGTACTTCGGAAGGAGATCAGAACGCCACCCATGTAGGTGGTTCTGGAGCTCAGTGATAATTCTGTGGGATGGCAGAATCGTACCGTGCTGTCACGACATGCAAGGCAAGATCATTATCGGAAACATCAGGGACAATACTTTGGAAGAGATATGGAACAGTGCGAAAATGCAGGCTCTAAGAAAAGCAGAAATCGAGGGGCGTCACGCCAGCATATGTGCGAATTGTAACGAATGGTATGGCACTCCTCCGGGCCTGTTCGGTTTCGTATCCTCAGCAATAATCGAGAGGGTCAAGAGAATGGTTGGATCCGAACATTCGAATCGCTCTCAAATTTTCGACGTTCGGTACAGACGGAATGGCCTCCCTACAAATACGGCCAACGTGCCCTTCAGTGCAGATTGAAGGAAGGCGCTGACCCAACTCTGCAGTCTCGAGCCAATGGGACGCACCCGTTGAGTTCGACTATTCTGGCGCCCCTTTTGCGCTCGCTTCATCGCCACTGATTTCGCCGCTCTCGTCGCCACCCCCGAGCATCCCGTCGTCCCACGATGCGACGACGCTTCCGACCGACTGGCCCATATCGATTCCCTTCCCAAGAAGCAGCAACGGCACCGCACGGAGGTAGCCGAGATCTCTGGCCATCGTGCCCGTCAGTACGGCCCCCAGGGCCGCGATCGCCCCGAGCGGTCCCTCACTCTCTACCCCGCCACGCATGCTCTCGAGAATGTAGCGGGCACGGAAGGCCATGCGCGCTCCCCAGAAGGCGAGGGCCAGAACAGCAAGCAGAGGCAGATCTTGGGCCGCGAGAAGTGCGATGGGCAACGCGGCCAGAGCCCCACTCCGCACGAGGAGCTTCGCGATAATCTCCGCGCGCTTGATGTGCTCGTCGATGCAGGACTCGATGACTGCGGTCATGGCGCCCTCGTAGCTCTGCTGCGACAGCCACGTGAAGAACCGATCGGGGTGCTGGTTGTGGACGACCGCATCCGGAGCACTCACCAATTTCCGCGAGGGATTCCGACCGAAGTAACGCACTCGCAGGCTCGTCTCGTCACCACGCCGGTCGAAGTAGTCGAAAAACCCGATTCCTTCGACCTCGAATATGTGCCTGCGAAAAGCCATGTTTGCACCGGTAAGACCCGATTCTTTCATGGCGCGCATTGCCGCTTCGAAGTGGACCTTGTGGATGAACCTAGCGAATCTCCGGTCGTCATCGAGATTGGAAACCCGGCCCGCTACTACGTCCACCGCCGGATCCGAGAAGGGTCCTGCAATGTTCTCCAACCAGGTTGGTTCTGCGCGCGCGTCGGCGTCGACGAAGGCGACGATCTCACCGCGTGATCTGTCTACTCCGGTATTGCGCGCCACCGAGAGTCCGCCGTGGACAATCTGAAAATGGCGAACGGCTACCCCACCATTTCGTCGCGCCCAATCCATTGCGATCGTCTGCGTTCCGTCGGTGGAACCGTCATCGATGACAATGACCTCATAGGAAAGCCGGGTCTTCTGAGCAGCAAGGCTATCCAGGCAGGATGACAGATGCTCTTCTTCGTTGAACGCGCAAACCACCGCAGAGATGAGAATCTTCCTAGACCTGTCTATCGATGACCCGTCCATCGACGACCTATCCATCGATCAACAACTCCCGGGCGACCTCGAATACTCCTCGTAACTCCAGGGTCTCGACCTTATGCGCTGAGACTCCGGGACCGAACAAGATGCACGTGCCCTGGCTATCCGCGTGGGAGGAGTCATAGCCGTGCATGCCGGAGATGCGTGCAGCCGGAGAGTGAAAAAAGTCCGGCCACACCAGAACGCCTCTGTCCGCCCACCAGATGAGGTCGCCGTACGTTCGGTCAGCCAAGGGCCCGTGAAGCGACTCGGCGAGTTCGGATGTAAGTATGCGTCCCTGGGACGCCAGCACATGACTCTCCGAGATCGCGGGCGCCAATTTCGACCGGACGCCCGGCGTCTCGAACCAGACCCGCAACATCGTGGAGTCGAGAAAGAAGAAGAAATCCTTGCCCACTCGAAGGCCCAACTCGTTCGCTATACGTACTACTTCGGCTCCCGCGTCCACCCGCTCGCGAACCTGGCTCATGCCGTGGTCCCCGACGATCATGAAGCGTGCATCGGGACGCCGAGCAAGAAAGTCCTCATAGAACCGCCGTATCTGCTCGTCGACTCGGGCGAGTGCAGTTTTCATGCCTGCATGATCCGGTCCGAGTTCGTGGCCGAAGGCATCGGGAGCAGAGTGGTAGACGAGGAATAGTTTGGTCTTCGGACAGGCGGCCGCCTTCAGCGCCAGGTTCAGCCGCTCCTCGTCGCTCTTCGTGTTGAACATGCCGAGTGCGGTGAAGGAGTCGTAATACGTGCCAAAGCCGTTTTCCGCGACGATCGAGAGCAGCGATGGAACGGTAAACGCACGGGGATCACGATGATCGTAGTAGTCCTCCGTTAGACAGAATCGGTCCAGCAGCGGTAGGGGGATGTAATAGGGACCGAAGCCGTGCTCCCTGCGTCGCATGAACTGGCGCAAGATACGACGCAACACCTTCCGCCATAGGGTCGACGTCGACAGTTTCTCGAGCCGGTGCAGCACGCTCAACATCGGCTTCAGTCCGGAATACGGACTCTGCTCGGGGTTGTGACCGATCGCGGTGAAGAAGCCACTTTCTGCAGGCGACCTACCCGTCAGGATCTCCGTCCTCTCGCAGAAGCCCGGGCTGGGGATCACGCGACGGTAGTGGCGCCCGCTCTCGGCCTGCTCGTACAAGAAAGGTGTCGTTTCAGGATCGATATAGTCCCACCGACAAGCATCGAGTAGAAGAAGCACCAGGGGCGTCATGGGTCGAGTCGCATTTGTGCGGCTACCCATCGCAGTTGATGCCAATCGCCGTCGGTAGTCACGTTCGAGTCTATGCCATGGAGCAACACAGCGGATTTTTCGGTAAGCCGAGCGTCGATGCCAGCGGGAGAATACGCCGCAAGGAGATAGATCTGAGCCAAGTCGAGAGATCGTGAACGGTGAGTCGCTGTCCATCCCTTGGCTAGAATCGCAGTGGCTCGCCGCACACGGAAACGCCAATGTCTTTCGAAGCAGTCTGCGACTTCCGGAACCGATCCCAACGGCCGACCCAGGAAGGAAGAAATGCCGGTGAGCATGTGCCGGGTAAATAGATCGTGTGTGCGACTGTAGTGAGTCAACATCGCCGGACCCTCGAGGGGCGAGCCACTTGGGTGCAGTTTCTCGTTCAACGCCCACTGAAACCGCTGCGCATCGTCCGGGTCGATCTCAGGTAGCTGACTGCACCTCTTCACACGCTCGACGTAGCTGTGATGGTAGAGGTCGTGACGCAACAGTAGCACGTCGACGGCGGCCAGAGTGGCTTTCGCCATCTGGTTACGAAAGAAGCGCGCCGGTTCATCGGCTATCCGCTTTCCGAACTCGTCTGGCGGCGTGCAGCCGAGAAAGGTCCATAGCCGAGTGCGAAACAACGTGACGGCTTCCCACATGGGTAGCTTCTCGACCGGCCCGGGTCGGACCCGTCTGAGCACGCTGTTGTCGCCGGTCAGCAGAGTGCTGGCGTGCTTGAGATCGTAGCTGAATATGGAGGGCCGCAGCGACGCCAAGCGTCGCTTGTTGGTCCAGGTGATATCCACCCAGCGGATTCCGAGGTCACTCGCCAGGCCTGTCCGAAGCTTCTGAAGATCTCGAGGGGTAGGCCTTTCTCCACCCACCACCAGTACGTCGTAGTCGTTGTAGGGGCGCCAGGTGCCGCCTTCTCTCACCCAGCCGCCTTCTCCGCGGCCGTAGCCGCCATAGAGAATGATGGCGTCGGGCCCGCGGAAGGCCTCTCCACAGGCTTCCGCCAGCATGGTCTTGTGGCACTCCAAGACGCGGCTCTGCTCAGTCACGGGGCCGGCACCACCGCCCCGGCGCCTGGTCGCCACTCCCGTATGGCCTTGCGATGCACCAGGTAGGCGACCACCGCATAGGACACCAGCACGCAGAGGCAACCGACGATTGGGTGAACACCAGTGCGGAGCCAATCACTCCCGCCACTGACGAGCCATCCGGCAGACACGACGGCGGGAACCGCGACGATTCGCAGACAGAGCTGGAACACCGACAGTTCGCCCAGGACCGATCTGACTCTGTATAGGGAAAAGAGGGTAGTAAACACCACGGCGATCAGAACAACGGAAGCCATTCCCTCTATTCCGTAGTACCGGGTGGCGGGAAATCCCAAGCCCACAATAACGGCCGCGTTGACGCACGACGCTTGTAAAAGGTAGTTGGACTTCTTGCGGATCAGCATGATGGGCTCCCAAAAATTGGAACCGCGCAAGAGCACTACGACCAGGAAGATCTGAATCACAGCGGTGGCGGGAAGCCACTTCTCACCGAAGAGCCATACGACGAGTGGATCGCCCATGACGATGAAGAGCGCGGCTGGAAGACCGTAGGCCAGGGCCGCGCCAGCCGTCATCAGGACGTAGCCGGTGCGCTGTTGGTCCCCGGTATCGAGCTTTGCGTACCCCGGCAGTATCACGGTCATCCACGATGCCCGAGCCTGCAAGAGGTAGTGACCCATCTGGAAGCCTAGCCAGTAGATACCCAGGGCATCCGTTCCCAAGAGACTTTGAACGATGTAGTAGTCGAAGTTCCAGTAGAAGTAGCCCAGCAGAGATGTCGCGACGAGGGGAAGGCCAAATCGCGCAAAATCCATGGCAACCTGTCGATCGATGCCGATCTGAAAACGCATCGGCGCGACGGCCCAGAGCATGACGATTTCGATCACGGGCGGAGTCACACGCCAGACCACGAGAGCCCAAACGCCCGCATTCATCGATGTGGCAGCAATTGCCAGCACCGCGCCCAGGAGCTCGGAGAGGAGCCGTGGCAATCGCGCTCTAGTGAACTCCAGTCTGCGCTCGTAAATCGCGCGAACGCGACTAAAGGGAATTGCGAGGCAGGTGAGGGCCAGAACCCGGACGTAGTTCGGATCGGTCTCCGATCCAAGGAATCCGACGATCAGCGGTGCCCCCGCAAGAAGGCCTAACGTTACGACTGTCGCTGTGATCAACTCTAGCGTCACGCCGGTGGAGAACACGGTCTCGCTGCCTTCGCTCTCGACAATAATGAGTTTGTCGGCGTGCAGATTCGTGAGGTTGTGGAAGAATTGGACGATCATCCACGCGAAAGCGAAAAGGCCGAAGTCCGCAACGCTGAGCCGTCGGGCAAGAACAACCTGCACGAAGAAGCCGGCGACGAAGGCAACGCCGGTGAATACGGAGAGGACGCCGGCGCCCGCGATAAGCCGCCGTGTGAGAGGCGCACCAGTGGTCATCGACCGTCCGGAGCCATCCTAGGCGCTATTCTTCTCCGCCACATCTTGGTGGAAATACGTCCACAGATTTTCCTTCAGGACATCGATGCGATAAAGATTTTCATAGCGCTCGCGATTATTCCTGCCCCACGTGACCCATTGCTCCCGACGGTCGAATGCATCGTCGGCGGCCGTCGCGATTGCCGCCGCCAGGTCGCCCCCAATCGGGAAACAGATGCCGCCTGGCAGGTGCTCGCCCGATCCGGTCACTTCCCTATTGGCTCTCCAGTCCGTAGTCACCACCGGTAGTCCCCACATCATTGCTTCGATCAAGACTAGCCCAAAGGACTCGCCCGGGTGTACGGTGCTCCAGATGAAGAGGTCCGCGGTTCGATAGGCCTCGGCGAGTTCCTGGCCATGCAGAAGGCCGGGGCATTCTACGGTCTCACTCAAGCCGAGGCGGCTGATGGTCTCGCGTAGCTCTTTTTCGGAGTACGGATAAAGACACTCGCCTACCAATCGCAGACGAAAGCGTCGACCGCTAGCTTGAAGTTGAGCGCATGCTTCGAGAAGTGCAGGCGTACCTTTATCTGGGCAGAGATGGCCTATGCTCAGAAGAACTGGATCCGTCTCACTTTTTCGTTCGGTGAATTGGGATGCCCGGTCTTCGAATGCATTCGGAATGACAGCAATCCTTCTGTGGCCTAGTGCTTCCGCATCCTGCCGGCCGAATTCAGTCAGAACGATTGCTCCGAAACACATCCGATGGGCTGCCTTCAGCAACCATCGTAGCGGGGCAGGGAAGTTGGGAAGTACGGTAGCTTGCCCCGCTGCTTGAAAGTGCACACAAACCCGGTCCGCTACGAGACAAGCAATTGGTAGTAAGAGGATGTCGCGCAGGTTTGGACCTGGGCAGTGCCCACCGGTCGGATAGAGTATGTAGTCGGTCCGGCCCTGCGCGCGCAGTCGCACGAGTCGCACGAGTACCCGCGCCAGCTCCACCACTTTGGCAAAGATTGTACGGTGAGCGCTTGCCCGTGGTGGCTTGAAGTCGAACTTCCAGTGTTCGACTCCGTACCCTTCCGTTGCTCTGAGGATATTGAAGACCCGCTCTATATTCAGATTTTGTCCCCCATAAGGCGGGGGCATCTGCCCCGCAACTACGATACGCAGAGGGGGCTCATTTTCTGTCTCCATAAATCTCCTCGAAGATCACCTACTTCTCACG
>Ga0310123_10001637_pt1 | contig 18465 bp, 10 predicted proteins | sample CB6_AW_1057_MG_FD_203505 | JGI IMG/M metagenome (GOLD analysis project Ga0310123, IMG submission 203505) | Marine microbial communities from Western Arctic Ocean, Canada - CB6_AW_1057 | ecosystem: Environmental > Aquatic > Marine > Oceanic | place: Canada: Western Arctic Ocean | collected... | reverse complement strand
TGATGATTCTCGACCCGAACTCACTCGCAAACCACCGATCATGAGCAATCATCTGAAGATCCTGGTCATCGGTGCCCATCCCGACGACTGCGACCTCTCGGCCGGCGGCTCGGCCGCACTCTGGCGACAACTGGGCCACTCGGTCACCTTTGTCAGCATGACCGACGGCCGCTGTGGGCATCACGAGATACCCGGCGACCGCCTGGCCAAGATTCGCCGCAAGGAGGCGAACGCCGCCGGAGCCACCCTGGGAATCCGCTACCTGGTCCTGGATCACCCCGACGGCAGCCTCGAGGCAACCCTCGAGAACCGTTTCGACCTGATCCGTTTGATCCGCCGCGAGGCGCCCGACCTGGTGCTGACCCACCGGCCCAACGATTACCACCCCGACCACCGCTACACCGGCACGTTGGTCTGTGATGCGGCCTACATGGTCACCGTTCCCGCCATCGCCCCCGACACCAAGGCGTTGACGAGCAACCCGGTCATCGCCTTCCTCCCCGACGGTTTCACCCGCCCCTACCCGTTCACTCCCACGGTTGCCGTGGATGTGGAACCGGTGATCGACCGGGTCGTCGAAATGCTCTGCTGCCACATCAGCCAGTTCTTCGAGTGGCTGCCTCACAACATGTGGCCCGAGGACACTGTGCCCGAGGACGAAGCGGGCAGACATCGCTACGCTCGTGAGAAGTACGAGCAGTGGATCGGCGGGCGAGCCGACCGGCATCGGGACCTGCTGGAGAGACAGTACGGGGCAGAGCGAGGTGGAGCGATGCAGTGGATCGAGGCGTTTGAGGGCTGTGAATACGGAGCCCCGCTGGATGAGGAAGCCATCGCGAGGCTCTTTCCGTTTGCCACGTTCAACGGGAGCTCCTGCTGATGGCCAGTTCACTCTCGGAGTTGCTCGAGACCGACCAGGACGACCTGTTCACGATTCGCACCTCCGCACCGGGCCCGACCGGGTCTCTACCGTTGACCGAGGAGATGCTGCGGGACCGGCCCAGCGGAGACATTTTCGGCATGACCCAGAACGCCGGGATGGGCTGGACCCCCGACCAGCTGACCCGGCCTCAGTACCTGCTACTGAGCACGCAAGGGGGGATTCGAGCCGACGACGGTCAGCCGATCGCGCTGGGCTACCACACCGGTCACTGGGAAGTCGGCCTGTTGATGCAGGCGGCCGCGAGGGAGTTCGACCGCCTCGAGTCGATCCCGTTCGCGGCGTTTGTCAGCGACCCCTGCGACGGCCGCTCGCAGGGCACCACGGCCATGATGGACAGCCTGGCCTACCGCAACGACGCCGCGGTGGTGCTCAACCGCCTGATCCGCTCACTGCCCACCCGTCGCGGCGTGCTCGGCGTGGCCACCTGCGACAAGGGCCTGCCGGCGATGATGATCGCCCTGGCCTCGCACCACAAACTGCCCACGATCATCGTCCCCGGAGGTGTCACTCTGGCCGTGGAGGACGGCGAGGATGCCGGCAAGGTGCAGTCGATCGGGGCCCGGTTCGCCCATGATGAAATTACCCTCGATTACGCAGCCGACGTCGGCTGCCGGGCCTGTGCCTCGCCGGGTGGCGGTTGCCAGTTCCTGGGCACCGCCGGCACCTCGCAGGTGATTGCCGAGGCCCTGGGCCTGAGCCTGCCTCACGCAGCACTGGCCCCCTCGGGACAGCCCATCTGGCTCGACACCGCCGTCCGCAGCGCCCGTGCCCTGATCGAACTGGCCGACGCCCGAATCAGCGTCTCCGACATCGTCACCCCTGCCGCCATCGACAACGCCCTGGTGCTGCACGCCGCCTGCGGCGGATCGACCAACCTGCTGCTGCACCTGCCGGCCATCGCCTTTGCCGCAGGCCTCACACGGCCCACCGTCAAAGACTGGAACCGGGTCAACCGACAGGTGCCCCGGCTGGTCGACGTGCTGCCCAACGGCCCGGTCGGACACCCCACCATCCAGTTCTTCCTGGCCGGAGGAGTGCCCGAGCTGATGCTGCAACTCAGGACCCTCGGACTGCTCAACACAGACGCCCTGACCGTCACCGGCCACACGCTCGGCGAATCACTCGACTGGTGGGAAACATCACAGCGTCGAACCCGGCTCCGCGAACTGTTGAAGTCGCGCGACGGCATCGACCCCGACGACGTGATCCTCGACTCCGACACCGCCCGCAGCCGCGGACTGACCAGCACCGTCACCTTCCCCGTCGGAAACCTCGCACCCGAGGGCTCGGTGATCAAGAGCACCGCCATCGACCCCGAAGTGGTGGGCGACGATGGGGTCTACCGCATGAGCGGTCCGGCTCGGGTGTTTACCTCCGAACGCGATGCGATCGCCGCGATCAAGGGCCAGACCGATCGGCCGATCGTCGCCGGTGACATCGTCGTGCTGATCTGCCGCGGGCCGCTGGGTGCGGGGATGGAGGAGATCTACCAGATCACCGCGGCCCTGAGATACCTCGAGTTCGGCAAACAGGTGGCCGTGATCACCGACGCCCGCTTCTCGGGAGTCTCAACCGGAGCCTGCATCGGGCACGTCGGCCCCGAAGCGCTCGCCGGAGGCCCGATCGGTAAGTTGATCGACGGTGACACACTGAGCATCAGCGTCGACACCATCGAGCTCGAAGGCCGCATCGACCTGGTCGGTGAAGCCGACGAGCGGTTCGATGCGGACGAAGGCGAACGCCGACTGGCAGCACGCTCACCACGGCCAGACCTGGCCGCCGACCCCGAACTCCCAGCAGAAACTCGGCTTTGGGCGTTACTGCAACAACTCAGCGGCGGTACCTGGGGTGGCTGTGTTTACGATGCCGACGCATTGGCCGATGCTCTGAAGTGACCCATGTCCCGAGATTCACTCACCATCGCCTGCCTGCTGATCTTCTCGCTCGTGTCGAGCGTTCCGGCTGAGGACTCAAGGGAAGACCAGGCGGCTCGAGGCTACCGCTGGCTGCGGACCCGCGCGTTCCTGCCGGCCGACTTCGACCAGGCCGTCTTCGACCAGCTCTGGACCAACTGGAACGAACCGCTCCGCAAACAGGCCGCCGAGGCCGACCTGAGAGCGCGACGCACGATGACACTGGATCGCTATGGCCTGATGCCCGACCCCGACGTCAAGGATCCGACGTCGGTTCCCGCCCTGGGCCACGTCGCCGTCGCCGGGAGGGGGTGGGCGATGAACTGCCTGACCTGTCACGCCGGACGGGTCGATGGGCGAGTGATCCTCGGACTGCCCAACACTCATCTCGACCTGCAAACGCTCGTCGAAGATGTCCGCCGTACCAAGCTCAGGATGCTCAAGCCCCTGTCACACCTCGACCTCGTCTCCACCGCCGTGCCACTCTCCTCATCCCGCGGCACCACCAACTCGGTCGTGTTCGGCATCGTGCTGGGCAACTACCGCGACAAGGACATGGTGGTCCACCTCAATCGCAGACCTCCAAAACTGATGCATCACGACATGGACGCACCGCCGCTGTGGAATGTTCGGCTCAAGTCGTCGCTGTACTGCGACGGGTTTGCACCCAAGAACCACCGTGTGCTGATGCAGTTCATCCTGCTGCCCAACCACGGGCCCGCTACGCTCACCTCCTGGGAACCGGCCTTCAAGGACATCCTGGCCTGGATCGAATCGCTGAGGCCGCCTGAGTATTCCGGCACGATCGATCAGGCACTGGCCAAAACAGGCCGAGAGATCTTTCGACGCAACTGCGGCTCGTGCCACGGCACTTATGGCAAGGGGCGCAAGTACCCGTCTCGCGTCGTGCCGCTGAAGACCATCGGGACCGATCCCACGCGACTGAGGGCGCTGACGACCGAGCACCGCAGCTGGATGCAACGGGGCTGGCTAAGCCGGTACGGCAAGGACCCTGTCGTGCTCGAACCCAAGGGCTACCTCGCTCCGCCTCTGGACGGCATCTGGGCCACCGCCCCCTATCTGCACAACGGCTCGGTCCCAACACTCTGGCACCTGCTGCATCCCAGTCAGCGGCCCGTCGTCTGGACACGTCGCGACGACACGTTCGACCACAAACGCGTCGGCATCACCATCGACACACACCTCGCGGTCCCCGAATCGGTGAAGACAGCCCGCGACCGACGCGGGTATTTCGACACGACGAAACGAGGCAAGAGCGCCGCGGGGCACCTGTTCCCGGACAAGCTGACCGAGCCGCAGAAGCGAGCCGTCCTCGAGTTCCTCAAGACACTGTAGTGTTCAGTCAGGTCGGCCCCGCCTGCGGCGGGGGCTATGGGGTGAGGGGGAACGGGAGGTGTGTTGGGGGGGGCGGTCGCGTAGGGATCCCGGGATCCAAGCGATGCCCCCAACGCACCACCCCTTGCACACAGACACCCAGCCCGCCTCAGACGACTTCGCGGACCCGCTCGAGCACCGCCTCGCACAGCTCCCGAGCCACCTCCGCATCGGGCGCTTCGGAGATCACCCGCACGATCGGCTCGGTGTTGCTGCCCCGCACCTGCACCCAGCGGTCGTCCCAATCGAGTCTCAGGCCATCCCCCTCGGTCACCGTCGCGTCATCAAAGGCCGACCGCAACACCTCGACCGCCGCCGCCACCCGCTCGGCAGGGCAGGGCAGCTTCTGCTTGACGATCTCGTAGACCGGGAACCCGGCGACCCACTCAGATAGAGCCCGGCCGTCGCTGGCCAATCCTTCGAGCACCAGCGCCATGCCCACGAAGCTGTCGCGGATACCTCCCACCCGCGGATCAATCACACCGCCATTCCCCTCACCACCCAGCACCGCGGCCACCTCGTCCATCTTCGCCACCACGTTGGCCTCGCCGACGTGAGACCGGTGAAACGAACTGCCCGGGTACCGCTCGACAATGTCGGCCGTCACGCGACTGCTCGACCCGTTGACCACCACCGGACCCGGCGAACCGGCCAGCACCCGATCGGTCGCCAAGGCCATGGTCAATTCCTCGCCGATATAGCGACCCGTCTCGTCGACGATCGCCAGGCGGTCGGCGTCGGGGTCCTGGGCAAACCCCACATCGGCCCCGTGTTCGAGCACCGCCTGGCAGAGTCCTCCGAGGTGCTGCTGGAGAGGCTCGGGCGTGTGAGCAAACCGACCATCGGGTGCCCCGCCCAGCACGGTCACGTCGCAGCCGAGCGACTCCAGCAATTCCGGGCCAAGCACCGCTCCGGATCCATGGTTGCAGTCGAGCACCACTTTCAGAGGACGACGCCTTATCGACTCGGTGTCGACAATCCCCAACACGGCATCCCGGTGAGCCGCCGCGGGGTCCTCGATCGGCTCGGCGACTCCACCCCTCACCGCGGCCGGTTCGTTTTCCCGCGAGTCGATCTCAGCGACCAGCCGTGCTCCGAGTTGGGCGTTGAAGACGCGGCCGGCGGCATCGAGAGGTTTCAGCCCGTTCCACTCGGCCGGGTTGTGGCTGGCGGTGATCTGCAGGCCGGCGGCGGCGCCGAGACGGCGAACCAGCAGGCCGCAGGTCGGTGTCGAAGCGATCCCGGCGTCGAGTATGTGGCAGCCCTCGGCCGCCAGGCCCGCCAGGACCGCCTCGCGGACCATCAGTCCGCTGGCGCGACCATCACGCGAGATGACAACCGTGCCGCCATCAGCCAGGTGGCCCAGCGCTCGAGCGAACCTCGAGAGGTAGTCGGGTTCGAGCCCATCGCCGACGATGCCGCGGAGGCCGGAGATGCTGAGTATCCGAGTCGGCATCTCAGGCGTTCCGCCTAGCCCGTCTTTGCCGTCTTGGCAGCCGTCTTAGCAGCCGGCTTGGCGGTCTTGGCCTTGAAGACATCGACCTGTTTCTGGACCCCATCCAGCTGAGCCTGGGCGGCGTCGTTGACCTTCTTGGCTTCGCCCACCGCGGCCTGCGGCGGCTTCATCGCCACCACCTGGTCGGCCACACGCTTGTTGGCTGCCGTCAGCAGAGCCTGCTTGGCCGCTGCGGCCTTCTGCATCGCCACGAGCACGGCCTGGGCCTTGTCGGCTGCGGTCTTGCGGGTCACGACGAGTTTCTTGCCGTCAACCAGCGCCTTGATCTTCTTGTCGTGGACGCCCTTGAGCTCACCGGCGATCGTGGCCAGTTCCTTGTCACCGCTGGCCTTGGCTGCGGCGGTGACCTTTTCGAAGGACTCCTTGAGCAGCGGGATCGCCTTGTTCAACGCGGCCACGGTGTTGTTGGCATCGCTGTGGGCCTTCTGGGCATCTACCACGCCCTTGGTCGACTTGGTGACGTCGGCCAGGGCCGCCTTGTACGCCTTGTCGGCTCCGGCCGCGTTGACGGTTTTCTGGTCGAGGTCCTTCTTCAGCAGCCCCAATTCTCCCTCGGCCTGGGCCAAGGCATCGGCGACCGTATTGAAGGCGGCCAGCTTGACGTCGTAGACATCCAGCACCTTGGAGAACTCGATTTCATCCTTCCAGAAGACAACCGACTTGGTGGCAACGTTGAAGCTGGCAGTCGCCGTCGCGGCCGTTTTCTGCGCGGCGGCCAGCTTTTCTGCGGCCGGCTTCATCGCCTTGGTCAGGTCGGCGGCCCGCTTCAATGCGGCGACCAGTCCGGCCTTGGTCGCCTTCTCGTCCGCCTGGGCCTTGGCCAGGTCGGTCTTGCTCTTGGCCAAGGCCTTGGTCTTCTCGACGTTCGTCTTACGTGCCGCCACCAGCGTGGCATTCCGCTTGTCGTAGGCGGTCTTCAGGGTGGCTGCGATCGTGGCCAATTCCTTGTCACCGACGGCCTTGGCCGCGGTGGCCTTGGCCTTGTCTGCGGTTTCCTTCAAGAGCGGCACGACCGGCGCGAGTGCGGCGACTGTCTTGGCCGCGGCAGCCTGCTCGACCGTGTACGTCTTGATCTGGGCGGTGTAGGTCTTGATGTTGGCCGCGAGTGTCTTTTCCTTGGCCTGCAGGGTCACGATCAGCTTCTTGGTGGTTTCGAGGTCGGCCTTGACCTTGTTGGCCGCGTCGGCGGCCGACTTGAGCGTTGCCTGCTGCTTGCCGTTTTCGGCTTGGGTCGTGGCGACCAGTTTGGTGGCGTCGGTGAGACGCTGGTCGAGCGTGACCGGGTTGACCGAGAGTTCTCCGACCAGCTTGCCGTCGACGGCGTTGTAAACGCGAATCACGCCCGAGTAGTCTCCGGCAATCACCCGCTTGGTCTCGTCACAGTAGGTCACTTCCAGGCCCAGGTCCGGCAGGGCGGCGAAGGCCCGGATCTGGCCACCATCCTGCTTGAACAGCTTGACCACTTTGTCGCGGCCGGTGGAGACCAGGTTGCCGTCGTGGCAGAACTCGATCTTGAAGGTCCCGCCGCCGTGAGCACCCCAGCTCTTGACCTGGCCGCCGTTCTCCATTTCCCAGAGCCGGATGGTCCCATCGTTGCCGCAGGAGGCGAGGATGTTCGAATCGGATCTCCAGCTCAGCCCGGTGACCGCGCCGCCGTGGCCGCGGAGTTCCGAATACATCCGGCCGGTATCGGCCTCCCAGACATACAGCCCGCCGTTGCGGTCGCCACTGGCCACCAGCACGCCGTCGGGACTGAAGGCGGTGCAGTAGATCCAGTTGGTGTGCTTCTTGGGCACCTCCCACATCAGCTCACCGGTCTCGGTCGAGTAGACTCGGACGGCCTTGCCCGAACTGCCCAGTGCGATCATGGTGTGGTCGGAACTGATGTCGGCACCCAGCACGGTGTCCAGTTCTTCTCCGACTTCAATCACCCGCTTGCCGCTCTTGACATCCCAGACCACCGCCTTGCCGCTGGCAGCCCCGCGGCCACCACCGGCCAGCAGCAAGCTGCCGTTTCGGCTGAATTCCAGGGTGTGGGCAATGCCCTCGGGGTAGGGCAGCACTCCGACGAGTTTCAGCGTCGCGGTGTCATAAAGCAGGATCTGCTTCTGACCGGCCACTGCACATAGCGGAGCCCACGGGCTGGTGGCCAACGCCGTGATCGCGGTCGTGGTCCTGGTGACCAGCTTCGGGCTCAGGCCCAAACGGTCGGGATAGGCAACAACCTTGGGTCGGCCGGTCGAGGGGGCTTCGAGGGTGAGATTGAACTTGGGCTTCTTGCGGACGAACTTGCTGCCGGAGTTCTCGAGCACGCCGCCGTCGAGCCAGGCCTTGATCACCGCGAGCTCCTTGGCCGGGAGCTTCGGCGACTTGGGCGGCATGAACGGTTCAGCTTCGTGGCTGACCAGGCTCCAGAGATAGCTGTCTTCGGAGGAACCCGGCTCGACCACCTCGCCGCTGCCACCTCCGACACGCAGCTTGCCGTAGGTGGTCAGGTCCAGGTCGCCCTCTTTCTTGTTCGGCCCGTGGCAGGTGAAGCAGCGTGCCTTGAGAATCGGGCGGACGTGGTCCTCGTAGGTGACCTTCTTGGCCTTCGCACCAGGCGTCGGCTTCTTCTTGTCCGCGGCCAAGCCGGTCGTCGCCATCAACAGGACCAGGACGGCACTGAGCAATCGAGTCATCACGTGGGCTCCAACAGAGCGCGGGAGGAAGGTGGGGAGGGTTGGGTGAGGAAGGCTGGATCCCAGTCTAAACCACCTCGAACGGCATCCCGGCACCGACCCGAGCGGCCGGCGGGGAAAACCGGGCAGGAATTGCGGATCGAATCGCTTGCAACGGACCTAGTGGTTGAAGAGGAACTCTCGCGAGTTGAGCAGCGACCAGAACACGTCCTCGAGGACGGCATTCTTGTCCTTCTTCTCGGCGTCGAGAATCGTCTTGATCGTCTGCAGCTCCTTGGCGGTCGGCAGACGCGACAGGCACCGCACATACAGCTCGTTGATGACCTGGTCGTGCGAGAGGCCGCGGTCGGTGAGTTTACCGAGCACGTTACCGGCCTTGATCTTGTTGTTGACCGTGTCGCCGTTGAGCAGGTGCAGGGCCTGTGAGAGGTTCGGCTCCATCTTGACCTCGCAGGCACACACGCTCTCACGCTTGGCCCGACCGAAGGTGGTCAGGAAGTAGTTGCTGGTGTTGCCGTTGGCGATCTGCACCGCGCGGGCTCCCAGCGGCAGGCCGCCAAACTTGTTCTTGGTGTCGGTGACCTGCGAGATCGAATCGAAGAGCACCTCGGCCCGCATCCGACGCAGGGCCCCGTGAGAGAAGTTGGTGCCGTCCTTCGCGTTGGTGGCGTTGGTCTGAGTCGCCAGCTGATAGGTGCGGGAGACACAGATGTCGCGAACCAGCTTTTTGAAGTCGTACTTGTAGACGCTGAACTTCTTGGCCAGTGAATCGAGCAACGGCTCGTTGACCGGCGGGTTGCTGACCCGCACGTCGTCAACCTCGTTGATGATCCCCTTGCCCAGGAAGTGGGCCCAGACGATGTTGGCCAGGTTGCGGGCGAAGTAGGGGTTCTGGTCCGAGGCCAGCCACTTGGCCAGGATGACCCGGCGGTCCTTGCCTGCGGTATCCGGCTCGATACCACCCAGGAACTTGGGCTTCATCACGCGGCCACCGACCAGGTGCCGCACCTCGCCACCACCGCTGTTGAAGATGATCGTCTCGCGAGGATCCTCGCCCCGCTTCCGCCCGATCTGGGCAAAGAAGGCTCCGAAACTGTAGTAGTCGTCCATGGTCCAGCGATCGAAGGGATGGTTGTGGCACTGGGTGCACTGGATCCTCATTCCCATGAAGACCTGGGCAACGTTTTCGGCCACCTTCAGCGTGTTGGTCTCGTTCTGGTAGTAGTTGGTCGCCGCGTTGGCGAACGTTCCGCCGTTGGCTCCGAGCAACTCCTGGCACATCACGTCCATCGGGACGTTGTTGGAGATCCGTTCGTTGAGCCAGTTGTAGTACCTGAGCATGGCCTTGTAGCTGACCTGCTGCGAGGAGCGGATGGTGAGCAGTTCGGCCCACTTCATCACCCACATCTCGACGAATTCCTTACGGTTGAGCAATTCGTCGATCAGCCGTTCTCGCTTGGCCTGCCCGGTCAGTTTCGAGTACTCGACTCCCGACTTGGCCAGTCCCAGTTCGGCATCGGCTGCCTGTCGTGCCGACAGAGCCGCTTCAGCCGTCTTGGTCGCTGCGCCAGCCACCTTTTCGGCAGCGGCCTTCGCATCGGTCGCCTTCTTCAGCAGTTCGGCGGCGGCCTTCTTGGCCGCATCATCCTTGGCGTCTGCTGCCTGTTTCTGTGCAGCCACCAGCGGCGGCTCGGTCGCAGCCAGAGCCTTGGCGGCAGCCTCGGCAGCCGTCTTCGTCTCACCCTCGGCCTTCAATGCCACGGCCTGAGCCTTGGCCTTCTCGGCGAGGAACGTCGCAGCATCGGGTGCCTTCCGCATGAATCGCCAGTACTCATCGGCGGTCGGCAGCACACCGGCGACATCCAGGTACGCGCGACGCAGGAAGATCTCATCCGAGCAGATCTCCGAGGGCACGATCCTCAGCTTCTGCAACTTCTTATGAATGAACGAGTCGATGTAGTTGACTTCGGACGTCTTGGGGTCGGTGTACTTCAGGCCCTTGGGCAACACGATGAAGCGGCTGCCGGTGGTGTGTGTTTCGTACCGCGCCATCACGAAGGCTTCACCCCGGGCGTGTGCGGTGACCTTGCCATCCTGCTCGATCTCAGCCGACGTGGCGTTGCTGGTCAGGAACACGGCCAGCTTGGTGACATCACGCGTGGTGCCATCGGCGTAATGGGCCAGGACGTTGAGCTGTTGCGTGGAACCCTCGCCATCGAGCACCGCTTCCTTGGGGAACAACTCGAGCGTGTTGACTGCCGGCACGGCACCAGGATCATTCGGGGCACCGGCGACGAGCCAGCGATTCAGGGTCGCGAACATTTCGCTGTCCTTCTTGAGCTGTGCGCCACCGGTGTGCGGCACGATGCCGACAATCTTCTCCATCATCAGGCTCGAAGTCGGCACCGCGAGGTTGATGCGGCGGCCGGGCAATTCGCGAGTCAAGCGGTAGTGATCGCCGCCGGGATCGAACCCGAACAGCGAGAGCCGGAAGCCGTCTTTTCCTCGAGCGGACCCGTGGCAGCTGCCGGTGTTGCAATTGGCCTTCATGAAGACCGGCATGATGTCCAGCCGGAAGCTGATCGGCCGATCCTCGCCCGCCTTCTCAATCTCGATCGGCACCTTGACCGTCTTGCCGCCGAACACGACCGTCATTTCGCTCTTGCCATCGGCCTTGGGCGTCAGTGTGTTGCCGGTCAGGACCACCGACTTGGCATCCGAGAGCGAGAACTTCGCTTCGGCGGTCACATCGCGGGTCAACCCGTTGGCAAACGTGGCCTGTACGATCACCGACTGGCGATCTCGCTTGGTGGTCAATTTGACCGAAGCGGGCGAGACGCTCAGGGATGCGAGTGGTGCGTCGGCGGCCTGGGCCGCTGTGGCCGTCAGGCCCACCAGCACCGCACAGGTCGTCAACAGGCTCAAGCTACGTGTGACCAATGTCATCATCCGAGTTTCCTTGCGGGGAGTCGTCAGACTCGTGTGTCCTTCGTTGATCGTCTTTTCAGAGTGCTGCAGAGCGTTGCGGGGGGCTGTCTACTTCGAGCCCCCACCGGTGGCGGCGGCCTCACGCTTCTTCTTCGCCTCGAGCCTCAGCTTCTGCAACCGGGTCAATCTGACCACGACCTTCGGCTTCGGCTTGGGCGGCGCCTTCTTGGCGGCCACCTTCGGCTTGGGCTTCGGCGGCGGAGCGTTCTTCTTGGGCGGCAGCGGCTTGTCGACTCTGAGGTGAGTGCCACCGACGTTGGAGTGCATGATCGTCTCGCCATCGCGAATGATCGTGATGCGACAGAAGAGACTCTTGTGGGTTCCGGCACGGGTCGCCTTGGTCGTCTTGACCGGGAAGACCAGTTCCTTGGTGTCCTTGGTGATCTTCATCACCACCGTGGTCGCCTCGTTGGGCAACCCCAGCAGTTCGACCTTCGCTTCACCGGGGAACGGCGTCGCGTGGTTGATCTTGGCCACCACCTCGGTCGACTTCCCCTGCTCGGTCGTGGCTTTCAGCATCGAGACGGTGACGAACTGGGCTGCGATTTCCAGCGTGGCCAGTTGGCTGGAGACCCAGGCGGTCCCACCGGCGTTGGCGTTGCCCAGGGCATAGATCTTCCACTTGCCGATCCCGGCACCACCGTTGGCCGAGAGCGGATAGAGCACTTCGTTCTTGCCCTTGGGAATCGACGCGCTGCTGGCGGCTCCGATGCCCGGCGGACGGAAGGGGAACTGGATCGAGATCGCCTCGTCCCAGCCCTTCTTCTTCACCGCCACGATCTTCAACTGCATCGAGCCATTGCGAACGATCGGCACGGTGGGCTGGACGATCGTGAGCTTGAAGGGCACCTCGTCGACGACGCAGACCGGCACCCGGTTCACATCGACGCTCCAGTACACGCTCTGCCCCGGCGCGCCCCTGATGAAAAGGCCGTTGTTGCGGTATCCGCCGGAGATTTTCTGCTTGGCATCGGCGTGGCGGGCGGTGAGTTGGCTGAGCGTACCGGCGATCGGCGCGTCGGCAGCGGCCTCGAAGACCACCGGCAATGTGCCTCGGCCGTTCTTGAGCGTTTCGGCGTGGATGGTAATCCCCTTGGGGAAGTCCTTGGGCTCGAGCACCAGGTCCCCACCGAAGTTGCTGCGACCGAAGTTGATCATCGTCGCGAACCGATTGCCCCGAGCCACCACGATCCACTGGCGATACTGCCCGTAGCGAGAGAACCGCGGGATACTGGTCGTCAACTGGACCTTGGGCTGAGTCATTTCGACCCGGTAGACGAAGTCCTTGGCACCGCGACCGAGGTGATCGGTGATCCTCAGCAAGTAGTCTCCGTCGGCGGGAATCGTGACGCGGAAGAAGCTGTCGGGGCCTCGCGAGTCGTCGTTACCGGCGATCCCTCCGCCATCGGCCTTGTAGAGGTTCATGACCGGATCGAGACCGCTGCGGATCCGCCGCGCGTAGCACTCGATGTTGAACACCTGCCCCTTCTTGGCGGCGAACTTGAAGTAGTCGATATCGCCCTGCTTCTCGATGACGCCGTTGAAGGCCTTAGGCAACACCCCGGGGGTGGCCTTGGCGATCTCGTCGTTGGGCTCGACCTCGAGATTGTTGCCATGCGGGAACAGTCGGAAGCGGTTGCCCGAGGGAGCGACCTGGCCACCCGCCTTCGGTTCCAACTCGAACAGCTCCCGATTCTCGGCGGGCAACTTGAACGTCTGCTTGAACGGACCGGTGGCATCTCCCAGGAACGTGACTTCGATGTCCTGTCCCAGTTGTCCGCCGGCGGGATAGACCGCGGTGGGGCGGGGGAAGGTGCCGATGTGCAAACGATAGCGGCAACCACCATTGCCCGCGTAGGCACTCTCACGAACTTCCACGATGTAGCGACCGTCGGCGGGAGCCACGGCCGAAACGACAGCGTCCTGCCAGACCAACGGCGAATCATCGGCGCTGGCCAACTCGAATCGCTTGGAATCGAGAATCGCGATATAGGGATCAAACAGCGTGGTCCCCAACCTCATGCCCTCGACCTCGGCGGCAATCCGCTGCCCCTTCTTGGCCTCGATCACGTAGTAATCGACATCCTCGTTGGTCACCACGCCGGTGACGGTGATATTGAGCGGCACCGGCTGCGGCGCGGCAAACTCACTGTTGGGTTCTTTCTCGGGTGTCGTACCGAAGGGGCCGACCCAGAACGTCTTGTACTCACTGACACCGCTAGCGGTGCGGATCTGGGCGACGTGCTGTCCGAGCCGACAGGTCGGCAGCACCTTGATGGTCGCCTTGACCGACCCGGCCGAGGGCTCGAATTTGACCACTTCGAAACCGGGACCATAGAAGAAGATCTCCTTGGCGTCCTGCAGGCGGCCACCACTGAAGACCATCTGGTTCTCGACACCACGCTGCACCCCGCGGGGGTTGATGCCTCCCAGCGACGGCGAAGCCGCCTGGGCGGGCAGGGCGATCGCCAGGGCCAACAGCAGGACACCGGGCACTCGGCGGTTCAGTCGTTGCATGCGTTGCATTTCCATGGACATCATCTGGGATCTCTCCGGTCCGGCGAAGCAGTAACGCTGGAGGCAACCTGTGCAGGTTCTCAGCCTCGAACGAAACTCCATCCTAACGCCGCGGGGGGGCAGGGGTGTGGTGGGAAAATCGTGGAAAACCGTGGTGGGACCCAAGGCGGGTTCTGGTGTGTAGGTAGCAGCACAGGCCACGCCCGCTGTCGGACGTGGCCCGTGACTGGTTTCAATTCACTCAGCAGGCCAGGCCGGCACTAGGCGAGCAGTTCCTTGCGGACCTTGCCGCCGTTGACGATTTCGATCGGGCGATCGCCAGGAGCCATCAGTTCCTTTTCGGCGGTGATGCCCATGCAGTGGTAAATCGTGGTCGCCCAGTCTTCGACGCCCAGGGCGTCTTCCTCGGGCTCACTGCCCGTGGCGTTGGACAAGCCGTAGACGGCTCCACGCTTGATGCCGCCGCCGGCCATCGCGGTCGAGAAGACCTTGGGCCAGTGGTCGCGGCCGGCGTTGCCGTTGATCTTCGGCGTCCGACCGAACTCGGTCGCGGTGCAGACCAGCGTCGAATCGAGCAGGCCTCGTTCGTCGAGATCGCGGATCAACCGGGCGTAGGCCTGGTCGAAGGCCGGCATCTGGCCGCGGATGCTGCCGTTGATGTTGCCGTGCATGTCCCAACCACCGTAGGTCAGCGTCACATAGCGGACTCCCGCTTCGACCAGCCGACGAGCCATCAGCATCCGCTGTCCGGCGGAGTTGCGACCGTACTCGTCGCGGAGCTTCTTGGGCTCCTTGGCGATGTCGAACGCCTCGCGAGCCTTCTTCGAACTGACCAGCGAGTAGGCTCGCTGGTAGAACGTGTCGACCGCGTCGAGCGAATCGGCCTTCTCGCGGGTGGCGAAGTAGTCGTTGACCGCACCCAGGATCGTGCGACGACGGTTGAACCGCTTGTCGTCCACACCACCGGGAAGCTTCAGGTCCTTGACCGTGAAACTGCCACTGGCCGGGTCCGAACCCAGGCTGAAGGGAGCATAGGAACTGGAGAGGTAGCCCGTGCCGGCGTAGCGGTTCGGCTGACTCGGAATGCACACGTAGGGCGGCAGGTTGTTCCGCGGCCCGAATTCATGTGAGACCACCGTGCCGATACTGGGGAACTCCAACGCCGGGCTCGGTCGATACCCGGTGAACATGTTGTGAGTGCCACGCTCGTGAGCGGCTTCGCCGTGAGTGTGGGAGTTGACGATGGTGATCTTGTCGGCGATCTGGGCGGTGTTCTTCAGCGTCTCGTTGAGACGTCCGCCGGAGACCTTCGTGGCGATCGAACCCATCGGACCGCGGTACTCCAGCGGAGCATACGGCTTAGGATCCCAGGTCTCCTGGTGAGCCTGGCCACCGGGGAAGAAGATGAAGATCACCGACTTGGCGGTGCCTTCCTTGCTCTCGAAGAACTTCTGGTCTGCCTGGGCCTGCTCCATCCGGAGCAGGTCGGCCATCGTCAGGCCCAATCCGCCGAGATATCCAGCGTAGAGAAAATCACGACGCGACGCTTGCATTGCCATCCGTATCATCTCCTTGGTAGTACCCGTGCGACCCGCGTCATCCTGACGCCGCCGCGGTGTGGCTGCGTGTGTCTGTAAAAGTGTTCTTCACTTCCTCTTATCACTTATTCTCGGCCAACCCAACCCGCCCGCTTGGGGAGAATCAGATTCCGCTGCCATGCAGCACCAATCCGCCGAGATCTGCTCAACGCATAACCAAACGCTTGCGCATTGGAGCTATTGATACACCAATGCCCAGCCCCCAGTCAAGTGTCTTATGCCAAACGCGGGGCCTCAGGCCCGCCTCAACAAGCCGGTCAGTGTTGGTCGGGTTGGTCGGGATCAGCCGCGTCGCGTTCCCGAGTCTCCTCGAGTACCTGCCTGAGCATCAGCACTTCGAGAGCCGACCCGAGCGTCATGCCCTCGAGTTCCTCGGCCCACACACTCCGGTCCGATTCACTCGCGCCGGGCAATTCTCGTTGGATCAGCGCCTGGATCTGTGCCGCTGTCGCCGCCGGTGCGGTTCCCCGAATCGGCTCGGCAGTGGACGGGCCGGTAAAGGGACCTGGTCCCCCGTCACCCCGGACCGCCTTGGGATAGAACTGGCGATTGGGTCCCTGGTCCCTGTCGGGGCCCAACCCCGAGGTCGAATCGACTCGCGGCTGGGTCATTGCCGGAAACGACGCACCCGGGGGGCTACTGATATCGAGGTCCCAGCCCGATTCCAGCGGCGTCCAGTCAAAGCGTGCCTCACCAACCGCGTCACCCGGCTTACCCGGCACGGGCGCCGCTCCCATGCGACCCATCACGAACCCGACCACGCAGGCGATCAGGACAATGGCGGACTGGAGGATCAGGCGTGAGGAGGTCATGACCGAATCCCTGGGTAACCGACGCAGTGAACCGGCAGACGATACTCAAGAACCGGCGATCCTCACAAGATCGGATTCTCACACGCGGGTGCCATTCCGAGCGCAGCGAGGGGCAACAGTCTCCTAGTCCCCGTCTCCCGGCGGCCGTCTCATTTCCTTCTGCCGCGAGCGTTTTTTCTTGCTCTGCAGCCTGCGTTCTTTCGATCCGCGGGTCGGTCGAGTCGGCCGCCGTTTCCTTGGCGGCGTGGCCACCTGCCGGATCATCTCGGCCAGCTTCTCGAGACAATCGGCTCGATTGGTCTCCCGATCCCGAGTCCTCTGGCTGGTGACCAGGAATTCCCCGTCACCGGTGATCCGCGACCGGTAGTTCTCCTGGATCCGCTGCAGCAGCCCCTCATCGATGCTCGGCGAATCCCCCACATTCCACCTCAGCCGCACCTTGGTACTGGTCTTGTTGACGTTCTGCCCACCGGGCCCCGAGGAGCGCATGTACTCGTAGTCGAATTCCGAGAGCGGGATCGACACGCTGTCGGTGACGATCAGCTGATCGCCGGCAGGTCTGCTCGGGCGGGGCGGCGGCATCGACTCGGGGCTCTGGTGGACCTTCTCAGGGAAGCGTCTTAGACTAACCCGGCAGGTACGGCTCACCAACTCAGCACAGCTCACCAACTCAGCACAACGGGCCGCGGCCCACCACCGCATTCCGCCCGGGAGAAACTCAGATGCAGCTGCCTCAGATGATGCGAGTCCGGCAGTCCTTCGAGTCACCTCGAGTCGCCAGCATCCCCACCGAAGTCGCCAGCCAGCTGGGCGGACTCGATTTGGCCCAGAGCATCCAGCCGGGCCAGACGGTGGCCATTTCGGCCGGCAGCCGCGGCATTGCCAACATCGCCGAGATCATCAAGGCGACCTGTGACTTCATCAAGACTCTCGACGCGATCCCCCTCATCATCCCGGCCATGGGTTCACACGGCGGCGGCACCGCCGAGGGTCAGCGGGAGATCATCGAGAGTTACGGGATCACCGAGGACTTCACCGGGGCCGAAATCCGGGCTTCGATGGAGACCGTGATTATCGACGAGACGCCCCAGGGCATCCCCGTCCACTTCGACAAGCACGCCTCAGAAGCCGACCACGTGATCGTCTGCGGCCGCATCAAGGCTCACACCGGGTTCGTCGGCGAGATCGAATCGGGCCTGCACAAGATGATGCTGATCGGGCTGGGCAAGCACGAGGGTGCCAAGATCTACCACCGGGCGATCCAGGACTACAGCTGGCTGGAGATCGTGACGGCCGTGGGCCAGAGCGTGCTCGAGAGGTGCAGCGTGGTGGCGGGGCTGGGGATCGTCGAGAACGCCTTCGACGAAACCGCCTTGATCGAAGCGGTCCGTCCCTGCGATTTCCTGGAACGCGAGAAGGAGCTGTTGGTCCAGGCCAAGCAGTGGATGCCCCGGCTGCCCTTTGACGCTGTGGACCTGTTGATCATCGACGAGATCGGCAAGAACGTCAGCGGTTCGGGGATGGACACCAACGTGATCGGCCGCAAGTTCAACGACCACTCGGCAACCGACCGCGACGGAGTCCGCGTACGACGGATCTTCGTCCGCGGACTGACCCCCGAGACTCACGGCAACGCCTGCGGGCTGGGGATGGCCGAGGTGACCAACCGCCGCACGATCGCTGCGGTCGACCAGTCTGCCACCGCGATCAACGCCCTGACCGGAGGACACCCTTCGGCGGCGGGTATGCCGATCGCTTTTGAGACCGACCGCGAGTGCCTCGAGGCGATTATGCCCACGATCGGTCTGACCGATCCTCAAGACGCCCGGGTGGTCCACATCACCAACACGATGCAGGTGGGTGAAACGCTGGTCAGCGAGTCGTTTACCGACGCGATCGCCGCTCGGGATGATCTGGAGGTCATCGAGAGCGTCGAGGCGATGCAGTTTGACGATGGAGACAACCTGGTCCCGGTCGCCGCCGCCGGAGCGGCTGTGCACGCCTAGCAGCCCGTTGAAGAACTCGGACCCTGGGGTCAGACGCCGCCCACAACGGGGTTTGCTTCACCTGTCGCGTTTCACAGGCGGGGCCTGACCCCTTCT
>Ga0310123_10001634_pt1 | contig 18472 bp, 14 predicted proteins | sample CB6_AW_1057_MG_FD_203505 | JGI IMG/M metagenome (GOLD analysis project Ga0310123, IMG submission 203505) | Marine microbial communities from Western Arctic Ocean, Canada - CB6_AW_1057 | ecosystem: Environmental > Aquatic > Marine > Oceanic | place: Canada: Western Arctic Ocean | collected... | reverse complement strand
CAGAAGGTAACTGTCGTTCATGACGTCGATCTACCGGGCGCTGAATCCTATTGGATGTCACGGTTTCCTATGTAATTGAGCGAATCTTGTTTTTAATCCGTACCCCAACGGAGTGGCTGTCATGCAGGACTTCGAAAGCAAAGTTGTCATGGTAACCGGGGCGTCCCGCGGCATCGGCGCTGCGACAGCGGCAGCGTTCGCCCTCCAGGGTGCGGCTGTATACGCGAATTTCCCCGACGCCGATGCCGAGCACCATCGCGATGCCGTCGATCAATGGCGTCGCGGTGCCGGCATTGATGGAGACCGTGTTTTCCCGATTGCTGCCGATGTCAGTGACTCGACGCGGGTCGATGCCATGTATGCGGCCATAGCGGAACGGTTCGACGGCATCGATGTTCTTGTCAACAACGCCGGAATCAATCGCGACCGGACCGTGGCTAAGATGACCAACGCCGAGTGGCGCCAGGTGCTCGCCGTTAACCTGGACGGTATGTTTTACAACTGCCGCGCCGCCCTGCCGCTGTTGCGCGATAACGGTCGGATCATAAATGTATCGTCAATGGTTGCGCACACTGGGAACTTCGGTGTCGCCAACTACGCTGCCAGCAAGGCGGGCGTCCTGGGTCTGACGCGGACGTTGGCATTGGAGCTTGCCGCTCGAAACATCACCGTCAATGCTGTCTGTCCCGGTCTGATTGATACCCCCATGAGCGCCGGCATTCCGGAGCATGCTCTGAATAAGATGATGGAGTCGATACCGCTGAAACGAAAGGGTACCGTGCCGGAGGTGACCGCCTGCATTCTTTTTCTGGCGTCCGGGCATGCCGGCTACATCACTGGCCAGGACATCGGCGTCAATGGTGGGCTGTACATGGGATGAGCGGAATTCTCGAGCCCGCGGATCACGCGGATTGTTCATTCGGTTTTAAAAATTATCCGCGTGCTCCGCGGGCAATTTCCCCAATTTTTCAACCACAGGCCGATCCCGTGAGAGACGTTGTCCCGTCCCAACGGGACTCACGTCCGCCGCTGGCGGAAACCGACGTAGCTACCAGTTCTTCGCCTTCCGTGGATTCGACTGGCTGCGCCTGAGCGAAGTCGGTCCCCAATCCCCATGCTCCATTCCCATCACCTGACAATCCACGAAAACCTGCGGCATCATGCTACCGTGCGACCGGACAGCCCGGCGATGACGTGTGAGGACCTCACATATTCGTTCGCGCAGCTGTACGACATGGCCGGCTGCATCGCCGGTAGCCTGGCGGCGAACGGGATAGGGCAGGGGGATCACGTCGGGATCTATCTGCGAAACCATTGGTCCTACATCCCGATCTATTATGCCTTGTCCATGGCCGGGGCGGTTGCGGTGCCCTTGAACTACATGCTGCGGAGTGCGCAGCTTGGGCAATTGCTGCAGTTGACAGACTGCCGGTTTCTGTTCACCGAGCTGCCGCTGTATGACGAAGTCAAGGCGCTGGGACCGGAGATGCAAGCGCTGCCGCTGTGCTTTGTCGATGACGGTCCCGAGGATGCGTATCGACTCAGTGACTGGCTGGCGGCTAAAGGCCAGGCGCCGCCGGTTTCGGCTGTCGATATCGAAGACACAATGATGATACTTTTTTCCTCCGGCACCACCGACCTGCCCAAGGGGATCATCCTTTCCCACCTCAACCGCGTCCTTTACTTCTTCGAGCTGGGGATGGAATACGGCATCCGCTACAACGATGTCAACCTGTGCACCACGCCGCTGTATCACAACGCCGCCATTTTCTTCGCCTTCAACAATCTCTACTTCGGCGCGCACACGGTCGTTCACCGCAAGTTTGACGTCACCCGGAGTTTCATGGACATCGAGCGCTACGGCGTCACCAACGCCCTCTTCGTTCCGACCCAGTTGCACCAGCTCATACAGGGCGACGAGCGCGAGCGCTACGATCTCGGTTCGTTGCGGGTCATTGTCTCAGCCGCCGCGCCGCTGGCGACGGCGACGAAAGAGCGAATCCTGGACTGTTTTCCGGGCGTCGAGCTGCACGAACTCTACGGTCTGTCGGAGACCGGACTGATCACCAACCTCAGACCGGAGGATCAATTGCGAAAAGTGCGATGTGCGGGTCAGGCTTTTCTCAACATGGAGTTTCGCATCGTCGATGGAAACGACGCAGATTTACCGGTCGGTGAAGTCGGCGAGATCATCGCGCGTGGGCCGACGCTATTCCATGGCTATTACGGCAACGAGGCGGCCACCCAAGCAGCCTGGCGAGACGGCTGGATGCATACCGGCGACCTCGGCCGTATCGATGACGAGGGCTTTCTCTACATCGTTGATCGGCTCAAGGACATGATCCTCTCCGGTGGCGTCAACATTTATCCCAAGGATATCGAAGACGCGATCTACACGCTGGACGCTGTCAAGGACGTAGCGGTCATTGGCGTGCCCGATGACAAATGGGGCGAGTCGGTTCACGCCATTGTCGTCTGTCGCGATGTCGAAAATCTGAGCGCGGAGGACGTCATTGCGGTGGTTCAGGACCGGCTGGCGTCCTACCAGGTTCCGCGGTCAGTGGAGTTTCGGGATGAACTGCCGCGCAATCCCTCGGGCAAAATGTTGAAACGGGTACTGCGCCAAGAGTTCTGGGGCGACCGTGAGAGCCGCGTGTGAGGTATTCGAATTCGGCTCATTTCGGTTCGCCGCTCCAGAAAGGAGAAGATTTCGATATATGAAAAGCTAAAGAATTCGACAAGAAATTCGATGCGGGAGAAGATATCACGAACTACCTTTACCTCTCCAAAGTACGCCTTCCTGAATAGGCACAGAAGCGGGTCAACGTCGACTTCCCTCTGTGTGGATGATACACTCTCGCTGGATAGGGAGGCCAGGCGCCTTAGTGTGCCTCGTCAGTCGCTGATCAAGATGTTGATCGCTCAACACCTTGAAAAGGCACACAGCTGAAATGGTGCGCTATGGAGGATGTCCCCAGCATTGACGACCCGAGTTTGGTTTGTCAAGATGCCCCCAAGGATGTGCTATGGCGGCGCCATGAACGAGCCAGTCAATGCATCTGGATCCCCCAGTGCTGGATCCCCATGCGCTCAGAGGCGGTGGTGTCCAAGGCCAATTACGACTTATTATCCGACGCGGTCGTTCGGCCGACATCCTCCCAGGAATTGACCGACGCTGTGGATCAGGGTATTGAGGTTGTCCTGGCCAATCTCATTATTATGTGACGACGGCCAACCCGGGGTCGGTAGCCAGGCTGCCTGTGAAGCCCATATTTTCAGCCTCATCCCGTGAGCCTCTTTCACCGCTGGCGCACCGCTGGCCGAGGTAAGAGTTCATCGAACTGCGTCGGAGCTGATGGCCGCCTGTCGAGCTTGCCTCCGTGGGGTAGGATTGGTTCCGCTTGCCGATTAGAGCTGTTTTCTTTTGTTTTTACCGGCGGTAGGCTGCCGGACCTTCACTCCTGTGAAACACAGAGGTTTGTCCGTGTCCAGGCGGGCTGTGCGGGATGGTCAATTCCGCCGCCGTCAGTGGACTGGGGTTGTGGCCGGCGCTCGCTTGTCGTGTTCAGGATTCTCAGCTCCGCCGATCGTTCGGTCCGCGCCACACTTCGGCTTTGGAATCAAACTGCCAGCCGTCACCTTCGAGCCGCAGTTCGGCTCGTTCCGAATTGGTCATGATTGCCAGGGTTTCGTCCCAAGGTTTGATGCCGCTCGTGGCGTCGGGCGCCTGTACGTTGAGCGCGCCCACCATGTTGGCGACGGCACCGGCCTGTTCGATATCCAAGCCGCGTAACACGGCTGCGAAGAAGCCGGCAATAGTCGTGTCGCCCGCACCGGCGGCGCTTGCGAATGATTCGATTTCATAGACCGGGAACCAAAGCTCGCGGTTGCACCAATCCTCGATATTGTCCGGCCGGCCCGGCCCCATCAATGCTATCCGATCAGCGTTCGCCGTCCGCACGTATAAGCCGCGCGTTCCTAGTTTGACGCCGCCGATGGCGACGCCGGCATCGATCAGTCGCTGCCCTACGTCGCTCACCTGATCGGCGCCCAGATTGTCGCCTTGCCCGAAGTTGTCGCGGTCGATCATGTACAGCAGTTCGTCGGCGCTCGGCAGGAAGATGTCGGTCAAGGGCAACACACGATCCAGTATCCCCTCCCAGTTCAGCTGCCCACTCGGGCCGTGCGGATCCGGCATGACCATGTCCATGGATGTGGTGACGCCCAGATCCTTGACGTGGCGGAACATCTTTTCGAGGCTCTCGCCATCGTTCGCGATCGTGGCCCGCATCAACGGGGGATAGCCGAAATGAAAGAGCGCGGCATCCCGGAGCTTGTCATATGCAACATCCTCCGCACTGAATGTCTCATTGGCGCCTGGACAATGGAGAAAACTGCGGTCGCTGCCGGGAACGTTGACCACCACCGTGTACGATGTGGTTTCCCCCGGCACGATGGTCATGCCGTCCACCAGCGTCTCCCCATACCGCCGGAAAATATCCAGGACGCAGTGACCGAAGTGATCATTGCCGATCTTGCCCATCAGCACTGTTGGCAGTCCCAGAATGTGGCAGGCGACGCCAGTGTTCGAAATGGCGCCGCCGGTGGCGGTCACGGCCGGCCCGATCTCGATAAGATGTCCGGGCGTCAAAGCAAAATCACGATGTATCTCCGGAATAATGTCCAGGCACACATGCCCCGCCATTACCACCGTCTTATTCATTCGTGACTCCTTTCTCCAGTTCCGTCCGCAGTTGCCAGTATCGCGGGTCTTTGGGATTCAGTCTCCTCGCCGTGTCGGCCGCCTCGCGTGCGTTGTCGGTGTCACCCATGTTCTTTAAGACAACCGCCAAGGAATAGTGGCTTCTGTCGCCCGGATCGAGTTTCACGGCCTTGTGCGCGGCAGCCAACGCGACTTTGTGTGCGTCGCCGTCGGCGCCCCAGTGGCTCATCAGAACGTCGACAATGGCGCGGTGCGGTCGGGGATCGACCGGCAGTTTCCGCACGTACGTTTCATACGCGTTGATGATCGCCTCCCGGTCGTTCACCGCGCCGTTGCAGCGAACCAGCCAGACGAATGCAAAGACCGCTTTGTCGCTCTTCGGGAAGTCGGCAACCACGCGCTGCAGCACCGGAATTGCCCGATCGGTCCGTTTGTTCTTGGTGTGTAAATGCAGTCCTTTCATGAACAGCGCATCGTCAACGATTTCCGAATGGTTGTGCGGATCGAATTCAATCGCCTGATCCAGGTAAATATAAGCGGTGGCGTACAAACGGCGATCGATGTACTTCTCGGCGAGCTGGAAGTTGAGCAGCGGATCCAGCGGATTCTTCTGCAGTCGCGAAATGCAATCGGACATCGTGTTTCGGCCTGCTATATAATCGCGAAGCCGCGTCACATATTTGTCCACATCCACGTAGCCGACGATGCGGTCGATCTCCTCGATGTCGCTGTTCAGCAGTATTGTGGTCGGGTACGTCCAAACGCCGTACTCACGGGAAAGCGACGCGCCTTCGTCGGAATTGATATGTATCTTGATGGCGACCAAGTCGCGCAATTCGTCGACCACCGTCGCTTCGGCCAGAACCTCCGTTTCCAATCGTTTACAATAGCCGCAGTCCTTCTCACCGAACAGCACATACAGAATCCGGTTTTCCGCCTGCGTCTTAGCCACTGCATTCTGAAAGTCAAGTTTCTCCCATTCGAAACCGCAAACGACGGCCGCCGATGCGAACAGCAGGACCGCGCTGGTGAACGCCGGTCGGATTGTCGAGGGATGGCGTTTCACGAGTGTCTTTATCACCCTTTACGTGGTGTTTATGTTCAATAGGATCGGAATTTCCCGCCACTGGCGGACCACCCCGCCACCGCGGGGCTAGCAATATCCTCGTCTGTAACCTATTCGTTGTCGTCCTTCGTCCGCGATTCCCAAACGATTTCGAGGACGAAGGACGAGAAGGAGAACCGCAAGACAACCTGCTGGCGCCCGAAACCTGAAGGCGGCGGCGGACTGCCACCACGGACGACTAAGGCTCGGATAAAAATAACTTCACATTTTTCGTCGTCCGTTTGGCGTTATATTTTGCCGATGCGGTCGAACGAGACCACAGTCGTACCGAGGGTACGTCGCGGATCTCGCGAGCGAGCATCGTCGGAAGATGACGTCAAAGTGGCGAGCGAAAATGTGAAATTATTTTTACCCGAGCGCTAACCTGCATTATCCGCAAATTTTCTGCTGCGAGTACGCAACGCACGTAATCTCAACGTATCTTTCGCCACGGCGAACCAGCCGAGGCTGGCGATACACCTGCGTCCGTCGCCCATCGCGAAAACCTTGATCTTACGCACGCTGCGCGCTCTCGCGACGAAAATTTATGGATATTGCAGGCTAAGGCCCGACGATTCCTTCGGTGTCGCCGTCGGTAAATAATGAATCGTACGATGACAACGGATTGTCAAGGAAGACAAGCCGATCGGCCAGGTCGTTCAAGGCAATACGGGCAGTCTGGAATGATTCGGAGAGCGTCTGAAAAATGGAGACCACGTCGTATTTCTGTGCCAGCTGATGACTGCTGGCGACTCGGTAATTGATGCTGCCGACTTCCTCAAAAAACTCGATCTTCGGCGCCCCTTTGAAGCGGTTTCGGTGACGAAGATGCCAGGGGAACACGCCAGACCAGAAAAGTAAATAGTTGCCCACGTGTACCTGGATTCCAAAACGTGTCGAATCATCCGCCTGCTGCATCTCCGTCAGCATGTCCGTGACGTAGTCCATTGGGCGTTTATCCGACGCCCTGGTCCGTCGCACGCGGTCCATTCTCGAGAAAACCGCGAGGAGCTCGGCAACGTAATCGGCGACACCGTGATCGTCGATCCCGTTCTCGCGAAGCACGTGTCGCACGAGGGCGTAGAAATAGAGACGGCTCGAAATATTCAAGTTGCCGGGCAGCTCGAGAATCGCACGAAACAGCCGCTCATCATCGAGAATGCCGTCCATGGACTCTTCGTCCGTCATGAGACCAAGCATGGCCTCCTCACTATCGATTCCCAAGACTTTCATTATGAAGTCAAGGTCCTCGCTGGTGAACTGAATCCTGCATTTTGGTAGTATCAGACTCATATGGCTTTGGTATCCTCCGGCTTCGTGATCCTTTATCCTTTACCAACAGCCATGCGTGTCAGGACAACTCCGCATCGCTGTAATGTAAAACCAATGATGCAGGTTTTGTACCAGAATCGACAGACAAGAATTTTTTTCCCTGCGACCGAGCCCGACAGCTGGTATCGCCTCACGCAAATGACCTGCCGGATGCTACGTCACATAGGCCACCGGCAACGATCAGCATGATCGCGACAGCTATTACAAAATGTCGATTCATCTGGGATTCGAAAGACAGAGGCTCGGAAAGCCGGGCTGTGAATTCGCAATGGATTCGGTGCGGTACCCGGGGCTATCAGTATCTCGTCATGACAGGCTCTCCTGTGGGCGGCGGTCGGGGCGTGAGCGCAAGTATTCGTGGCACTAGGATCGTGCAAATCAGTCGCCGTATCTTGCCCGTAGATTGGCGGCCGCCGTTGCCTCGTTACATAGCTTCCGGTAGGCTTCGTCAATTGGAATGTCAGCCGCACTTCCCGGTGCAAAGCCGCAATCTGGATGTAACGTCAAACGGTCCGGCGCCACGAATTCAAGCGCCTTTTCCACACGTTCGACAATCTCCTCGGGGGTGTCGATGTGTTCACCCCGGCAATCCACGCACCCGAGACCGATCCGGCAAGAGTCTGGAAGTTCCTTGAGAATGTCGTAATCGCCGGCGACGGGAATTGCGAACTCCAGCATAAACTCTTTGACACGAATCTGCTTGAGGTGTTCCAGAATCGGACGGTAGCCGCCTTCGCCGATCCAGCCTTGGCGTGCCTTATTCCGACGGCAAAGATGCAGGGCGGTGTGCAAGCCGTCGAAGCCTTCGAGGATTTCGTTGAGCAGTTCGACGCAAAGGTCCATTTCCGCGTCCGGAGACTCATACCGGCTGCGAATTCGTTCATCTACGAACAGACATAAATGTGGATCGTCGAATTGTACGTATCGAATACCGACGTCCCGGACCGCCTCAAGCTCGGTCCGTAATACCGGGACTAGGGCGCGCATGAACGATTCGCGCGTCGGATACGCGTCGCCGCTGAGTTCCGCATCCCACATGCGTTGGCCCAGCAAGTACGGCGACGGCAAGGCCACCTTGGGCTCACAGTCGCTGTTCTCACGAATGAACGCCGCTTCGCAGGCTAAGGTGCCCGGCGCCCGCGCGGAAATCGGACGTACGACACATGTCATCGGCTGATTGCCCCGATAACTGATGTGAAATCCGTCGCAGATGTCGGCGATTACGCCGATATAACTCAGCCGTCTCCACTCACCGTCGCTGATAATGTCTATGCCCGCCGCTTCCTGCATGGCGATAACGAATCTGACTGCATGGTCAAGACGCACTCGAAATCGGGCTTCGCCGACAGCCGCCCGAGCTTCCGGCCGTAAGATATCACGCACGAACTGTGGCCGCGGCATCGATCCGACCACTGACGTTGGAAACAGCTTTGGTTTCTCAACTTTCTTCATGTGTGCCGAGCACCCCCCAATCGCGGCGGGCCAGTTCGAAATCCTCCTGCGTGTCGATCTCCATGTATTCGCCCGCAGTGTCAATATGGTGCATCGTCACGCCGCTTTCGATCATGTCCTGCAGCATTTGAATCAGGTATGCCTTCTCGAATTGTGCCGCTTCGCGATACGGTCTCCCCGCATATTCAGTCCTGGCACGGTGATAATGATCACGGAGCTGCCGCGCCCCGGCTGCGCTGAATCGCGCCACTCCGACAAATTCTCCGTGGGCGTCCGATTCCGCAATCGCACGATGGATCCGCGTCACCAACCCGTTCGCAACGGTGACTTTCTCCGCATCATCGCTGGGATGATTCATCCGGTGTCTATAGCGATCGAGCCATTCCGTGTCGACAACCAGGGAAATGTCTACCGTACTCTTCAAACAACGATCGATGACCCGGCCCGTGAAAAGGATGTCGGAGTAACAACAGATGAAGCCGCCGTCCATTTCGGCTTCCGCATGCATCAGGGACGCGAGGATGTTGTTGTTTTCCCAGTCGACGTTGTGTTTGAAGTCAAAGCGCGGATACGCCGTTTTAACGCTCTCGATTCGATAGCCGCCGATAAAACAGATGCGGTCGATGTCATTGTCCACGAACGCCTCAATGGCCCATTCCAGAATGCGCCGCCCGCCGACTTCAGCAAAGCATTTGGGAGCTTCGGCGGTAGACGGCATTAATCGCTGCCCGCGTCCGGCGCCGATGATGATAGCCTTCATTTAGCCTTCTTGGGTGATGGGTACGCACAGCAGGGCGATTCAGCCAGTTCCCGGGAGAAGTCAACATGCGGGTACTTTGCCGAGAACTGCGCCATGTCCTCCCGACATTGAGCAATGAACTCCGAATGCTGGGACGAAGCCGGGTTTCGCGGGCGATGCGCCAGCTTCTTCACGATCCGATCCATTTCATTGAAGTAGTGCTCGGCAGTGGTCTCGAAACACCACGCCGCAAACCGATCCCAAATGTATTTCACTGCCAGATCCGATGGATGTACCAGGTCTTCAGCATAGAATCGATAGTCCCGGAGATCGTCGAGCATTAACTCGTAGGATGGAAAGTAACGGACAGACGGGAAATCCTGGTCCAACTGATAGGTAAAACCGATCAGCCGGGCCTTGCTGACCTGATTCAGCCGCGCACTGTTCCGCAGGTGTCGCACCGGGCTTACGGAAACGACAAGCCGCAGCTCCGGCCGCCGATCGATAAGCCGCCCGATCAGCCCGCGAAATGTCTCCAGCATGTCGCTCAGCGACAGCAATTCACGATCGAAGCACATCGGTGGCAGTTTGTGGCAATTGGCGACCCAAGTCCCGGTTTTCTTGAAACGATAGGCGAACGCTGTACCGAGTGTCAGAATTATGACATCCGTCATTCTCAGAAAATTGACAGCTTCTTCGAGCGACAGGTTGATGCGGTCAAGACATGTTTCGCGATCGGGGTGCGAAAATCGACCGTGATGACCGAAACTGTGAAACAGCCCGTCATGCTCGATGAGGTCCCGTGCCTCGTAGATTTGCCCCGTCAATATTCGATCCAGGACGGCGCCGATGGCCAACGGATTGTACACTATCCCGTTCGGGTTCAGCAGGTGTGGCAGCTTGTACCCGCGAAAGTACGCCCCGACATGCTCGGCGAAGCAGGAGCCGATGACAAGAAACCGAGTCGTGATGGGGCACTCCAAACGCGGCCCCTCGGGATCTATAACGGTTCGAAACGCCGACACCTTCATAAAATTCCTCAATCAGGGGGCATTACGTTGGGTGCATTTGTAAGTTCCGATTGCGTTCCTTCCCGCTCGGCTGTTGAACGGTCGCGGGCATGCCACTACTATAACCGCCGAAATACCTAACAGCCATCGCCACGTTGACCGGCGCTGGAACAAGGACCGCTCCGTGTTCGCAAGAGTTATCATCAACCTATCACTCGACCGGACTTTCGATTATCGTGTGCCGCCGCCCATGACGCCCAGGATCCGCGTGGGTTCGAAGGTAAAGGTACCTTTCGGGAACTCGATGCGAGACGGCTATGTCCTGGCATTGACAAAGCGCTCGTGCGTTCCCGACGTCAAAGACGTCGCCGAGCTCGTCAGCGAACGGCCGCTGATCCTGCCGGAGATGATCGATCTGGCCGAGTGGATGGCTGACTACTACTGCTGCACGCGGGAACAGGCTGTTCAAGCCCTCCTGCCCGCAGCGGTGCGTAGCGGCCGCACCGCACGAAAGAAGCAGAGCATGGTGCGCCTGGCCGAGGATGTTGATCTCCCATCGACCCTCGAATCGCTGGCCAAAGCCAGCCGGACCCAGGCTCAGGCCGCAGTCCTGAAACGCCTCGGGCGCGGCCACGCAATCACCCGCCGGCAGCTCCGGGCCGAAACCGGCGTCTCGGCGTCAACCATCCAGACGTTGATCCGCAAGAATCTCATCAGTGTCGAAGAGGAACAGATGGATCGTGATCCCATGGCCGGCATTGAGGTGTTGCCAACTGTCCCGCTGCTCCTGAGCGACGAACAGAGGTCGGCGCTGGATATGGTTTGCGCAAGCTTCCATAAATCCAGAAAAGACGTCGTCCTCCTCTTTGGTGTTACCGGCAGCGGCAAGACCGAAGTCTATCTGCAAGCGATTGACAAGTGTATGCAGGCCGGCCAGGACACCATTGTCCTGGTTCCGGAAATCGCGCTGACACCCCAGACCATGGAACAATTTCGCGGGCGCTTCGGCCATCAGGTAAGTTTGCTGCACAGCGCTCTCAGCGATGGTGAGCGATTTGACGAATGGACAAAGATCAATGAGCAACGAGTGAAAATCGTTGTCGGTGCCCGCTCCGCCGTTTTCGCGCCCTTCCGCAATCTCGGGCTCATCATCGTCGATGAAGAGCATGAAAGCAGTTATAAGCAGGATCACCCGCCGCGGTACAATGCGCGGGATGTTGCCGTTATGCGCGGTCACATGCAAAACGCGACAGTCATTCTCGGATCAGCAACCCCGTCACTTGAATCGGGCTACAACGTGCGTCGGGGGAAATACCATCAGGCTGCATTGACGCACCGGGTCGATGATCAGGCTATGCCGGCCATGGAAATCGTCGATATGGCGGCCATTGCCATGGCGGAAGGCCGGCCGCAGGTGTTCTCCCAACAGCTCGTCACTTCCATCGAACAGGTGCTGGAAAACGGCGAGCAGGTCATGCTGTTTCTCAACCGCCGGGGTTATGCAACGCAGCTGCAATGTCACTGCTGTGGTTACCTCGCTTCATGTGACAACTGCAGCGTCAACTTTACCTATCATCGCAATCGCAATCAACTCCTCTGCCATCTTTGCGGTGAGATTCGCAGAGCGCCGGAGCGTTGCCCCGATTGCGGCGACAGCAGCATCCGCTACACCGGTCTCGGTACGCAGAAGATCGAGTCCATGACAAAAGGTATTTTTTCGTATGCGCGTGTGCTGCGTATGGATTCCGATACCATGACTCGGAAGAACGCGTATCGCGAAGCTCTGTCCGCGTTCCGCGCGGGCGAGTATGACATCCTGATCGGCACGCAGATGATCGCCAAGGGCCTGCACTTTCCCAATGTGACCCTTGTCGGGATCATGTTTGCCGACCTGACGCTGAACCTCCCGGATTTTCGCGCCGGGGAACGCACGTTTCAGCTTCTCGTTCAGGTGGCTGGCCGAGCCGGGCGCGGTGAGGTCCCCGGTCGTGTCATCGTCCAGACGTATACGCCCTATCATCCGGTACTGCTGACAGCCGCAAAACAGGAATACCCCCAGTTCTTCGAGGATGAAATCGAATCCCGCCGGCAGCTTGGCCTGCCCCCGGTGTCGCATCTGCTGCTGATTGTTCTGAAGGGTGAAGATGAGTCATTGGTGATCACTTCGGCTGACGATTTCGCCGCACACCTTCAGCCATGTCTGCCGGACGATGCCCGGGTGACGCCGCCGATGCCGTCACCGGTGCAGAAGAAACGCGGGCTCCATCACTTTCAGCTGCTCTTGACGACCCGTCGTATTCAAACGCTGAGTCGTGTGGTCAAGCAGTCAATCAGCCGCTTCCGCTGTCCGAAAGGGGTGCAGATTTCCGTCGACGTCGATCCCAGTTTTATCATTTAAAAAGCAGCGGCAATAAATTTACCGCCGTCGCAATTCATTGCTGCAATACCGGAGTTAAACTGGGCTTGGGTGCTTCAATTGGTGCCGAAAGCCGGTGCCTCTTTGACCAGTTCCGGCAGGACCACGACACCATGCTGCTGCATGAGGTACTGGGCAAACGCCCGTCGCCGCTCGGTCAACTTTTTGTTTCGCATCACGCTCCACACGGTTGTCCGCAAAACTGTGGGACTTCGATACTTTTCCTCGACCTCAGGATGGTCGTTGATCCAGGCCTGAATGTCTGCGTCGGCGGGTTCTGAATTGGTGTGATCAATGCCCTGTTTTGCCAGCAACAAATCCTCGAGTATCAGAGCAATGAAGGTAGATCGCCTCATCATAGGACGTGCTGGGCTGGGTTGCCTTGAATCGCGGGTCCCCGTCCAGCCCCCGGCTGCGAGCAGCATCCGCCAGCAGCCGGTTCCAGACTATCTCGGAAAATGCCGCAGCCCTCAGCTCGCTCCCGAACCCGATGAGAGCCGGTGACAGAGAAACGCCGTCGAGTCGCACGTCCGGAATTTTATCGGTGCCGGTCTTTAACATCTCATTCAGCGCCGCCGAATGGCCGGACGCTGCTGCACCGCCATGTCTCGACCGGTCCAAAGCGTCGCGGCGCAACGCCGCGCCCAGTATTTCATGACTCACGGGCACACTGTCAATGGTAACCGCGGCCTGCAGCCGGGGCAATGCGGGACAAGAATGTGGCCAACGTCGTGTTCGATGCAGCCCTCACCGGACATCGCGTGATCACAACCTATCACACGCGGGCGATATCCCGGCTGGGTATGCGCGTATGCTGCATCATGGATTCGAACCGTTTCGCGTTGCCGTCGCCGTCTCGTCCGTTATTTCTCAACGGCTTGCCCGCTCCGTAGATGATACCCTGATACCGGTGGTTGCCTTGCTCGAGCCGGACGATAGGTGGCAGGAATTCATCTGCCGCGGCCCCGAGCTGGGCCAACTTCGGCGGGGAATAAAAGCATACTACCCGGCGGATCTGGAAGCGGCGGGCTGTCGACTCTACGAGGAAGGCAGGATAAGTCGCACGGTGCTCGAACTCCTCGGCGTCTGATCGCGAGAGTTCCCGCGCTCGCCATCGCCTGGGCGCCGGTCCGCATCGGCAACACACGTCACGGCTGGACGTCTGGCATCGACCTGTCGGAATTCGGCAGGAATGAAGCAGGGTCGGGTGGAGGGAAGAGGAAAGGCAGCTAGACGATCGCTTCCTCGGTTTCGTTATCGAAGAAGTGAACCTTGTCGATGTTTGCGGCCAGTTCAACATCCTGGCCGATCTCGCAATGTCGATGGGAATCGACACGGGAAATGAAACTGTTTGCCCCCGTATTCAGATACAGGTAGGTTTCCGACCCCATGGGCTCGATGACCTCGACCTTGGCCTTGATCCGCTGTGCGTCAGGGCTCTGCTCGAGCTGCTCGTTGCCCAAGTCCTCGGGGCGAATGCCGAACGTCACTTCCTTATTGTGATAAGGCGTCAGCTTTTTCTTCCACGCGCCCGGCATTTTCAATCCAAAGGAATTTTCCCGGAACGTCACCGTATCGTTACTAGCGACTATGATACCGGTCATAAAATTCATCGGCGGCGTCCCGATGAATGATGCCACGAATCGATTTGTGGGCCTGTCATAGAGTTGCGTCGGCTCCGCAACCTGCTGAACCAGCCCGCCCTTCATAACCACAATCCGGTCGCCCATGGTCATTGCCTCGACCTGATCATGGGTCACGTAGATCATGGTTGTTTCCAACTGGTTATGCAGCTTGCTGATTTCAACACGCATCTGCACACGAAGCTTGGCGTCCAGATTCGACAAGGGCTCGTCAAACAGAAACGCCGCCGGCTGCCGGACGATCGCTCGCCCGACGGCCACCCGCTGCCGCTCACCGCCCGACAATGCCTTCGGGCGACGCCTAAGAAGTTCGCTGATCCCCAGGATGTTTGCCGCATTCTGTACCCGTGCGTTGATCTCAGTCTTCTTGAACTTCCGCATCTTCAGGCCGAATGCCATGTTGTCGTATACCGTCATGTGCGGATAGAGGGCGTAGTTTTGGAAGACCATGGCAATGTCGCGGTCTTTCGGCGGCACGTCATTTACCACGCGCGTGCCGATGCTGATAGTACCTTCGGTGATTTCCTCCAACCCGGCGATCATCCGCAGGGTCGTCGATTTTCCGCATCCGGACGGTCCCACAAGAACGATGAATTCGTGATTATTGATGTCCAGATTGAATTCCTGGACCGCCTGAATATTGCCGGGAAAGGTCTTGCGTACATGCTCCAACTTGACATCAGCCATAGGGAATTACCTGCATGTTTAGATAGCTGTAGAAGTTTGGAAACGGCCGCCGCCAACTCTGTTAATTGACCTTAACATAGGATACCGGGAAGACAATTCAAACGTTTCCCTGGGCCACAGGAATGACGAAAAAAAGCGGGCGGCTATTCTGCCGCCCGCTCATATCTGAAATTCGTCTGTTGTTTCGCCGTACCGCTGAAAATCAGTCACCTGGCGCTGTCTGCTGTTCGGCAGTTCTTCCGGCACAACGCGATTGTCAAACGTTCAATCTCTGTCTGAGCCCTGGGACTGCAGGTTCGGATTGTCCACGAATTCGCCGCATCCGGTGCAATCATCGGTGCCGTTGCAGCCACATTTTCTCCACACGCCGGCAATTTTCTTATGCCGGTTATCGCCGGTGCCCGAGAACGTCCCTTCATGACCGCTGTGGACATCGAACTTCTGGGTGCTCCCGTCCTCAAATTTCAGAACAACGTTCGATAGATCCTTATCTCATGAAACGCTGACGGCAAGATCATACCTGAGGAATTCGGCTGAAAGGCTCCCTCGACATTCCTTAATCATAAGCCATTGTCCGGCGGCCTGAGGACGGTGATTTCACAAACGTTCGAAGCCTCATTTCCACATTCGTCCACCGCCACCACGTGCCACTGGATAATCGTTCCCGGTGGGCCGGTCTTGCTAATCGTGATGGTCGCCTCGTGGATTTCAGCAATGCAGTCCGATTTGTCATCATCACTGGCATTGCTGTCGTCATCCGGCGGGAAACACTTAAATCCAGTGATTTCGACTCTCACGTCGCCGCAGCTGTCAGTCGCCGTGGCGGTAAACGATACCGGTTCGGCATCATCGCAGTCACAGTCGCCTTCGTCGCAGTTGAAGTCATCGCAGTTGAAATACGGACCCCAGGTGCCGTCGTCGCAAACACCGTCGCCAATCCAGTCCTCGTATCCGGAGTAATCTTGGCCCTGGCAGTCGGTGTCTGGGTAATCGCTGCCACTGCCGCCATCGTCAATGGCGTCGAACGCAATGACGTCCGCGGCATTACATTGGATGTCGGGCGGCGTCGTGTCGACAACCGTGATCGTCTGCACGCAGCTCGATGTGTTGCCGCACTCGTCACCCGCCACCCAGATTCGCGTGATCGTCTCGGTCTCGCCGCAGCCCGGCTCGGAGATGTCACGGTAACGCATCGTCACATCCGCGCAATCGTCGCTCGCTTCAGCTTTTCCGCACGCCTCCGGGCCCGTCTCCTCCGGACACTCCAGCGCCACATCCGCCGGACAGTCGATCCGCGGCGCCGTCGTGTCCACAACCGTGATCGTCTGAATACAGACGGCGGTGTCGCCGCACTCATCCGTCGCTAGCCAGTGCCGTTTGATCGTATGCGCCTCGCCGCAGCCCGACTCGGCAATGTCGCGGTGACTCACCGTCACATCCGCGCAATCGTCGCTCGCTTCAGCTTTGCCGGTCGCCTCCGGGATCGTCTCCGCCGGACATTCCAGCGTTACGTCATCGGGACACGTGATTTCCGGAGGCGTCGTGTCCTCGACCGTGATCGTCTGAACACAACTCGAGGAGTTTTCGCACTCATCCGTCGCCGTCCAGGTGCGCGTCAAAACTTCCGTATTACCGCAGCCCGGCGCTACGGAATCGCTTTGTGAAATCGAAATATCTCCGCACGCGTCTTCGATCGTCGCCTCGCCGTTGGCACCCACACTCGTATCCGCCGGGCATTCCAACGTCATGTCGTCCGGACACGTAATTACCGGCAGTATCGTATTGACCACTTCGATGCTCTGGACGCAGTCAGAGGCATTGCCGCAGTCATCCGTTGCCGTCCACGTCCGGCGGATACTGACTGTCGCCCCGCATCCCGACACGGCTGTGTCCGAATGGTCGATCTCAATATTCTCGCAATTGTCCGTCGCCGTTGCTTTGCCGGTAGCATCGACGCCGGTGTCCGCGGGACACTCGAATCTCTTATTCTCGGGACACGCGATGTCCGGAGGTGTTGAATCGGTGATGGTAAGCGCCTGAACGCACGACGACGCATTGCCGCATTGATCCGTTGCCATCCACTCCCGCTCGATGCGGCACGTGTCGCCGGGCATACGTTCGTCGCTATGCGTGACCTCAACAGGCCCGCAGTTATCCCTCGCCGTCGCCTCGTCATTGTCCACGACACCGGCATCGGACAGGCAATCGACGGACATGTCGTCCGGACATTCGATTACCGGATTGGTCGAATCAATCACTGTAATCTCCTGCGAATCGCTGGCCGAGTTACCGGCACTGTCCGTGGCTGTCCAGGTTCGGATCAGGATCACCGATCCCGGATCGCTGGGTTGAAACTCGATACTGAGCGTGACCGTCGGGTCAGCATCGCAATCGTCCGTCGCGGTTACGTCGGCCGGCGGCGGCAGAGCTATACATTGCGCCGTCGTGTCTGCCGGCACTCCGGAAAGCACCGGCGGGGCTGTGTCGGGATTGCATTGGGCCAATCCCTTCCAAGATGTCATTGCCAATAGAGTCAGACACAAAGCGAATATTGACACAGGCTTCATTTTCCTGCTCCTTTTTAGATGTATTTTATGTAGGTTCACGCCCCTTAATTAATTATCCTATTTCCATGAAATCCCAAAGCGAATCTCAAGACTTACTGGCACAAAAATTGTTATTTTTATTCCACTCCCCCGAACTGCCGTCACAGCCCAGCCACTCGCAGTTCGGACACAGGGAATCATTCATTTCCAGATGTTTTTGAACAGTTTTTCGGCTCCCGTCGATTAATGGATAAAAACTGTCGATGAATTTTTCATGTCCCGATCCACCTACGCTGCGGTTGCTGCCGCATTTGAACTATACACCTGCAAAGAACAGTGGCGTCCATTTCAGGACGAGCCGTCCGTTTCTAAGATCCTATTCGTTCGAGGCGCCGGGATCCTCTGGACCAGAATTCCGAATCGTCACTAGCACCGTTATCATCATGTCTGGGGGTGTTCGGATCGACGCCGTTGCCGACCCCCTCATTGCGCGCTCTCCAGCGGCTCCTGAACCACGATGCTGAACACTTTCGTTGCGACGTTGCCGCATTCGTCCGTGGCGGCAACAGTCCACTCGATGATGGTTCCCGCCGGGCCGGTCTTCTCGACCGTGATGGTCGTCCCTTGGGCTTCAATAATGCAGTCCGACTCGTCATCATCACTGGCATTGTTGCCGTCATCCGGCGGGAAACACTCAAATCCAGTGATTTCGACTCTCACGTCACCGCAGCTGTCAGTCGCCGTGGCGGTAAACGACACCGGTTTGGCATCATCGCAGTCACAGTCGCCTTCGTCGCAGTTGAAGTCATCGCAGTTGAA
>Ga0310123_10001633_pt1 | contig 18473 bp, 13 predicted proteins | sample CB6_AW_1057_MG_FD_203505 | JGI IMG/M metagenome (GOLD analysis project Ga0310123, IMG submission 203505) | Marine microbial communities from Western Arctic Ocean, Canada - CB6_AW_1057 | ecosystem: Environmental > Aquatic > Marine > Oceanic | place: Canada: Western Arctic Ocean | collected... | reverse complement strand
AGTACATTCCCACCTCACATGTCGGAGTGGAAATCGGTGGCGGGGTCGGCCTGCATTATCACTACGGGACGTTGGGGCAACTCGAACACGGTGTGAACTACGCCACGGCCTACCTGGCCAACATTGGGAAAGAGACCCGGACGTCGCGGCCGCTAAAGAAATGGCCGTACAAGAAAGGGAGTCGCGTCAGGCTGTTCGTCCTGGCAGGGCACCGCAACATGGAGGGCGAGCGTGCCTTCGTCCAGGAACTCAGGATGCTGAAAGGCAAGGAGTCGTTGCTGCGCGACAACGCTCGTATCGCCTTCAAGTACAGCATCGGTGGAGGCTACCGGGCCTCCGATTCGTGGGAGCCCCTGGGGCCGGCCGGATTCTACGACACGTTTGGTCCTGAGCTCAGTTTCGCCCGCGAACTCTCAGGCAAGCTGCCGGGCAACATTGCCATCGCGAAGTTCACCCACAGCGGTACGCAAATCAACGACTGGACTCCGGAAGGCAGCGTGGCGAAATCTCGCAACATCTACCCTCGCTTCGTCACCTTCATCAGAGAGACCCTCAAGGAGATCTCCGAGAAGGGGAACCAGGTCGAGTTGGCCGGGATCTTCTACCACTTGGGCGAAAACGACATGTCGATGGGGCAGTACCGGAAAAAGGCTCCCCAGTGGCTGGCGTCGACGGTGACCCAGAGTCGCAAGGACCTGGGCATGCCCGCCTTGAAGTGGTTTGTCAGCCAGCAGCCGCCCACCGATGATGAACGCGTCAACACCATCGACGTCGTTGCCGGGATCGAGAAACTGGCTGCAGCGGACAGCAACCTTGTTCACATCAAGGCCTTCGATCTGCCCGGGCAGGAGAAGAAGCTGGTGATCAGCACCGAGGGCATCGTTGAACTGGGTGAGCTGATCGCCCGGCGGTATCTCGAATACCGATAGCCGGCGGACCGGGAGCCCGTCTACCAGTTGGCGACCTGGTAGTCCTTGAGGAACTGCCCCCATTGATGTTCGCCGGTCAGAAAGCCGGTGAAGATCGGGTCGCAGATCCGTGCCGCGGCATCGACCTGGTCCAGCGGTGGATGAAAACCGAGCTCCTCGGTCTTGCGTCGCGCGATCTCGGCGGGGTCCTCATCGGTGATCCAGCCCGTGTCGACGCTGTTCATGTGGATGCCGTCTCGAGCGTAGTCCTGCGCCGAGGTGCGGGTGAGCATGTTGAGTGCGGCCTTGGCCATGTTGGTGTGCGGATGCTTGTCGGTCTTGTAGGCCCGGTAAAACACACCCTCCATGGCCGAGACGTTGACGATGTGCTTGTCGCGGGTGGAGACCTGTTGCATGAGTGGCTTGAGCCGAGCGTTGAGCAGGAACGGGGCGATCGAATTGACGAGCTGGACTTCGAGCAGTTCGACGGTCGAAACCTCCGCCAGCCGCAACCTCCAACTGTTGATCGAACGCAGGTCGACCTGCTGAAGGTCGCCGTCGAGCTCGCCGGCCGGGAACAGCCCCTGGCCCGTCTGGGTGTCTTCGGGAACCAGTGGGATCTGCGAGAGTTCAGCCGCCCGCTGAATCCCGGCCAGGCTGCTGCCGACCTGCTCGGGCAGCGCAACAGCGTCCTGTTGCGGCTGCGGACTCTCTTCGAGCAGCGACTCGTACGACTCGAGCAACCTGCGGGCCGGAGCCGGGAGCGCGTGGACGAGCTTTCGCTCGTCGGCCATCAGGTGAGCATAGAACCCCGGCGGACGTCGGACCGTCTGGCAGGCGTTGTTGAGAATGAAGTCGAGCCGTGGCAGCGTCTGGCAGAGATGATCGGCAAACGCCTCGACGCTGGGCGTGTGCCGTAGATCGAGGCCGTGGATCTGCAGCCGATCGGTCCAGTTGCCGGAGTCCTCTTCGCCGCTGAACCGCTTGGCGGCATCGCGTGGAAAACGAGTCGTGACCACGACATGGCATCCGGCTCGCAGCAGCTTCAACGCGACATGAAAGCCGATCTTGACACGGCCGCCAGTCAGCACGGCGTAGCGCCCCGGGAGATCGACGGTCCGCTGGCGTCGCTCCCAGTTGAATTCGGCACAATCCGGACACAGCGCGTCGTAGAAGAAGTGGATCCACTCGTAGTCCCGCTTGCAGATGTAGCAACTGCGAGCGACGTCGAGTTGATCGATGAAGTTCTCGGGATTCCATTCGCCCTCGGGCGGTAGCTCGGGGGTGAACGGTTCCGGAGGGCAGGCTTTCTTGAAGTGGCGAGAGCTGGGCTCGGTGCGGATCCCGGTGCGAGCCAGCTTCTGTTCGTCGACCGCCTTGTGCTCGGCCAGCTGGGCCTGCTCGCGGTTCTTGAATTCCCGCAGCAGTCGTTTGCGCGACCTGCGGTCGGGACGGGCGATCCGCTCGGATGCCTGGATGATCCGCTTGCGGTCCGCTTCGGTGACGCCGGCGAGCAACCCGCGGTCCAAGGCGACCCGCTCGATCATGTCGATCGCCGCCAGCAACGCTTCGTCGGTCGGCGGAGGCTGGCCGGGTGTTGCAGCAGGATCTGACACGTGGCGTTTCCAGGGTGCCCGAGGAGGCAGGTTGAGGAGATGTGGTAAGCCGAACAGTATAAGATCCTTGACGACTGGCAGTGTATCGGGAAAAATCCCAAGACGCAGAACGAGAACTCGAGCAGAACCATGCAGAAAACCGTACTCCGGCTGATTGGGCTTTCAGTACTGGCGGTCTCGGCGACCGCCCCGGCCGCCGATCCGATCGAGATCGGTTCGCAACGACAGCTGTTTCTCGACGATCACCTGGTGGCCAGCCAAAGCGGCCTGCAGCGGACGATGCACGCTCCGACGAAACGCGGAGCGGTGATCCGCAGTCCGGACCCCAGCAAGACAATCCAGACCCGTTCCGCTCCCCAATGGGACACCGTGGCGAAGCTATATAAGCTGTGGGTGATCGGGATCGACCAGAACCTGTGGGAAAGCCGCGACGGGCTGCACTGGACCCCCGGGGCCAAGTCGAACATGAAGATCATGCTCGCGATCTACGACCCCAACGAGCCGGATCTCGCCCGACGCTACAAGGCACCGCTGCTCAACCGCGGTTTCGCCGTCTCGCCCGACGGAGCACGGTGGACGCGGGTCGAGGTCGACAAGATACCCAGTTCCGACGAGGGCAACTTCAGCTACGACCCGAAACACGGGCTGTTCATCCACACCATCAAACGTGGCGGGCCCTTCGGCCGCTCGGTCGCCGTGGCCACCAGCCGCGACTTCCGCGATTGGAAGGACTACGGCGTCATTTTTCATGCCGACAAGTTCGACCAGAAACTCGGCCGCGAGACCATCTCGAAACGATTGGCCGACACGACGTATCAACCGACGTTTCACGTCGACCCGAAGGTCTGGCGGGTGGATGTCTACAACATGGGGACCTTCTACTACGAGGGGCTCTACATCGGGATGCCGTCGATGTTTCATTCCACCGGCATGGTGCCCAATTACCCCAACACCGATGGCTTCCACGTGGTGAAGCTGGTGATGAGCCGCGACCTGAAGACGTGGATCCGGCTCGGCGACCGCCAGGCGTTCATCGGACCCTCGCGGCTCGGGTCCGGAGCGTACGACCTGACCCAGATCCTCTGCCCCTCGGCACCGGTCCTCCGCGACGACGAACTGTGGTTCTACTACACCGGGCTGAAGTACCGCTCGACATTCATCTACAAGGGCAAGTATCCCAATGGTGAGCACCTGAGGAAGCCGGGCCTGGGCAACGACTTTGGTGCAATCTGCCTGGCCGTCTTGCGTCGAGACGGTTTCGTGTCGTTGGACGCCTCGGCCAAGACGGGGACCCTGGTGACCAAACCGTTCGTGTTGCCACCGGGCAAGCTGCACATCAACGCGAATTCACGGCTCGGAGAGCTGAAGGTCGAACTGCTCGACGCCGACGGAAAAACGGTCGCCGAGTCGGAACCGGACAGCACGGACACGGTTCGCAGGGAGGTGAAATGGTCGCAGTCGACGGCCCGGGCAGCGAAGGGCCGGGTCGGACAGGCAACCAACCTGCGAGTCACCATGCGGAACTCGCAACTCTACTCGTTCTGGTTCCAGAAGTAGGACGCCCACCGGCGGCACCGACTGCCTGGGAAGCGAGTGGTTCGGATCACTTGCCCAAATGCGGCGTGGTGATCAGCATCTGCTGAGACGTTGCTTCGACAGTCCGTCGGCCATCCTGATCATGAAACACATCCGTAATTTCTGCATCATCGCCCACATCGATCACGGCAAGTCCACGCTGGCGGACCGCTTGATCCAGGCCTGTGGCGGAGTGACCCAGCGAGAGTTCCGTGACCAGATGCTCGACGCGATGGACATCGAGCGTGAGCGGGGTATCACGATCAAGAGCAATTCGGTTTCGCTCGACTACCAGGCCCCCGACGGGACCGAGTACCTGCTGAACCTGATCGACACGCCCGGTCACGTCGATTTTTCTCACGAGGTGCGGCGTTCGCTGTTGGCCTGCGAGGGTGCATTGATCGTCGTGGATGCCTCGCAGGGTGTCGAAGCCCAGACCGTGGCCAACCTCTACCTGGCCCTCGAACACGAACTCGAACTGCTGCCGGTGATCAACAAGATCGACCTGCCGGCTGCCGACGTCGATAAGGCCCGCGAGGAGATCGACGCCGACCTGGGGCTGGATCCGTTCGAGGCGATCGCGGTGTCGGCCAAGACGGGTGAGGGGGTCGAGGACGTGCTGGTGGGGATCGTCGAGAAGCTGCCGGCCCCCGTCGGAGACCGCGACGCACCGCTGAAGGCCCTGGTCTTTGACGCACACTTCGACTCCTACCGCGGTGTGATTCTGCAGTGCCGTGTGATGGAAGGCACGCTGAAGACCCGCGACACGATCCACTTCATGCACGCCGGGCGGGACTACACGATCGAGGAGCTGGGATTCAACCAGCTCACCGCCACACCCCGCGATCAACTCGCTGCCGGCGAAGTCGGCTACATTGTCGCGGGCGTGAAGAGCGTGCGAGATATCGAGATCGGCGACACGATCACGCACCGCGATCGCCAGGCCGAGGTGCCGATCCCCGGGTACCAGGAAGCCAAGCAGGTTGTCTTCTCGTCGATCTATCCCATGTCCACCGACGAGTACCAGGACCTGACCAAGGCCCTCGACAAGCTGGCGATCAACGACGCGTCACTGACGTATGAAAAGGACAGCTCGGCAGCACTGGGGTTCGGATTCCGCTGCGGGTTCCTGGGGCTGCTGCACCTGGACGTGGTGCAGGAGCGGCTGCGTCGTGAGTTCGACATCGGGCTGGTGATCTCGGCCCCCTCGGTCCAGTACCGCGTGACGCTCAGGGACGGCACGACCTGTGATGTCGACAATCCCACCTACTGGCCTGATCCCTCGGCGATCGACTCGGTTGCTGAACCCTACATCAAGGCGTCGATCATGACTCCCGAGGAGTACATCGGGCCGGTGATGGAGCTGTGCCGCGAGCACCGCTCCGAGAGCCAGACGATGAGCTACCTGAGTGCATCGCGTGTCGAGCTGGTCAGCGAGATGCCGTTGGGGGAGGTGCTGTTCGACTTCTACGGCAAGCTCAAGACGATCACTCGTGGCTACGGGTCGTTTGACTACACGCCGACGAAATACGTGAAGACGGACATCGTGAAGGTGGACATCCTGGTCAACAAGGAACCGGTCGACACGCTGTCGTACCTGGTGCATCGCGACAAGGCCCGCGGGCGGGCGGTTCATTACTGCGAGCAGTTGGCCGAGGCGATTCCTCGGCACCAGTTCAAGATCCCGATCCAGGGTGCGATCGGTGGCACGATCATCTCTCGCTCGACCATCCAGCCCTACCGCAAGGACGTGACCGCCAAGCTCTACGGCGGCGACGTGACCCGCAAGAACAAGCTGCTCGACAAGCAGAAAAAGGGCAAGGCGAAGATGAAGCAGTTCGGACAGGTCAATATTCCTCAGAAGGCATTCGTATCGGTGCTGAGGGCCGACACCGACTAGCAGGGCGGGGCGAGGGGCGAGGATCATGGCGGGGCAGGAGGGCTATCGCGAGTCGTTCGATGGCGGGCCTGGTGGCTGGTACGGCTGGATCAGCAATGCCGCAGGCCCGAAGCCACTCGAGTGGCGCGCCGGGCGACTCACGTCGCGCAGCCCGTGGTGGATCGACTACAACCACGCACCACCGGGTGCCGGCTACATGCATATGGTCTTCAGCCTCTCCACGACCGGGCCTCAGGGCGAGGTCTACCGCGAGGTGGGCGGGGACAACCGTTTCATCGACCAGGGCTGCCCGACGGATTTCACCAATGCCGAGCTGGCGATCGGTGTCTCGGGCGAACTGCAGGCCCTGGATGCGCAGCTGATGCTCTTGATCCAGGGCAATGTCGAGGGCATCACCAGCGGCTGGTTGTGCAGTGGCCGACCCTTTGAGGTCACCGGGTCCCCGACCGAACAGACGATCGTGCTCGATGCCGACCCGGCCAATTGGACGCCTCTGGGTGTGCGTCACGACCGAGGAGACATGTACGGGATCAAGCCGTTGGAGCGTGTACTGGCTGACGTCAACGTCAACATCATGCTGGTGCTGTTTCCGCTGGACGTGGCACCGATGGGCCCGCTGGAAGGTGACCCTCACATCCTGAGACCCGAGCGAGACTATCCGGTCTGGAGGCAGCGGTTGCCCGAGGGTTACGTCACGCTGTCTGAGGTGCGGATCGACTTTGACTGATCAGACTGATCACGCGGCTGGGGCCACCCGGTTTCGGATTCGTCGGTGGCCTACTTTGTGGCTTCGACCTGCCGCGGTTTGAAGAAGCCACCCTGGGAGGCGACTGCCCGCGACGGGGCCTTCCAGCGGAGCACCTGGAGGTTGCGATCGCCGGCGTCTCGGTTGTCGTGGACCGTGACGATCGTGTCGTCGTCGAGTGCCACGGAGTTCGCGTACAGGCCGCCGTGGTGCAGTTCGTAGACTGTGCGGGTCCAACTGTTGCCGTCGTCGTAGCTGACCAGAAACCGCTGGCCGAACCGTCGACCCATCGCGGTCGTCTTGTGTCCAAACGGCAGCACGATGGTCCCGTTCGGGAGGCGAACCAGGCAACCGGTTTGCTGCAGCCAGCCGGTGATCAGTTTCGGCCGGCTCCATGTGCGTCCGCCGTCCTTTGAGGCGACCACGGCGGTCTGCTTGAAGACGCTGTGACCGCCGACTCCGAAGGCGCCGGCCTTGCGGCACTCGGCACAGGTGTCTCGACGATGATCCGAATCGAACCATATCGGAGCCGCCAGGCGGGCCGGGTCGGCGGGCAGCTTCTTGCGTTGATACCTCACGCTGGCAAGCAGACGCCCGCCGGGCAGCGGCAACAAGTCGGCCTCGCAGCTGTGCGGCCCCAGTGAACCGGATCGTGTCCAGGTCCGACCGTCGTCGGACGAGAGGTACAGAAACGCCTGGAACCACTTTTGCGAATCGGGGACCGGGCGACCCGATCGCGCGGCGTTCCAGGTCTCCATCGGCAAACCGATGACTCCACCAGGCAGCCGCACGAACCGTGCCCGGCCGGTGCCCACGCAGTTGAAGCCCTTGGAGGCGAGTCGGACCGGAGGCTGCCAGCTCTTGCCGCGATCCGTCGACCGCACGATGTAGCACTCGGCATGGAAGGTCGCGGCATAGCTGTCGTAGGCTTCCCCGGCATTGAACTGCTTGGTGTAGTGGAACAGGATCGTGCCGTTTTTGGTCACACCGCAGCCATCCATGTTGACGGCCAGCAGCTTGAAACCCGTCGGCACCGAGCGGTCGATGGGAACCTCGCCGAGGCGACTCCAGGTGAGGCCGCCGTCGGTGGAGCCCACGAGCGTGTTGTGAGAGTTGGCAACCAGGTCACCGGCCGGGCCGCGGACGACGACCGGCTGAGCGGCAGGGAAGCGGGTTGCCACCGAGCGCGACTTCCACGGCACGCGGCTGCGGGCGAAGGTCCTTGCCAGGTCCGGATGAAAGTCGGCCCAGGTCACAGGCTTGGTGTCTTCAGCCTGCATGGTGGCCAGGCCGCAGCCGGAGATCCCGAGCACGAATGCGAGTATGGTCTTCATCGAGCGTGATCCCGGTCGAAGCGAGTCACGCGAAGGTACCAACCTGCGGGATGGTCCTGCAATGATCCCCGACGGTGGGCAGCGCCATCACCGACACCATGACCGTCAACCAGCCAACGGCTCGCGTGTTCCGCCTCGAAAGAGCGACGTGTTCCATCCTGGTCGTCCTGAGATCTTCAGGAAGTCGGTGAGAGACGGTCACAGCAGACACTTATTGCCATCGGTAGGCGGCGATCGCGTTTCGCTCGCGGATGTAGATCTGCTGCCCGACGATGGCGAGGTGGCCCCAGGTCTCGGCTGTGGAGATCTTGTGCGAGTCCACCAGGACGAAGCGACTGGGATTCGCCTCGATTAACAGCAGTCGACCGTCGTTGGTCAGAGCCAGGATGCGGTCCTTCTGCCAGACCATGCTGCAGTACTTGCCAAGCGTACGGTTCGAGATCCAGTTGATCTTGCCGTTCCGCAGGTCGATGCACGCCAGGCGACCATTCTTCAGGTGGGCGTAGGCGTGGTCGCCGACAACGACGGGCGAGGACATGTAGACGATTAGCTTGTTCTTCCAGCCGTCAGAAATGGTGAAGGTCTTGTTGCGGTAGGTCAGAGGGTAATGCCCGGTCAGGCTGGCCCGCGTACTGGTGAAAATGCCGCCGCGGTAGACGATGGGTGCCAGGATGCATCCCTTGTCGTAGCTGTCGAGCACGCGTTTCCAGAGGACCGTGCCTCGCGAGGGATCGACTCCGGCGATGGCATCGATATTGGCCACCAGCAACTGGGGCCGGCCATGGATCACGGCGAAGTTGGGAGAGGAATACGAGCCCTGGCCCATTTTCTGGCCGGGCTTGCCCGGTCGGACCAGGGATCGCCACACGCTCTTGCCGGTCTTCTTGTCGACCTTGACGAACGAGTCGGCCGTCTGCACGAAGACTCCGTCCTTGACGACCAATGGCGAGCTGACGAATCCGAGTTCGGGCAATAGTGTTCCATAACGGGCGTGGAAATCGGCACGCCATCGCTCGGACCCCGTCTTGGGGTCGAGACAGACCAGCAGGTCCGGCATCCCGGCGACGTACAGCCGTTTGCCGTCCAGGGCCGGCGTGGCACGGATCCAGCTCCCCATGCTGGTGCCCAGCCCGGCCACCGTCATGGCACCCTTCCACTCGGACTTCCAGACCTCCTTGCCGGTCTGCCGATCCAGGGCACGCACCCCCTCGTGTTCCTTGCCCCGGGAATACGTGACGAACACCCTGTCGGCTGAAACAACCGGGCCGGAGTAGCTGGGAGGCATTTCGACTCGCCAACTCTGGACCAGGTGCGGTTCTTTCAGGCTCGACGGCCACGTTCCACTGCTCACGTGTCCGTTTCGCTCGGGACCACGCCATTGCGGCCAGGTCTCCTTGTCGGCGGCCCGAAGCAGGTCGCCCGTTGCACAGATCCAGAGGGCCGAGGCCAGGAGTAGCGAAAGTGGGAACCGCGCGACCGACATCTCAGTTCTCCGAGGTGGATGCAATCAGATTGATACGGACGATCCTGCCCGGTCTGCCAGAAGATAGCCATCAGGTCCGATCCAGTGCAACGTCCCGGGTCGAGTGCTCCTCGGCACGTCGGACACGGCTGGATCTGTCGATGCCGACGCTGGCCTTGTCAGCTGCCCACGCAGATTGGGCGAACGCTCCAAGCTATTGGCGAGCGATCACCTCTGTTGCTTCGACTTGATCTTGAAGACGTCAAAGCTCCCGTCGCAAATGGCACAAGCCTTCCACGTTGGATCGTGCTTCGCTTTGGGATCATTGATCAGCATCCTCAATCTCCCCACAACCTGTTTGCGACCCAGCTTGGTCAATTCCGCCAACGTTGATCGCTCTTCAGCACTCAAACGCCACCCGCAAGTCCTCCAGTGTTGCTTCGCCCATGACATTCCCCGTCCCTGAGTCGTGAATGTGTCTCACACTCTGGCTTTCATAGGCTCAAACGGCCACGATTAACAGCGAGACTAGTTTCCATCTGGGAAATGCGGGCTGAGAGGACAACTGCCATGAAGGCCAGGTTGGTGCTTTGTTCATGCCTGCTGTCCACCGTTGCCGCAGCCGCTTGCGTCGGACCGTGTCATGCCGCCGAATGGTCGATCCCGATGGCAGGCAATGCGTTTCGCACGGTACCGGGTCCGGGTGGCAGTGGATTTCAACGAGATGGGACGATCACATGGGGTGATCCTGAAACCGTGTTCTCGGTCTATTTCCACGTCGATCGCCCGGCGGAGCTGAAGTTGTCGATCAAAGCGGGGACAAAGGCCGGTCGTTCCACGCTGGCAACCAGTATCGGCGAGAAGAAGTTCAGCACCGTGATCGAAGGTGCGGCACTGGCTGATCGCCAGATTGGTCACACCAGGGTCGCGAAGGCCGGATACGTTCGTGTCGACTTCAAGGGTGTCAAGCGGACGGGAGATGTCTACGCGGCAATCGATTCGCTGCGAGTGTCTTCGGACACGAGCGGGCTGGCGGTGGACTACGTGAAGACCAACAAGGGGAACATGTTCTACTGGGGACGTCGTGGCCCATCGGTGCATCTTCGCTACGAGGTTCCACGAGGTCGGAAGTTGCGTTACGCCTACACGGAAGTCACCGTGCCTTCGGGACAGGACCCGATCGGTTCGTTCTTCATGGCCAACGGGTTTGGCGAGGGATACTTTGGTTTCCAGGTGAACAGCGCCAGTGAGCGGCGGGTGCTGTTCTCTGTCTGGAGTCCGTTCAAGACGAACAACCCCCGCGACATTCCCAAGGACCAGCGGATCACCGCCCTGGCCAGCGGGTCCAGGGTCCACGTCGGCAAGTTCGGCAACGAGGGGTCTGGTGGCCAGAGCTACCTGGTTTATCCGTGGAAGGCGGGAAGGTGTTATCGTTTCCTGACCGAGGTCAAGCCCGACGGCAAGGGAAACACGACATACACATCGTGGTTTGGTGACAAGACGGCCGGCGAATGGCAACTGATCGCGAGTTTTCGTCGGCCCAGGACGAATACCAACCTGCGTGGATTCCATTCATTCCTCGAGAGCTTTTCTGTGGTCCATGGGTACATCGGCCGCCGCGCTCTGTATGGCAACGTGTGGGTCCGTGACGTTGACGGACAATGGCATGAATGCACCCGAGCTCGTTTCTCAGTCGATCCAACCGGCGGGGGACGACACCGGCTCGATTTCACCGGTGGTGCCAAAGGTGGTCACTTCTACCTCCGCAACTGCGGCTTCTTCGACGAAACCGGTCGGCCCGGGGCGACCTTCATGCGCAAGTCGTCAACCGACGGGCACCCCACGATCAAGTTCGTCGAGGCCACCGGGAGCCGTTGACTGCCACCTGGCCCACCGACAAGAGTGTGCGATCCTGAAGTCCCGGGCGTGAATCACGCCGTCGCGGTCTATCACGACCTGGCCGAAGGTGACACCGCGTGGACTGCTGGTGTCTTCGCCCGGACCGAAATCGAGTCTCTCGGGAAGGATCAGCGAGCGGTTGCGCTCGGCCTTGCCGCCGTATTTCATTTTCCAGCCGCTGGAGCCGTACTCCAGCAACAACACCCCGGTGCCGGAACTGCCACCCCCGACGGTGTTGGGCTGGACGCTGACATGAGCCACGTCGGTCGTGCCGTCGTACCAGGGCCTGCCTTGAGCGGTCAATGTGCCGGGCGATTTTCGGAGGAGAGACGAGGTCAAGTTCATCGACTCGCATCAGGTTGCCATCGCTCGGCCCCCGATTGGGGGTCGAGACAGACGAGCAGGTCCGGCATCCCGGCGACGTACAGCCGCTTGCCGTCCAGGGCAGGCGTGGCACGAATCCAGCTCCCCATGCTGGTGCCCAGACCGGCAACGGTCATGGCACCCTTCCACTCGGCCTTCCAGACCTCCTTGCCGGTCTGACGATCCAGAGCGTCTTGCGGTACATCGACACGTTCTACAATTTCGAACGCCTTCATCAGACGCTAGGCTATCAGTCTCCCGGTCGATTCGAGAGACACCACGCCCGCCAATTGGCCGGGTAATTCGTTCTTCAGGAGTCCGCCAGTGGTGGGCTACCGCATTGACAAGAAGCCAACGACCGATGGACCCTGACAGCCACCGCACGCAAGTCCGGAACGCGTGGGTGGCCGGGTCGGTGATCCTCCTGGTCGCCGCCGGCGTGACCACCGCCGGCGTCTGCGTGCAGCAGATGCTGGAGGCATCCAGGCCCTCGACGCCGGCACTGTTCGATCATGGACTCACGCCGGTCAACCTGCAGGCACCGGCGACATGGACCAATCGCCAGTGCGGCTCGTGTCATGAAAAAGCCTACCGACAGTGGAAGGCGAGTCGGCACGCGGTGGCCGCGACGAACAAGAAGTTCCATGCCCAGTGCATTCAACCGTTCGACGGGCGACGACAGTGGTGCCTGAACTGCCATGCACCCACCAATCCGAACGGCGACCTGTTGCCGACCGAAGAGCCGCACGAGCTCGACAGCATTTTCGCCGACCAGCCGCAATGGCTCGTCGACGGAGTCGATTGCCTGACCTGCCATGTCCGTGACGGCAAGGTGCTGGTGACACGAGTGACCAGCAGCGGGCAGGCGGCTCACCCGGTTCGGCTGGCACCGGAGTTGGGGACCGCGGAATTCTGCGGGGGATGCCACCAGTTTGCCTTCAAGAGCTCACATTACGGTGATGAGTTTCACGGACAGCTGCAGCAGGCCAGCATGGAGGAGTTTCTTGATTTCCGCCGCGACGGCGGTGGCCAGGAAAGCTGTCACGATTGCCACATGGCCGACGGCAATCACCTGATGCCTGGTGGCTACAGCAACGAGATGCTCAACCAGGCCCTCGAACTCGACTTGGCCGCCTCCTGGCAGGACCAACCCGCGGGCCTGAATCTCAGCGTCTCGGTCAGTGCCGAGGGCGTTGGGCACCGGGTACCGGGCGGGGAACATTTCCGGTTCCTGACGCTGTACACCAACCTCCGCAATGCCGGCGACCCCCCGTCGGTCATTCCGTTCTCGGAACCCGAGTCGGTAGAGTCCCCGTCCACGGTCAAGCCGGACAGCGTCACCAGGGTCACCGCATGGCCCCGGATCGAGATCATGCGGCGTCACCTTGGACTGCGAGAAAGAGGCCTCGATCCGAGTGCCGGTGAGAGGCTCGACACGCGGCTGCGGCCCGGCGAGCGACGGACGTTCCGGTATTTCGTTCCCGTCGATGCACTGCCCTCCGGCTCGATGCTCACGGTCTCCGCCGAACTTCGATACCACAAGATGGGCGACCCTGATGCGCGGCGATTCGGGTTCGCCCTCTCAGAGGTCATTCACACGATCGTGCGAACCGAACAGGCGATCCGCCGCGAGGGTGCTGACCGGTGAAGCAGATCGTCGAGCGGATCTGGCCACTGGCGGTGCTGCTGCTGGCCGTGGTGCTCTGGTACTGGCCTGCGACACTGCTGGGCCAGGTGCCCAGCGGCGGGATGGCCCCGCTGGGTGACCTGCCACTGTTTTCCTTCCTGGGCCAGGCGATCGAGTCGGGTCGCGTTCCGCTGTGGAATGAACTGGCCGGTTTCGGATCCCCGATACTCGCCGAAGGCCAACTCGGTGTCCTCTACCCACCGCACCGCCTGCTGTTCGGCCTGTTCGAAGCCCGCACCGCGTTCGTCGTTTCGCTTGTCGCACACACGGTGCTCGCCGGCTGGCTGACGTATTTCTGTGCCCGAGGCCTGGGCCAATCGCGAGGCGCCAGCCTGCTGGCGGGACTGGTCTTCTGCGGACAGGGGTTCTTCATGGCCCGGAGCGACTTTGCCTGGGCCGCGACCACCGCCTGCTGGCTGCCCCTGGCCGTGCAGGCCACCTGCCGCTGGATGCAACACGGCGGTTGGGTATGGCCGGTGACCCTGTCCGGGGTGCTTGGCCTGCAGTTGCTTGCCGGCCATTTCCAAGTGGCGTTCTTTACCCTGGTCGTTGTGCTGGTGATCGTGCTGGTGATCGGGCTAAGGACGGTTGTGGCAAAACCAGGCCGATTCTGGCCTGTTGCCGGTCGGAGCGGCCTGGTGCTGCTGGCGATCGCCAGCGGGCTCGTGCTCGCCACGGCCCAATTGGCCCCGACCGCCGAACTGCTGATGCGAGCCGACCTGCGAGGCCGGGGTCCGGCCTACCTGCAGAGCTATTCGCTGCCGCCGGCTCACCTGCTCGTCAATCATCTCGCCCCCGGCGCACTGGCCGGTTACTCGTCGGCCGAACCGCTCGTGTGGGTTCCCTTCCGGAGCTCCTCCCGCGAGAGCCTCTGCTACATCGGCCTGCTGCCATGGATGCTGGCACTCTGGACAATCGTCGCCTGCCGGCGCGATCGAGACGTGAAACTGCTGAGTGTCCTGTTGGTTCTCGGACTGCTGTTCTCGATGGGCCGTTTCCTGCCCGGCTCAACCTGGTTGCTCGGGTTGCCCGGTTTCGACTGGTTCGCGGCCCCGGCACGGTGGAGCGTGGTCAGTGGACTGTGTTGGGCTCTGCTGGCCGGCCGTGGATTCGACCACGTGCCTCACGAAGTTCTAAGGCGGTGGAGCGGGAAGCTTGCACTCGCCACACCCGTTCTCGTCATCGTCGGGCTCGTCGTGATCGCCCTGACGGTGTCGGAGACCGGCGAGGTGGCAGAGAAGCTGGATCGCGTGTTCAGCCAGATGCGTGCGATGCTACCCGGACTGGCTCCGCTGGCATTGAACCTCACCCTGCTTGGACTCCTTGCCTGTGGAGCCCTGCAGAGCATCCTGCCACGCCGACGACATTGGACCGTGTTGGTGTTGGTCTGGGTGGCGGTCGACCTGGGTTGGACCGGGGGACAATTGCGGACGATGACCTGGGAGCCGCGGACCCATCTGGTCGAGCAGAGCCCGCTGCTGGCATCGATTGCCGACCAACCGGGAGGCCGGGTCGCCGGTAGCCTCGGCAACAGCCCGATGGCGTTGGGGACTGCGACGTTCATCAACGACGGCATCCCCGACATGGACCGTTTCTGGGACAGCTGGGTGCCCCCGTATGAACAGCTATGGCGAAAGACGCTGGCAACCATCCCGGTGACGACGCGAATGAACGACATGGCCATCCGGCTCCAGAGCAGTCCCAAATTCATGGACCGGGACGACATCGAGTTCCTGCGGCTCGCGGATATCAGGAGACTGTACGGGGTGTTCGGCAGCGATCCACTCGACGAGGATTTCCCACTGCGGACGGCCAACATGATCCACGACGAATGGCTGACACGCCAGTACTTCGGCAGCTACCTGGCCTCGACCTTTTTCCCCGGTGCCAACTGGTCTTTCTGGGAACTCGATGACCGGGTCGTCTCGGCTCGTGCTTGGCTGTTCCCCGTCGACAACCCCCCGGAACCCGGCACCGATCCGCGTCAGTATCTCCGGCCACCACCGGCTCGACGTCGCATGCTCGACTCGCACTCGGCCGTGCCGCTGACGGACATCGTCGACGGGGGTGAAACGGTCGTGGTTCGCGGGACGGCCCCCTCGAAGTCGATCCTGGTGCTGTCCGACCTCGATTTCCCCGGCTGGAAGGCCACTTTGAAGACTGAAGACCGATCCCGCCAGGTGACCATTGCGCCGGCATTTGGCGGTTGGCGAAGCGTGCTGATCCCCGGGCCGGGACGGTTCGAACTGACTTTCAGCTTCCAACCGGCATCGTACCGGGTCGGCACCATGATCTCGTTGACGGCCGTGATCGTGTGGTTGACCCTGATGATCACGACAGCCTGGCACCAGCGCCGCACGGCAATCCGGCCTTCAGGAGAGCCTTGAACACGGCGATCTTCTGCCGTTCCACGAGCGAAACCGACGCCGGGTCTCAGGTGTTTTCTCCCTGCCACGGCGCTGGAACCGGCAGGGTGTTGTGCTGTTGCTGACCACTCATGATCCGGAGCGTTGGAACACGTCGGCCAGCCGTTGGTTTGAATCGCCGAACTTCTCGCGGTGGAGGCCATACTGGTCAAGCAGCGACAGGTAGAGGCTGCACATCTTGCGGTTGGGCTTGTCGAGGTAGTCGAGTACACGGCCACCTTGCAACGTCCCGCCGCCGCCGCCGCCGCCGAGCAGCTTGGGCCGCAGCGTACCGGGATGACGGTGAGGTCCAACAGAATCCGACCGGAGCCGTCCAGGGCACTCGACGCATCATGCGCGGCGGGTGCTGGATCTATCATCCCCCGGCGATTCGCTGCTCGGAACGGCTGTTCACCGTCCCCGCACTGAAACGCAACTACGCCGGCTTTCGCTTGGTTGTCGACGCCGACTCCGTCGCTAGGGCAGCCCGTTGAAAAACCCGAGCAGCATGTTCGTCCCGCGGCATCATGTCATCCCGAGCGCAGCGAGGGATGACATTGGTGTCACTGTTTCCGGAAGAACCTGTGTTATTCAACAGCCTGCTAGGGCAGCCGATCGAGATCGAGCAGGTCGTTGTCGCGTCCGCTTTGGCGTTTGTTTTCCTTGAGGTCTTCGAGGCTTCTGATCGGGACCTCGATACCGTCCAGTTCGTCGACCACTCGCCGCAGATAGCATGGGTGGAACTTGACGCCGGAGATGGTCGTCAGGAGTTCGATTCGAAGCGGCGGGAGGCCCATCCGCACAATGCTGTCCCGCTTGGTGAACAGCGTGGGCGTGAGCTTGGGAACGTTGAAGCCGAATTCCTTGATGGCTGCGACGATCCGCGAGGCGTTTTCCGGGTCGTTTGACACTCACAGATCGATGTCGGCGGTGGCACGAACGTATCCGTAGTATCCGACCGCGTAGCCGCCGATCAGCAGGTACTCAACTCGGTGAGCGTTCAGCAATCTCAAAAACTGGCTGAAGTCGGGCGGTAGCCGGGTTGTAGCCATAGAGTACCTGTCGAGTCAGCTCGACCGCCTCAAGCCGTTCCTGTGGCGTTTTTGACAGCCAGTACTGGAGATCATCCGGAGGCTCGTGCAGGCTGGCGACCGAGAAGGCTGTCTTGTCCATGGGTGGAAGGTGGCTGTTTGCACTCATGGCGGGACATTCTCACTCAAACCGACCGATGTGCAAACGGCGTCCGGAAAATACGTCCAGCCGATCACCCGGCCCGTTTTTCGCAAGGGCCGTCTGTCTGCCAGGCACACCGCCGGCCCGCTGAACTCGGATGTCAGTTTGTACCGACCCAACTGCGAATGATCAGTGGTCATGTTCGGAGCGATAGCCGGCGAGGGGCAGATCCTTGTGATGCACGGCTTTTCGGGTCAGTTGTACGACTGCAGGTAGTGGTTTCGTCGAATCCTGGCCTCGAAGGCGTACAGCTTCGTCTGCTTGAGAAGAAACCGCAGCGTGATCGGGCGGCCTTGCAGGAGATCGCAGTCGGGACTGCCTTTCCAGTTCACCACGTGACGGACGCTGTCGGAGGTGATCGGCTTGCAGTCGCTGGCGGCGAATCCCGGGATGACGGCTCCCCTGGCGTCGAGAGCTTCTATGACGAGCGACCCACCCTTGGCGTTGGCGTTGACTACGAGCGTATCTCCCAGGAACACCAGCGGCCTGGTCGTGAGCGATCCCATCTCGGCCCCGGCATCGATGGATACGAAACCATCGATTCGCAGTTTGGCGAGGCCGATACCGGGGTTGGGGTGCTTCGGCATCGGGTCAAGCTTGGGCGGATCTCCGGACCAGGTCCACCAGTTCTTCGCGTCAATTCCGATGTAGTAAAACCAGATCTCGTCGTTCACGATAATCGGCTCGGGCGTGAAGATCGGTGAGACGGTTCCCCAGTCCCATTGCTTGTCCTTCTTGCCGTACGGCAGAAACACCGCGTCCATGGCGATCTGTTTCCAGTCCTTGTCCTGGCTCAATTCACGAGCCGGGATCGCTCCGTTCTTGCCCACTCGCGACCAAGTGAGTCCGTTGCGGCTGTAGATGAGATGCAGGTTCTTGCGATCGGTCCAAGGGGCCTCTTTGGTGATCGGTTTCAGTGATTCGTTGTGGTAGGCGGCCATGACGCCGAAGTAGTAGTTGCCGTAGGCAAAGGGCGCGGTCTGATAGAACTGGGTGTTCAGCGGGAGGTCCATCTTGGTCCGCCGGATGATGGTGACCTTCGACGACCACGCGACAAAATCCTCGCTTTCAATGCGGCTGACGATTCGCGTGTTCGGTGGGCCGAAGCGAAGAATCGCCACGTATCGCTGATGCCTGGCGTCCCAGAACGGACAAATCTGGGTATCGCTGAACGGGATGATCGGCAGCTTGGGGTACGCCGTCCATTGAATCCCATCCGCGGAGTACGCGGCGCTGGTCATCAGTGATTTTTCCGTCCCATCGGGCCGACAACTGAACAGCATCTTGTAGCGCTTGGCGGGGTCGGTTTCGAGGCGATCCTTCATGATGCCTTCTGCCTGGATGCC
>Ga0310123_10001631_pt1 | contig 18475 bp, 14 predicted proteins | sample CB6_AW_1057_MG_FD_203505 | JGI IMG/M metagenome (GOLD analysis project Ga0310123, IMG submission 203505) | Marine microbial communities from Western Arctic Ocean, Canada - CB6_AW_1057 | ecosystem: Environmental > Aquatic > Marine > Oceanic | place: Canada: Western Arctic Ocean | collected... | reverse complement strand
ACATTTTGCCACGCATTGTCGGGATGGTTACCGGACGTGTCGTGAACCAACGAGCTCGTCGTCGGCCTCTTGTTGGTGTCCTTTAGGCCGGACCCGAGGTACGTGAAGCTGGACGCCGCCGCTATGGATGACGGATTGTCCGAGCTGGGGCAACCATAGACCTTGCCGTCAACGAGATACCTCTGCATGTCCAGCGTGACCATGCTGGTACCGGTGTCAGCCGGGAAGTACCCGCCTTCGACATCGTCACCGGCATACATGATTAACGCCAGTCCGATCTGTTTTAGGTTACCCGCGCAGTTCATACGGCGAGCCTTTTCGCGTGCCTGATTCAAGGCGGGCAACAGCATGCCTGCCAGAATGGCGATGATGGCTATGACGACGAGCAACTCGATCAACGTGAAGCCTTTCTTACGTTCCTTCATTGGTGACGCCCTCCTTTCCAACCACACTGTTTTCAGCAAACCGAAGAATTACATAGACGGCTTTTTACCGCTGACGTGACCGTCAATGTACATCACATTTTGCCACGCATTGTCGGGATGGTTACCGGACGTGTCGTGAACCAACGAGCTCGTCGTCGGCCTCTTGTTGGTGTCCTTTAGGCCGGACCCGAGGTACGTGAAGCTGGACGCCGCCGCTATGGCTGACGGATTGTCCTCGCTGGGGCAACCATAGACCTTGCCGTCAACGAGATACCTCTGCATGTCCAGCGTGGCCATGCTGGTACCGGTGTCAGCCGGGAAGTACCCGCCTTCGACATCGTCACCGGCATACATGATTAACGCCAGTCCGATCTGTTTTAGGTTACCCGCGCAGTTTATACGGCGAGCCTTTTCGCGTGCCTGATTCAAGGCGGGCAACAGCATGCCTGCCAGAATGGCGATGATGGCTATGACGACGAGCAACTCGATCAACGTGAAGCCTTTCTTACGTTCCTTCATTGGTGACGCCCTCCCTGTTCTGTTTGGTTTGCATTTTGCGGAAACTCCGATCACAGCAATAAAAGATTGGCTCCTACCCTAAGTGGTAGTTCCCCTGATTGCAAGCCGAGCAAGAAAAATCTTCTAATATTTTCTCGTGGTGATTGGGCTTTCACCGCGTTGTAGTGTCACTCGGACGCCCCTCACCCGCGGCTGATATTGACTCGGCATTAGATCAAACCCGCACACGACTTCCGCACGGGGAGATCAAGCATGAATCGCGCCACAATTAGGGGAAAGCAATAGCTTATACATAATTACAATAAGTTATGTACAAGAGGCTGTTTCGGAAAGGGGGCATGTTCCAGAAACAACGTAACAATTGGCGTGATCTTCACGCATTTGGCGTGATCTTCACGCATCGGGTGTTGCTGCGGAGTGAGAGAATTACCCGCAAACACTGGCAGCAGCCTCTAATGATGCTCCTCGATCTCGAGGGATTCCATCTGATATCGCAGCGTGTGCCGGCTGATACCCAGACGGTCCGCCGCTTTGTTTACGCGCCATTTCGTACTTTCCAGTACGTCCACGATCATCATCTTCTTGAACTCGTGCACCGCCTCCTTGAGAGAACGAAGTTTCAACATCGCGAGTTCATTGCCCGTTGTATCGCCGGCTTCGGCAATATGATCGATTTCATTCTCCTCCCCGAGAATGACAACGCGTTCGATCAGATTGCGAAGTTCGCGGACGTTGCCCGGCCAGTGATGGGTTTCCAGTCGCTTCAGTTGCTCTTCTGAAATTTCGATCTCCTTACGATCTGGAAACTTCCGTTTGAATTCAGTAAGGAATGACTCGGCCAGTTGACGGATGTCGTCGGGTCGCTCCCGCAGCGGCGGTATCTTCAGATTGATGACGTTGAGGCGGTAAAAAAGGTCTTCGCGAAAGTTGCCCTTTTCGATTTCCTCGCGAAGGTTCTTATTGGTGGCCGCGACGATGCGCACATCCGTGGTCACTGGGTCGTTACCGCCGACACGGAAGAAAACGCGCTCCTGAAGACCGCGCAATACCTTGGACTGCAGCGCCAGACTCATATCGCCGATTTCATCCAGATAGAGCGTGCCGCCGTCGGCGGCCTCGAATTTTCCAAGCTTCTGCCGATCGGCGCCCGTAAAGGCGCCTTTTTCGTGACCGAAGAGTTCCGACTCGAGCAGGCTCTCGGTAAAGGCGGCGCAGTTGACATCAATGAACGGTTTGCCGATCCGCTTGCTGTGATAATGCAGGCTGTGCGCCACCAGCTCCTTGCCCACCCCGCTTTCGCCTTCGATGAAAACCGTGGCGTCCGTCGGTGCGACTTTGGCGACAGTGTCTTTGAGTTTACGCAGTTCTTCGGATTCGCCGATAATATCGGCCAGGTTGTAGCGGCTGCCCATTTCGTTCTTCAAGGAGATATTCTCGAGCATCAGGTTCTCGTACTCGAGGGCTTTGTTCACCGTCACGATCAGTTCATCGGGATTGAACGGCTTGGCCAGATAGTCGTACGCACCGCGCTTCATGGCGTCGACGGCCGATTTCATGTTACCGTACGCAGAGATCATCACGACGGGAATCGACGGATACTTCTCTTTTACTTCGGCGAGAAACTTGATGCCATCCTTACCTGGCAGGCGCACATCGGAAATGATCAGATTAACGGCCTCGTTTTCGACAATCTTGAGGGCCGCCCGGGCATCGCCGCAGGTCGTGACGCTGTACTTCTGTGTTTCCAGGATCGCTTTTAGCGTCGTGCACATATTCTCTTCATCGTCGATAACAAGTACTGTGACGTGCTTCATTGGCGTTCACCTGTCTTCGGCAGCTGTGGCAAGAATAACCAGCGGAAAGCATATGCGTGTCGTCGTGCCGACACCGTCAGTACTCTCGATACTGATTTCGCCGTTATAGGTTTCAATAATATTCTTGACGATTGAAAGGCCGAGCCCGGAGCCGTTTTCGCTGGTGCTGAAGAATGAATTGAAGACCTTGTCGAGGTCCTCCGATTTGATGCCCCGGCCGTTGTCCGCGATGGTTATGAGAATCTGTTTCTCGGATGCGTTGAACCGGGTCGTAATCTCGATTCGAGGCGCCCTCCCCTTCATGGCTTCGATGGAGTTCGAAATAATATTGATAAACACCTGTTGCAACTGCCCCGGATCGATGAACAGGCTCGGCAACTGCGGATCATAGCGCTTTTCGAATTCCACGCCGGAGCCCGGATTCTTGTCCGATGTCAGCAACATACCGACCGTATCGTCAAATATCTGGTGGACGTCCGTCTCGATGACGGTGCCGTCGCGCATTCGTGCGTAACCCAGCAGATCCGTGATAATCCGATCCGATCGCAGGACCTCCTGCTTGATGATCTTTAACTGGTCGAAAACAAAGGGGTCGTCGATAAATTTATGGAGTTTGCCGTGGGTCACATAGACCGCATTGTTGATTACACCCAGCGGATTTTTCAATTCGTGGGCCACTTCCGACGCCAGTTTTACCTGGGATGAGAATTTCTCCTGGCGCACCTGCATTTCCTGTGTCGCCAGGTATTCCGCTCTGATCTTTCGCATTGCGTTCAGGATCCCCCAACTGCAGAAACTCACCAACAACAGTACGGTGATCCGCATCCAAAAAAACTCGCGCTGGACGAAAGTAAAATTATCCTGATGCAAATAAATGATCCCGATATAGAAAGAGACAAAGACCACGTTCAGTATTGTCTGCTCGATGAGCGACGGAAAATTTACACAGTTGCGGATCATCAGCCCGCAGTATACCCAGAAGAGCTTGCTCTCGATGCCGCCGGTCAGATTTATCAGGTAACAGAGGTACAGGTTGTCGATGACGGACAGGAAATAGGACGATAGGCGGACGGCCAGCAGATTGTATTTGATGTGGCTGAGCTGCAGCAGCAGGAAGAAGAAGAACAGGTTGCTGAGGGCATAAAGCCCGAGCAGGTAACGATATGTGGGATTGGCGCCAAACGTCTTCTCCTCAAAATAGACGTAGATCCCCGACCCAATCAACACCAGAATCTTGATCGGCAGCATCACGTACCTCTCGTTACGGACGATGCGACTGATCTGGGTGATCCTGTTGTCGGCGAAGATATTGGCTTTTTTCAGCGGTTTCACGGGCGTCTGAATTTGTGCAACGATGGTGGCAGCGGAATAATGGAATGCTGCCGGCCGGCTGGTCCGTCAACTGTGGTTTCGCATTAATCCATCGTGTCCCGCGCCCAGCTCTTGTTCGTTCAGGACGTGCACGCGGCGGCCCAGCGGCCGCCAGATCCGCGGATCCGTGCACCGAAAAACAACGGTCGTTTCGAGACCCAGGGCCGCCGCCAGATGGGTGACCCCCGTGTCGCCGCCCAGGTACATAGCCCCCTTTTCGACCAGCGCCAGCCGCAGCTCGGGCAGTGTCGGCTCGACAACGAATTCCACCGGCATGCCGGCGAACAAACGGCGCGACATCGGCAGCAATTCGATGTCCGCTTCCCCGAACGATAAAATGACACCAGTGTCATTATTTTTCAGCCAGTCATCGGCTTGTTCGACCAGGGATTCCAGCTCCGGGTTCTTTGCCGGCGAGCCGCTGCCCGGATGCAGCCACAGCCGCCTTCCCGCCAACCGGGCCTGCGGCGCCAGAATCGATTCGTTGTCCAGGGCCCCAGGCACGGTTAGATCTGAGTCGGCGAACATCCGTTTCGTCACATGCGGTGGGGTCGCCGGCGTACCGTCCATTATCGTAAGACTGCGGACTCCGCAGTCGCCGGCAACGCCGGCGAAGACACCGTCCCGATCGGGGAGAAAAGAATAGACCGCGGCATCTTCCAACAACCGGCGCATGGAATCGTCCGGGGTGTGAAAACATGACGCGAAAGCTGCAGAATCAATGTTGAGGATGCGGTCGGCGATGTTATCGGCTCGTATCAATTCGCCAAACGACGGCTTCGTGATCAGCGTCGTCTGCGCTGATCGCGCTGCCAACGCCTTCACAAACGGCAGCGTCAAAATGAAATCGCCAAGACCACCGGCGCGAATGACAACGCATTTGGGCATGCAACTCAACGATGCTCCCGGTTCGGATTACTATAATGTAAAATGCCGAATCCCCAAAAATGACGCCGCGCAACAGCTGCCGCATTACCATCAACGGCAGCGATGCTTGACGAGACAGCAGGCCGCGGTCAATGACCGTCGCGCATGCCGATCTTTTTGCTTTGCTGCCGGCTTCGCGGTTGGTATGAAATGGGCACTTCGAAAATATCAATCCCACGGCAAAGTAGTTTGGCGGTGACTCCCGGCTCAATGTCGAAGCGGTCTGCAGCCAACTCGAGCCCCTTGACGAGTTCCGTACGAAAGGCCTTGTAGCCGATCTCCATGTCGGTCAGCCGTCCGGTATTGGCGCTCTCGCTGGTTGTCGTCCTCTGTCTGTCCCCATACATCGGCAAGCCGTTCGACATCGATGAGGTTCTCTTCCTAAAAAAACGCCGAGCACCTCCATTCGCGGCCGTGGGATCCTTTCGGCTATGTCCTCAACTGGTACGGCACTGCGCAGCCCTTGGTCGAGCACATCAATCAGTCGCCGCTGAACAGCTACTTCACTGCCGGTGTCACCGCTCTCGTCGGCTGGCGCCCCCAGGATCTTCGGCTTTTTTATCTCATTCCGGCTCTGGCGTTGGCGGTTGGGACTTGGCGCCTTGCCGGCCGCTGCTGCCGCCGACCAATGCTGGCCGCGCTGACTGCCGTCGTTACGCCGGCTTTCCTGCTATGCAGAAATTTGATGGTGGCGGACGTGACGGCAGCGGCGTTCTGGGTATGGTCGACGATCCTGTGGATCGATGGACTCGTCCGTTGCCGTCGCGGTTTGCTGTTGGCCGCGGCCGCCCTTGCCGCCCTCTGCGCCCTGGCCAAGTATACCGGATATCGCCCTGGTCCCGCTGCTGGCCGTCTACACTGTAGTTGTCCGACGGCAGGCGGGGCGCGAGCTTCTGATTCTCCTGTATTCCGGTGGCGTCACTATGTCTGTGCCAGGCGTTATTTTATCTGGCCTATGGTCGGATTACCATTATAGCCGCGGTTTCTTTCGCCGCGGAGCGTGTAGTCTGCCGGCGCCGATGATCAACCGCCTCGCCACCGGTATCGCATTTACCGGCGGTTGTCTGCTGTCGGCGACCTTGTGTTTGCCCGCCATACTTCCGCGAGGCGGCCGCATGGTCCTGGCAGCAGTACTTTCCCTGGCAGTCGCGGCGATCGCCTGGGCTGGCGAATTGAGCGGTTTTACGTTGCGATCAGCTGCCCGCATTCGCCACTTGTCGCCTGAGAGAATTCGTGGCTGACCGAAAACCCTCGATTTCCGGGTGCGCGGTCACAGGCAGATGTCTGGATCCTGATTTTATGAGAGACGCCGGTTTTTACGTTTGCATCACCGATTTACCCGGACTATAGTGATCGTTCCGCACTGAAAATTGCCCATACCGAAACGGATTGATCGGTGTTTCGATGAAAACCTATCTGGCCAAGAACGACGAAGTCGAACGGAAATGGATACTCCTGGATGCGGACGGCGCCGTGTTGGGCCGCCTGGCGGTGCAGATCGCCACCATCCTGCGCGGCCGCAACAAGCCCGTTTATACGCCCCATGTGGACACCGGCGATTTCGTCATTGTCGTCAACGCCGAAAAGGTGGTGCTGACCGGCTCGAAGAATGAGCGGAAGATCTATCAGACATACTCCGGTCACATGGGCGGGCAAAAAGAGGTCACGGCGCAGACGATGCGGGACAAGCAACCGCAGCTTATGATCGGGCTCGCGGTAAAAGGAATGATGCCGAAGGGGCGGCTGGCACGGCAGCAGTTACGTAAACTCAAGGTTTATGCCGGGCCCGACCATCCCCATGCCGCCCAGAATCCGGAGACCATCGCGGCGAGCCACTGAGCCGTCGCGACAACCAACATCCTAATCACAATAATACGGAGCGAATCCGATGGCGGCCATTGATTACATCTGGGCGACCGGACGCCGCAAGACCAGTACCGCGCAGGTGCGGATCCGGGCTGGGACCGGGCGCGTCACTGTCAATTCCCGGGAATTCGAAAATTATTTCTCCACCGAGGCGTTACGCGGCTTTATCGTACAGCCCCTTACGGTCACCGGCACCGACGGCAAGTTTGATATTGTCGTCACCGTCAGGGGCGGTGGCATCGTCGGCCAGTCCGGGGCCATGCGCCACGGCATCGCGCGGGCGCTTGTCAAGAGTGAATCGGCCATGCGCGAGGTCCTGAAAGAAAGCGGGATGCTGACGCGCGACGCCCGCGAAAAGGAACGTAAGAAGCCCGGGCAGCCCGGCGCTCGTAAGCGGTTCCAGTTTTCGAAACGGTAATTCCGAGCTCTGCTCCGATCAAATATTGGAACCCCGAATGACATCGCTGTCGCATTCGGGGTTTTTTCGTATGGCTCCCGATTCTCCTGAATCACGTGTTGCGATCGTCGGTGCTGCTGGTTACACCGGCGAAGAACTCTTACGGCTACTGATTCATCATCCCCGGGTGCAGATCACCTGCATAACATCCAGGGGCAATGCCGGCACGCCGGTAGGAGACGTATTCCCGCGCTTGAGCGGCGCGGATCTTGCCTTTGCCGAACCGGACGTCGCCAACCTTGCTGCGGTTGCAGAGATTGCTTTTCTAGCGCTCCCGCATGGTTTGGCGGCCGAATTCGCCGTGCCGCTCCTCGATGCGGGGCTGAAGGTGTTCGATATCAGCGCCGATTTTCGTCTCAAAGATATAGTCGACTACAAAACTTACTATAACGCCGAACATCCGGCCCCTGAACTCCTCGCACGACGGGTTTACGGATTGCCTGAGCTGCGCCGCGAAGCGCTCCGGACCGCAGAACTTGTCGCCTGCCCCGGGTGCTATCCAACCAGTATCATTATCCCCGTCGCGCCGTTGCTGAAGGCAGGCGTGGCCGCGGTCAGCAACATTGTCGCCTGCAGCATGAGCGGCGTCACCGGCGCCGGCCGCAAAGTCGAGACGCCGTATTTATTCGCGGAGTGCAACGAGAGTGTGCGCGCCTACAGCGTCACCCGTCATCGCCACCTGCCGGAAATCGAGCAGGAACTTGCGGAGTCCGCAGGCGTCGACAGCATGCGGATCAATTTCATTCCGCATCTGCTGCCGATGAATCGCGGCATTCTCTCGACCATCACACTCGATGCCGAAGATGACGAGTTGGCGGTAGAGACCATCGCCGAGACGCTGCGGCGACAATACGGCGGCGAGCCGTTTGTCAGGGTGCTGCCGCACGGTAAACTGGCTGATACGAAAAACGTTGTGTTTACGAACGTCTGTGAGATCAGTTTTGACTTTGACCCGCGCAACCGCAAGATCATCGTCAGTTCAGCGGCGGACAATCTGACCAAAGGCGCCGCCGGCCAGGCCGTACAGTGTATGAACATCGCCTGCGGCTTTGACGAAACAGCCGGGCTCTTATGATCACATACACGGGATAATAATTGTTATGCAACTCGTTGAAACAGGCACTGTGACCAGTCCGCAAGGCTTTAAGGCTGCCGGCGTTGCCGCCGGGATCAAGCCCCGCGGTCGGCCGGATTTGGCAATCATTCTCAGTGACGCCCCGGCCGTTTTTGCCGGTGCCTTTACGGATCATGCGTTGCCGGCGGCGGCGGTCCGCTACGATCGCGAGTTGTTCGGGCGGGCCGAAACCGTGCGGGCAATCGTGGTTAACAGCGGTAACGCCAATTCCTGCACCGGCGCTCAGGGCATGACCGATACCCTCGAGATGGCTGCCCATACGGCGGAGCAAACCGGCATTGCCAGCGACGCGGTGATAGTCTCGTCCACCGGCGTCATCGGCGTGCCGCTGCCCATGGACCGCATTCGCGGCGGCATCACCGCCGCCGCGGCCGCCCTGGCCGCCGACGGCGGCAGCGATGCCGCCGTCGCAATCATGACCACCGACACGGTTCCGAAATCCTTGGCGGCAACCGTTGACATTGACGGCGTCCCGGTCACTATCGGCGGCATTGCCAAAGGCGCCGGCATGATCGCGCCGAAGCTCATCGGCCCCATGCGCCACGCCACCATGCTGGCCTACATGACGACGGACGCGGCTATCGCAGCCGATCTTCTACAGTCAACCCTCGAGGCATCCCTGGATGAGTCGTTCAATCGCATTACGGTCGACGGCGACCGCAGCACCAACGACACATTTATCGCCCTCGCCAACGGCATGGCGGCGAATCAACCGATTCAAGCCGGATCGGCCGCGGCATCGGCGTTTCAGCACGCTTTCAATGCGGTCGCCGCGGAACTGGCACGGATGATCGTGCGGGATGGCGAGGGTGCGACGCGGTTTGTGCAGGTACGCGTTGCCGGTGCCGCATCCCGGGGAGAGGCCAAACGCGGCGCCCATGCGATCGCCAACTCGATGTTGTGCAAGACGGCCTGGTTCGGCGGTGATCCCAATTGGGGGCGCATTCTCGACACCGTCGGCTATGCCGGCATAGCCGTCGATCCGGATGGCATCGACATGGATTTCGACGACGTTGCCGTGGTCCGCGGCGGCGTCGCCGCCGGCACCCCGCAGGGAGTCCTCGACACCGCCGTTTCCGCGGCGGAGTTTCGAATCGACATCGATCTCGGCGTGGGACGGGGCGCATACACCGTGTGGACCTGCGATCTTTCCTGCGATTACGTCAATATCAATGCCGAGCATCACACCTGACCCGCCCACTCCACGGGCGTGTTGGCACGCCAACCATAGTACGGAACGTCGTCGACGGCCGCGTGCGATATTTAAGGAGCAACCTATTCTGCGTCAATCGGTTAACCGATAATCCGCGGATTTAAGTTTCTGAAGAATTACCAGTCAGCTGTTTCCAGTTTCCAATCCGCAATTTTAACCGACGCAGCTACCTGAGCGAAGTCGGTCCGTATTCCCCCAATCCCCAATCACCTCTGTCCCAGCGACGACTGGCCAATGTATACGCCGCTGTACGCCCGCCGCCACCAGGTGCCTTCTTTTGCCCGGGTTTCGAAGTCCGTAAAGCGATAGTCATAGACCATGGCCCGAATATACTTCGGGGGTCCGTCCGGGAAGGGATTTGTCTTCAACAGCGCCAGGACATCGGATTTGCCCTCAAGCAGGCATTGCAGAAAGCGCCGAAACCACGGACGCGCCCGCCAATCCCGTCCATGTCGCAACGCCTCAAACCATAACTGCCAGTCGACGCGTGGCTGATGAGGTGCCACCTGGCGCGGGCGCTGCTTCAAATACCCCGCCTTCCATCTGAATTCGTACGGCTGCCAGTTTCTACCGTCGTCGCTGCCCTCGATGATGATCTCAGGTCGCGAAGTCGTCATGGATGCGAAGAGCCCGTAGCTGCTGGTGATGCGAAACGGCGATGCCCATTCGATCATCTTCTGGGAGCGGGCCGACAGTTCGAATCGAAAGACCCGGGATTTCATCTGCATCAGGCTCAGCGGCACGGTCACGACGGCGACCAGGGCAATGGCCGAGAAATGCATCGCCTGAACGCTAAACAATCGCGGTATCGCAGTCGGTGAGCGGCGGAACCAACTGAAGCGTAAGATCCGGCGGAGAAAAATGTCGTCCACCAACAGCACGCATAACAGGATCGCCAGGAGATTAAAAAAACAGTAGTTGCCCGTCAGTATGATCAGCAGCATGAATCCGAGTGTGCCACCGAAAGCGATATAGCGCAACCGCCGCGGTGCCAGCGCGAAGAACGGCACAATCAACTCGATCGCAAACACGCCCAGCACGGACGTCTTCTGGAACCACTCCGGCAGTTGATGTACGTACCAGGCGAAGGCGTTCGGGATCGGCTGGGTTTCATAGTGATAATTCATTGCCGTCAGCCCGCGCCAGGTTGGATCGCCGCTTGTCAACTTGACCAGACCCGATGACAGCATGAGCCGAAACAGGAGGAATCGATGCAGCCAGATGACCACCAGAGACGGCGGCCGTTCCCGTGAAAGCCGGGGCAGGATCTGACCCGGCGCCAGAAAAATCGACAGAAACCCCACCTCCAATAACAGAATGTCCCATTGATAGCCCAGAAAGACGCGGCTTACGGACAGCAGCGACAGGTAAGCCAGCCATAGCAGGATGGTCACCGGAATCGGGCAGATACCGGCAATCAGAAGCATGGACAAGAGCGTGCCGCCGCCGCACAACACATGCAGGAACGCGTCGCTGCCGCTGAGCCAGCAGAGTGTCGGCAACCGCCAAAAACGCGACAGGCCAAGGGACGCCTCCACAGCTTCCAGATACGGCTTTACTGGCAAGATGCCGTCGCTGCCAATCAGACCGTCGATCTGGCTCCACAGGCTGACGAATGCCAGAAAGTAAATCAAGCCAAGGCCGCGAAGAAAGAGCCAGCGCGACAGATAGTATGTGGACGGCTCTTGAAGGTTGCCGATGAAGATCCGGCGAAGGATGGTGAACTCTTTGCGATGCCGAAGCTTATAATCGTGCCACAGATGGATGAGCCAGGCGTGTAACGGCAGTTCCGCATATCGGTATTGCTCACGCCGCCCGTTGCTTGCGGCGCTACCCGCGGTCGGCCGACTGGCAGTACGATTTCGCCGGCGTCGCCAGTGCGCCAATCGCGACTGTGCCCGGTGAGTCTTTTCAGGTTTACGCCCCACCCGATTCTCCTTGCGTGACAGACGATTAATGTGCCGGTATTATCAAGTTCTGTCAAGGAGTTGTGAGACCGGTAGCGCCCCCACGGGAGGTATTTTCGGTAGCATCGACAGTACCGGTTTGCAATGTCTGGATCCGGCATCCCGAACACTGCACTGAACGCTGAACCCGTAAACGCCGAACCGAAGACAACCTCCGGAGCCAGCGGATCTGCAAACGGATTGCCGCACTCGATCACGTGGACATGCGGTGGTCCTTCACCGCCGTGTGGTCGCTTGAACTGGCTCGTCCTGATCCCTTATTTGAGACACTTGATCTCACTCTTAATTCCGCTCTTAATCTCCACAGCTTTCATGAAACCTATTGCCGCGTTGTCATCGATTTGACCGAGTCGCTCACCAGCGGCGGTTTTCGGCGGATTCTCATTTTGAACGGCCATGGCGGCAACATTGCGCCGGTGACTCATGGGCTGACCATTCTGTAATATCGTCACGAGGACGCCGTTCGCCCGAACATCGCGTTGGCCTCGTACTGACAGCTTGCGGGTTCCGCCTTTGCCGGCGTGCCGCCAATGGAATCGCCAGCCACAAGTCACGCCTGCGAATATGCAACAAGAATCATGCTGCATCTGTTTCCCTGCCGTGTCTGGCCGGAGCGCGCAGAGTGCCCGGCGCGGTCGCCGAAAAACGGCTACATCGGCTGGGAGGACGATGAGCCAGATTGCGGCGTTGCCATGAATACGTGGACCCACTTCGTCTCTAGCAACGGCTCGAGCGGCCGTCCGGATCCGGGCACGGCGGAAAAGGGAAAAAATCTGGTCGATACTGCCATCGACGCACTAGCGAAGTTTATCCGGCCGGCGGATTCGGCAACTCCGGAGGGCTGGAGGCGCAGGGCTTCCGCCATTAACTGTTACAGCCTCAACCTAAACTAATTTCTGCGATACAGTTTGGGGTTGGCTTTCTCAAACAACAGCTCTACTTTCCCCAGGCAAAGAAGTGAAGAACGTCAGTTGTCCGAATTCCAAGTATCCTCTCTTTGAGAAGTTTGGCGAGATGAACGTCGCCCCCCATGGATTCTATATGGACCAGAGCCGGTAAGCGATGCCGCTATTTTGGCATTGGACTTCTTGTAAACCGGACAAGATGGGGATAGCCTTCGAGTTTAATTGTTGTTCGCGCCCGAATTGGCGAAAACTCAGTTTTGAGGGCTTCTCCCGGGCATTTTTCCTGTACCGATTTGTAGACGTTCCACACCAACGCTGATGCCGTTCCGGGCTGTGCCAACCGGGCCGCGATGCTGCCCGCCGGAGCGCCTTCAAAGCCGGTCGAGGTGGATCTCCGTAGGCTTTGCAGCGTGTATCAAAGCTCCGACCTTTTGGCCGCCGTCATGCGCGTGCCGACCATGACAACGATTTCACGGTTCAAACATTACCTGCAACTCACGAAACCCTCGATCATGCTCTTGGTGCTGGTAACCGGGGCGACAGGGCTGGTGATGGAAGGCAGTCTGACGGCGCAGCCGGCGAAGTTTCTGCTGGTCATGCTCGGGCTGTTCTGTACCGGCGGATCGGCGAATGCACTCAATCAGTATTTCGAGCGTGACATCGACGGTCGGATGACGCGAACGCGTAAGCGGCGGCCCCTGCCCATGGGCCACATCAGCGCCGCGAGCGCACTCGGGTTTGCCATCCTCATCGGCATTGCCGGAGTCGCCATCTTAGCTGTTTGTTTCAACATCTTCAGTGCGCTGTTGGCCCTCGGGACGGTTGTCTTTTACGGCTTTTTCTACACGCTGTGGCTGAAACCGATTACGCATCAGAACATTGTCATCGGCGGTGCGGCAGGGGCGATGGCGCCGGTGATTGCCTGGGTGGCGGCGTCAGGGTCGCTGGCCATTGCACCATGCCTGCTGTTTCTGATCATTTTTCTCTGGACACCGCCGCATTTCTGGGCGCTGGCGCTGTGCCTCAAGGAGGACTACGAAAAGGTCAACCTGCCGATGCTGCCGGTGGTCAAGGGCGACGAGGCGACATTGACCCAGATGTATTATTACACGCTGGCCCTGGTGGCCATCAGCTTCGGCCTTTTGGCATACGGCATGGGCCTGTTGTACTTGGTGGTGGCGGCGGTCCTCGGTGCGGTGTTCATCAGGAAGGCGTTCACGGCGCGAAAGTACCGGACCCTGGCGCTGGAACGGGGTCTTTTTCGCTACTCCATCGTCTATCTGTTTGTGCTGTTTTTCGCCATCATCGTCGAAGGCATCGTGGCCTTCTGACCCCCGCCGACAAAAAAATCCGCGAATCGGTTTGGCAGTCGTTTCTGGGGCAAGTATATTCACATTTTTTTTATGTTGACCTGAATCAGTCAGGTCCGGGAGAAAGGACAGAGTCTTGGCCCAGATATTTTCCAAGTGGACCAATCACCTGCCGCACATTGTCCTGCTTGGCGTGATTTTTGGCGGCGTCAGCTCCGTCGCCTTCGTCTGGTATTATTTCTCGCCGTCGTACCTGGAAGTAGGTTATCGCCCGACACAGCCGGTGCCGTACAGCCACAAGCTGCACGCGGGTGATCTGGGGATTGACTGCCGTTACTGCCACACCTCGATCGAGCGCTCGCAGGAAGCAAATATCCCGCCGACGCAGACCTGCATGAACTGCCATACGACGATTCTCCCCGATAGCGACAGGCTGGCCCCGATCCGCGAAAGTTTCGCAACGGGAAAGCCGATCCAGTGGGTGCGCGTGCACATGCTTCCCGAATATGCCTACTTTCCGCATAACGTGCATCTGCGAGCTGGGATCGGCTGCGCCAGTTGTCACGGCAATGTGGCGGCCATGGAAGAGGTCGAGCAGAAACGACCGTTGAGCATGGGCTGGTGTCTCGACTGCCATCGCAATCCCGACATGCATCTGCGGCCCATTGATCAAATTACGAACATGACGTGGGAACCACCGTCAGACCAGCTCAAATTCGCCGAGCGCGTCAAGAAAGAGAAGAATCTCCAGCCGCCGGAGGACTGCTCCGCATGTCATCGATGAAAGCGACAAGCCAGTCAGCGGGCAAGACATATTGGCGCAGCCTGAACGAGTTGGCTGAGACGCCGGAGTATCGGAACATCCTGGAACGCGAGTTTCCGGAGAATGCCGCGGAAATGAAGGATCCGGTGACGCGCCGTGAGTTTTTGTCGCTGATGGGCGCCTCGGCCGCGCTGGCCGGCCTGACGGGGTGCCGGAAACCGATGGATTACATCGTGCCGTACGTGAATCAGCCGGAAGAGGTCGTGCCGGGGATTCCACTGGAATACGCCAGTACCATGCCGCTTGGCGAGGAGGCTTACGGCCTGGTCGTCACGGCGAATGAAGGCCGGCCGACGAAGATCGAGGGCAATGCCCAACATCCCGATACCCAGGGGGCCGCGAACAGCTTTATGCTGGCGTCGATCTTGAATCTTTACGACCCGGACCGGACACGAAGAACGCAGAAGAACGGCGTCGTCGAGGCAGGCGTGGCGGGTTGGCCGGCATTCGTCGGGGCATGGGCGCCTTTGAAGGCATCGCTGGCGGCAAACGGCGGGTCCGGACTGGCCGTACTCAGCGAGTCCCTCTGCTCGCCGACCGCGGCACGCGTGATTCGGGAGTTTCAAGCGGCGTTTCCGCAGGCGAAATGGGTGACGTACGAGCCGGTCAGCAATGAGAATATTTATGCCGGTGTCAACGCTGCGACTGGGGCCGCACGGCGGCCGCTGTACCATTTCGACAAGGCTGACGTGGTATTGGCGCTCGATTGCGATTTTCTCCTCATGGAGAGCGGCAACGTGCGCCATGCGAAGGAATTCTCACGGCGTCGTCGGGTGAAGAATCGGCAAGATTCGATGAATCGCGTGTATGCTGTGGAGGGCGTGTACTCACTGACTGGGGGGGTGGCCGATCACCGGCTGCGGCTGCGGAGTACGCAGATTGGTGCCTTCGCGGCGGCACTGGCTCGCGAGCTGGAGCAACAGGGGTTGAACGTCGCCGGCGCGGATGCGGTCGGCAGTGCCGGCGGCGGGATTGACCCGAAGTGGCTCAAGGCGGCGGCTCAGGACCTCCGGCGCGCTGGGAGCAAGGGATTGGTTGTTGCGGGCCGCCGGCAGCCGGCAGCCGTGCATGCATTGGCCTGCTCCATCAATGCGGCCCTCGGTGCGACCGGGACGACGGTGACGTACGTTGAGCCCCGGGACAGCTTTTTGTCAGACCGCAACGGCTTACAGCAGCTTGTCGCCGATATCAACGGTGGCAGCGTCGATACGCTTGTGGTCCTTGGTGGCGATCCGGTTTACAACGCTCCGGCAGATCTGGATTTTGCGGCGGCGATGAAGAAGGTGAAGACGAGCATTCAATTGAGCCCGTTGGCGGATGCCACGTCGCGGCTGGCGACGTGGCATATTCCGCAGTCGCATTTTCTTGAGAGCTGGGGGGATGCACGGGCGGCCGACGGTTCGCTGAGCGTCACGCAACCTCTCATCGCGCCCCTGCATGAGAGCCGGAGCATCATTGAATTCGTCCATTTTCTGGCAACGGGCGAAGATCTTTCGGTTCTCGCCGCGTCGTCTGCGACGGTTGAGGCGGGGGCCGTGGGAAACGGCGGCACGTCGATGGATCTTGTGAAAACGACATGGCAGGAGATTCTCGGGGCGTCGGGTTTCGCGGGGAAATGGCGACGTGTCCTTCACGACGGGATTTTGTCCGACAGCGCGTACGCCAAGGTTGCGGCCCGCATCGAGGCGGACGGACTCTCTGATTTTCTCAGGTCGAATCCGGTCGGAGACGGTTCGGGAACGGGCATGGAGATTGTTTTTCAGGCGTCGCCGTCCGTTCTTGACGGGCGTTACGGCAACAACGGCTGGATGCAGGAGCTGCCGGACACCGTGACAAAGCTTACGTGGGACAATGCGGCGCTTCTAAGTCCGGCGACGGCGGCGGCACTTGGCGTTCGATCCGAGGATGTTTTGCAGTTGAGCCTTGGGGGAAGGCAGGTGGAACTTCCGGCGTGGATCGTGCCGGGGCATGCAGACGAGACGGTGACGGTCGAGCTGGGTTACGGTCAGAATCTTGGGCGTGTGAGCGAGGGTGCGGGCGCCAGTGTCTACACGTTGCGGACATCGCAGGACCCGGACATGGCGGTCGGTGTGCAGATAGAGAAGACGGGCAGGACGTACGCTCTGGCGGGCACTCAGGATCATCACAGCATGAAGCAACGGGCCCTGTTGCGTGAAACGACGCTCGAGGAGTACCGGAGAACGGGGGAATTCCATCCTGAGCTTGTGCACGCACCTCATCATCGCAACATGTGGAAAGCGCACGACTATTCCGAGGGTTACCAATGGGGCATGGCCATTGATCTGACGACCTGCATCGGGTGCAATGCGTGTACTCTCGCCTGCCAGAGCGAGAACAACATTCCGGTTGTCGGCAAGGCCCAGGTCAAGAAGGGCCGCGAAATGCACTGGATCCGGGTCGACCGGTATTTCAAGGGCGACGTGGACGATCCCGAGATGCGGTATCAGCCGGTGCCATGTATGCACTGTGAAAACGCGCCATGCGAGCAGGTTTGCCCGGTTGCGGCAACGGTGCATGACCGTGAGGGGTTGAATGTGATGGTGTACAATCGCTGCATCGGCACACGTTACTGCGCAAACAACTGCCCGTTCAAGGTGCGGCGTTTCAACTTTTTCAACTACACGAAAACGACGCCTGAATTGCGGAAGATGGGAAACAATCCTGACGTCACGGTGCGCTCGCGCGGCGTCATGGAAAAATGCACGTATTGCGTTCAGCGCATCAACCGCGCGAAGATTCGGGCGAAACAGGAGGACCGCGGGGTCCGAGACGGTGAGATCCAGACGGCCTGTCAACAGGCATGTCCGGTAGATGCCATCTTTTTCGGAGATATCAATGGGAACAACGGCACGACAGAGGTGCAGCGGCAGAAGGCGTCGGATCGGAATTATCAAATGCTCGAGGAGTTTAACCTTCGGGTGCGGACGAGTTATCTGGGCGAGGTTCGAAATCCGAATCCCGAATTGCACGGCACCTGACTTATGAGTGCAAATAATCCAGACAGCGGCGCGGCTGCCCTCGAGCCGCCTCTCATCGCCGGGAACCAGACGTTCGGTACGGTATCCGAGCGGATCAGTAGAATCCCGGAAGTGGAGCTCAGGAAGACGCCGATCGCTTGGTGGATCTGCTTTTTGATCTCGGTATCAATTACCGGGGTCATGACGGCGCTGATCGGCTACCTCTTCTGGGAAGGGATCGGGGTCTGGGGTGTGCAGAACCCGGTTGGCTGGGGGTTCGCCATTGTAAATTTCGTTTTCTGGATCGGCATCGGTCATGCAGGCACGTTGATTTCGGCCATTCTTTTCCTGTTCCGCCAGCGGTGGCGCACATCGATCAACCGGTTTGCCGAAGCCATGACGATTTTCGCCGTGATCTGTGCCCTGATGTTTCCGGGTATTCACATCGGCCGGCCATGGCTGCCGTATTTCATGGCACCGATCCCGAACCAGATGGGTGTCTGGCCGAATTTCCGCAGCCCGCTGCTGTGGGACATGTTCGCGGTCAGTACGTATTTTACCGTGTCTTTGATGTTCTGGTATGTCGGTTTGATCCCGGACTTTGCGACCTTGCGCGACCGTGCCACCAACCGGATCCGGCGGTGGATTTGCGGTTTTCTTTCGCTGGGCTGGCGCGGCAGCAACCGGCAGTGGCGGCATTACGAGAAGGCATACCTGATCCTGGCGGGTCTGGCGACGCCGCTGGTCTTGTCGGTGCACTCGGTG
>Ga0310123_10001630_pt1 | contig 18478 bp, 21 predicted proteins | sample CB6_AW_1057_MG_FD_203505 | JGI IMG/M metagenome (GOLD analysis project Ga0310123, IMG submission 203505) | Marine microbial communities from Western Arctic Ocean, Canada - CB6_AW_1057 | ecosystem: Environmental > Aquatic > Marine > Oceanic | place: Canada: Western Arctic Ocean | collected... | reverse complement strand
TGGGAATCAGAAACATCATCGAATCGTCACCCTCCACCTGAATAGTAACCAAGCCAACAACCTCCCAGCCGCGTTGTAGAGCCCACCATGTGGAATAGGCGGAATCTTTGCCACCTGAAGAGAGGACAAGGACCCTCATAGCCCTCGCTCATTGCTCACATTCCAAAGTCTCACCGCCGAAGTTGATGCATTCGGCCACTTTGTATCATTCAAGAACTGCCGTCGTTGCGGGAGGGGTGTCCGACGAAGGTTCATAGGGGACCGCACAGGCTCGGCGGAGAGAGGGAATCAGATGCAACCAAGTGGACGAGGCTACGATCATGGAATCACTACATTCAGCCCAGATGGGCGCCTATTTCAGGTCGAGTATGCGCGCGAGTCAGTCAAGCGGGGAACCACCACAGCCGGTCTGAAGTACCGTGACGGCGTCATCCTTGTCGTCGACAAGCGAATAGCCAGCCGCCTCATCATTCCTGATTCCATCGAGAAGGTGTACTGTGTTGACGACCACATCGGCTTCGCCACTTCAGGTCTTGTCGCAGATGCCCGACAGTTGGTTGACCGCGCCCGCGTGCAATGTCAAGTTAATCGCATTACATATGCTGACCCGATTCCAATTGAGACACTAACTAAGAGAATCTGCGACTTCAAACAGTCGTTCACCCAATATGGTGGTGTCCGCCCATTCGGCACAGCTCTACTCATTGCTGGTGTTGATGACGAGGGCATCCACCTCTACGAAACCGATCCTAGTGGTGCTTACCAGTCCTATCATGCGGGTGCAATCGGCCGTGGCCGAAGTTCAGTGGTAGAGTTCTTTGAGAAGAACTGGAGGCCGAACATGACCATGAATGCTGGAATCAAACTCGCTCTTGAGGGGCTACGTAATTCATTGGAAGAAGAACTCAACAAAGACGCCGTAGAAATAGCGGTCATCAATGCTTCAGGGTACAATTTGCTCAGTAAGGATGATTGTATCAAGCACATCGACAAACTGAAGCCGGCGTTTGAAGAGTGATTCGGCAACCCTAATGTGTGACAGGCCTGTCACAGGTTGGTGAAGAAATGGTTAGTCTGGACGATGCAGTCATCGCAAGATTGGAAAAAGGTGGGAAAAGGTACGAGATTCTTGTTGACCCCGACTTGGTTGATTCATTCAAATCGGACCCCGAATCTGTCTCACTCGATGACTTACTCGCCACCGATGAGGTGTGGCATGATGCTCGAGGTGGAGAGCGACCTACCGAGGAGAAGTTGATTGGCGTTTTCGGCACGGTGGAAATTGCTGAATGCGTTACACGCATCCTCACTGATGGCAGTATCCAACTAACCACAGTCCAGCGCAAGAAATTGGTAGAGGACAAGCGCAAACAGATTGTAGCAGAGATAGCCTCAACGGCTATAGACCCCAAGACTAAACTTCCACATCCGGCGACTAGAATCGAAACCGCTCTTGAGGAGGCCCGTTTCAGTGTTGATGCCTTTCAATCAATAGAGAAACAGGTCAAAGATGCAGTCAGCGCCATCCGCCCACTGATTCCTCTTTCTTTTGTTACTCTGAAATTGGCCTTTCGAATTCCCGGGGCGAATTATGGCTCGGTACAGAATCTGGTACGCAGCGATGTGCTGAGGGAAGAGTGGCTTCCCAACGGCGACTGGGCGTTTGTAGTTGAGATACCGGCGGGAATGAAGGGCGATTACATCTCAAAGGTCGCAAAACGAGCCTCAGATGCAGAAGTACGTGAGATGAAATGAGGCCAATCGTAGGCAGACGGCCACCCCTAAGGGGTGTCAATGGTTAAAGAGGGGTTGCCGGTCGGCCCGCTCGGAAGTGAAACAGAATGACTGGTGACAGCACCTCTAACGAGCCCGCCTCGGGTAGCACACTCGTGCACCCTGGAGAACGGCTCAGCGCCGAAGAAGGCGCACGGGCTGGTCACGGCGTCCGTCTTATCGACGGTACCCTCGTGGCCATGAAGACAGGAAATATGCAAAAGCATGGCAACACGGTTACGATTGAACCATTGTCAAGCCGATATGTGCCTCGCGCATCTGACCTCATAGTTGGATACATCGAAGGCATGACCAACAACATTTGGTTCGTGGACATTGGTGCCGCATTCAATGCGATTCTACCGATGAGCCTCGCACCGTGGAAGGTTGAGTTCGGCGCAGTTCGACAACATCTCGGGATTGGTGATGCCATTCTCTGTCGAGTCCAAGAGGTTGATGAGACACACTCATCTGTTGTGACGATGAAAGGTATGGGGCTTCGAAAGTTGAAGTCCGGATTCATCGAGGAGATTCCACCTCACATTATCGGCAAGGTAGTCGGCAAGGGCGGCGGAATGCTACAGCAACTTAAGTCGCTTGGACAGAGTCGGATGATCATTGGCCAGAACGGACGTGTCTGGATTGATGGTGATCAGAGCGGAATGAGCGAGGTAAGGGAGGCGATGGACGTGATTCGAGAGACAGCACACCTCCCCGGACTGAATGAGCGCATTGCGGCGCTTGCAACGGAGTAGTGATTGAAATGGGAGGATATGGAGACGTTCAGTGCATAGACGAAAATGGAATCAGGCTCGATGGGCGCACTGCCGAACAGATGCGCGAAGTCGAAATCGAGTGCGGAGTAATCCCGGTAGCAGATGGCTCAGCCCGCGTCAAGTGGGGTAAGAATGAGGTCATCGCTGCCGTATATGGCCCGATGGAGGCTCACCCTCGCAAGATTCAGCGCCAAGACCGCGCAATTCTAGATGTCAGATACAATATGGCACCTTTCAGTACAACTGACCGAATAAGGCCCGGCTTCAACCGCCGCAGCCGTGAGATTAGCAAGGTGACCGCAGATGCTCTGGAGAGCGTGGTCGACCTTGAGTTGTATCCACGCAGCAAGATTCGCGTCGAGATTGAGATTATTTGCGCCGAAGCTGGTACTCGCTGTGCGGGAATAACCGCTGCAAGCATGGCATTGGCTGATGCTGGCATTCCAATGTCAGACATGGTTGTCAGTGTAGCCAGTGGAAAGGTACACGACATTGTTGTCTGCGACCTCAACAAGGAAGAGGACAACTACGGTGAGGCTGACCTACCAATGGGAATCCTACCGATGACCGGTGAACTGGTATTCTTGCAGATGGACGGCGACCTGAGCATGGAACAGTTCCAAGAGGCTTGGGATTACAATATGCAGTCTGCACTGGAGGTGCATGCTGTCATGGTTGATGCTCTGAAGCGTCGTTATGGAGGTGAGGTCTGATGGCCATTCCAATCGTACCAACTCTACTTCGCGAGAACCTCGCTGCTTTGGCATCTGAGGATTCACGCATCGACGGCCGCGGCCGCTTTGAAGGCCGCAACCTCGAGATTGAAGTTGGCTGCCTAGCCAATGCCGAGGGCTCATGCCGAGTCAGGATGGGTGATACCATCGTGCTCGTAGGTGTGAAGTTCCAGACAATGACTCCCTACCCCGACCGTCCTACCCAAGGTGGACTGATGACCAGCGCAGAAGTGCGTCCTGTATGCGGGCCAAATTGGGAACCGGGCCCCCCTAGTGCGGAGAGTATAGAATTGGGCCGAGTCGTTGACCGTGGCATCCGTGAATCAGGTTGCTTGAATATGGACGACCTATGCATTCTTCCAGGCGAGAAGGCCTGGCAGGTCATTGTCGATTTGTTCGCAGTGAGCGATGACGGTAACTTGTTCGATGCTTTTGCTCTTGCAGCGATTGCAGCGCTAAGTAATGCAACAGTTCCCGCAGAGCGCTTCGATGTTGGAGAGGATTATCCCCTGCCATTGACCGGAACCCCCATGATGGCCTCGTACCACAAGGTAGGCGGCCGCTTCGTTTACGATGCAAGTAAGAGGGAGGAACTCGGCGGCGATGAGCGAATTCACATCACGCTCGGCGATGAGGGTCATGTCCACTCCCTTCAAAAGGGACTAAGAGGCGTGTTCACAGCGGCCGAATTCACTGAGATAATGGATCAGGCACAAAAACGGTGCGCAGAACTTAGAGACATTGTCGCACAACTGGAGTGATTCAAATGAGCAAGCGCACACAGAAAACTGGGATAACTGCCCGTTACGGCAGCCGGTACGGTGTAAGTGTCAGGCGACGCGCTGGTGCAGCACTCAACAAACTCAAGCGCAGTTACACCTGCCCAACTTGCCAGTACCAAAAGGTTCGTCGACAGGCTGCCGGGATTTGGGCTTGCAAGAAATGCGGCCACACCTTTGCCGGCGGAGTTTGGGAGCCTTTCACCCGTGCGTCTGATGCGAATCATCGCATCATCAGGCGTGGTATGGAAGGGGCCACAGTCACCGACATGGCCGTCATCGCCAGCCAAAAGGCGATTGATTATGAAAAGGCCAAGTCAGAGGTTGATGCCGGTGCCGATGAAGAAGAGTGAATCTTGGTCAGTGAATATTGACCTCGACATGAAGGACCAGTGTGAACCGATTATCGCCTCACTCGCTTGCGAGGATGTAGATGCCTTTGCGCAAGGTGGTAAAGTCCACATCAGAGTGTGTGGAAATTCCCCCAGTGACCTACGAGCACGCTTCAATTCCACAATGCGCTCTCTCAAGGCTGCTAGCGAAGCCCTGATGAGTATTGACCAGCAGCAGAATACCGAGGTGTAGGAATGAGTGATGCAGTCGACATGCGCAGCGCGCTTGAACAAACAGTCGCTGAGTATCAATTGGTGAGCCAGCAAAAGGCAGCAATAACAGCCCAAGCAAACGAACTGCGAAGCACTCTTGCCCATCTCAAGTCGCAGGATGAGAGCCGACCGGTCTTCCAGCAAGTCGGCCCGATCCTAGTAGAAGTGGAGGATGTGGATCAACTTCAACTCGAATTAGAAGAATCTCTGCAGACGATTATCAGCCACGAGGCCAGACTTGAGGAGAGAGAATCCGAACTGAAGTCTACGTACGAGCAAGCTGTGAAGAAATTCGAGGATGCCTGAGGGTGATACACATGCCGGCACGAGCCGCCGATATCGCAGCCTTCGACAGTTGGCTATCACTGGCTCTAGAATCAGGAGCAGTAGCCGTAGTCACCCACAGAAATGGAGATATGGATACAGTTGGTAGTGCGTGCGCACTCGCTTCGATGATAGGGAGCCGAGCACGAGCCTGTGGTGTTCATCTCTCAACAATTGCTAGAACCATTGTCAACTCCAATGGGGCAGATTTCCTGCGTATGGATTCAGAGCGACCTGTCTGGCCGCGTGAGTTGGGCGGAATAATCATCGTCGATGCTGCCGACCCAGGTCAGGTTGGTCTGGAATTACCCGAAGTACCTCTGTGCATCATTGACCACCATGATGCTGGGGAGGAACTAGAATTGGGTCCGGGTGACCTGCTGATACGCTGGCAGACCTGTTCAACTACGGAAATCATACACGCATGGGCGGAGCAATCGTGTCCCGATCGCTTAGATGAGGTCGCATGTAGTCTACTATTGGCGGGAATAATCACTGACACTGGCCGATTCAGACACGCGGACAGTGGTGCCCTTGCTGCAGCATCTGCCCTATCCTTGAAGGGAGGCATTGACTATGCTTCGTTCATTGAGGACATGGAGTCAATAGAACTCAACCATTCACAGAAGGTATCCATAGCCAAGGCTCTGAGCCGTGTCAATACCACCGAGGCCGGGCCTTGGTTCCTGATGTATACGCGAGCAGGAACGAACGAAGGCATCGTTGCCCGCTCGCTAATCTCAGCTGGTGCTGATGTGGCATTGGTGCATCGACACATCGAGGGAAATTGTAGATTGACAGCGAGAGCGAGCAGACGAGCAACTCTCGCAAACTTGCATCTCGGTGAGATGATGCAAGATATGGTGAGCCGCAGTGGCGGCGAAGGTGGCGGTCACGCCGGTGCGGCCGGTTGGACAGGCGCAATCGACTCAGTCGATGCTACCAGCGGATTCATCGCACTGCTAAGCGCACTCAGGAGGAATGTCTGATGCCAATTGACCCCGCGATGATGCTGATTGAACTTCGTGCAGGCAACAATATCACTCCGATGCTCAATGATGAGCCGAATGGTGCACTCCGAGTGGCGGAGCAAGCACTAGCAGAGGGAGATGAGGCCTCATCCTCTGAACTGGAAAAAATGCTGACGGACGCAGAATCCTCCATCATACAGTTCCGAAAGGCTCAGTTGAGCAATGACTCTGACGCAGCACAGGAACATCTTGCATCGGCATTGCAGTCGAGCAGGAATGCCAGCCAACGCGACCACCTTCTTGAAGCGCGAATCAGAATGGAATGGGGTCTGCTAAGGGCCAGTCTGGGGGAGTCTGAGCAGGCAGGAGCAGACCTGAAGTGGGCCGTCGAGAGGCTCAAGGCACTCGAGGAAGGACACGTTTGGCATTCACTTGCACTACTGAATATGGCTGCATGGCACGAATCGATGAATGAACATTTGATGGCTCTCGTGCTCTATGGTGATTTCGCACGCAATGGCCCACATACTGTAGAATCAGTTTCAATGGCTCGACGCAGGGCTGGTGACATCCTCATTCAAATCGGCGATATGCATGGCGCGCTCCTCCAGTTTTGGATCGCCCATCACGGATTCAGACAAACCGGCTTGTTAGACCACGCACTGGAAGCAGGTCTGCACTGGCTAGACATCGGATTGACATCTGTTGACTCTGATAGCAAATTGATGACTGAGAGGGTTGAGCAGGCCAAGCCCCGAGAAGCAGGTGAGCCCCGCAAGCAACTGAACATCCATCCAGATGATGTTCGAATGCTGCTTGACTGGGTACTCGAATCACATGTCGAGGTCACAGGTGAATATCGGCCCGACCTTGCTGTGCTTCTTGAAGCCGACCGGGAAATCAGCCATGGCGGCATTGAATCGATAATTGAGCAGAATACCGCATCGATTCAGGATGAGAATGTACTTTCCTTATTCCAATCATGAGCACTGATTCTGCGCAGTTCCTCAACCCCCCAACCAAGTGGCTCAGGTGGTATCAGACACCAGCCAACCTCCTCAATACCTGTATCGGATGAATCCCAAGTGAATGGCGTGGGCTCCGCGTCAACGTGAATGAGTACCACATCACCATTGTCCTCGATGAGTCCTTTGGCCACAGCAGTAGCGGTACCTAACAACCCACTCTCTTCGAATAATTCTCTAAGTGCAGCAATTTCGCTGGATTCGCCTTCCTCAACCCAGCCACCGGGCAACTCCCAACCACGCTCTCTATGCTTGACCATCAGCCAATAAGCACCCTTGCCATCAAGTGGGATGACACCTATAGATACTGGTACTACCCAGCCAACGACCCACCGACGACCAGCCATTTCCTCACCTATGGTATGTGTATCTCGTCATCAGCGGCCAGCGCTTCAGATGCCCTGTCAAGCCATTCACGCGCCGTCTTATCGCCTGTAGCGACCAGCCTTCTAGCAAGGAAGAATGCGGCAGAGTTCTCTCCAGATTCCAGCAACTCAGCAATTCGGTCAATATCGGTGACCGTGACGATTTCCTCCTCGATTTCTCGCTCAATTGTCCCGGCCTCGTCAGGTGCCGCAATTCTGACAGCAAGGCTCTGCATCCGTGCGAGAAACTCATCTCGAGCATCTATGGCAGGAGGTGTCCACGGCTTACGAACACCATCGTCGAGCCTTGCCTCCATCCTCTCTCGGAATTCATTGCGTAATCTAGCCTCAGGATAATGAGTCTGGGCTTGGTCATAACAGAACCAAGCCTCATCATATTCTTCTCTACGCTCATGCAATCGTCCAAGGTCGGTCCAGAGTTCGTAATTCACCGGTCGCTGCGCTAGCAACCGCCTTGCGAGTGGGATGAAGGAATCCTCGTGCCCAGCAGCGTGCATCCTCTCCAATCTACGACCAAATAGGACATTGCACCTCGGGTCTGAGAGGTCAAGTCGACCTACTCTTTCGATAAAAGCTGCAAGTTCCGTTTCGCTAGCGGCTACGTCAATCCACCACTTTTCAATATCAAGCGCATCATTTGAGAATGCGGCCTCAAGAAGTTCCTCACTTACTTCAAGGATGGCAACACCATCTAGCTGGGCAATCTGCTCGGGGTCCCTTCCTAGGACAGAGAATAGATCCTGCATCAGGGCCCTCAGGCCCGATTCATCACCACGTAATTTCTTGATGTGCGCCAAGCACCGCCAATTCTCATCCGATGTGAAATCGTGCAGCAAGGCCTGGCGAGCGTTCTGCTCCGCCCAATCCACGCTAGCGGCTGCTCTATCCGGGTCCTCTTCAGCGAGGCTAAGGAACTTCATTGCCTGTGAGCGATGTCTGTCACCCAAACTGCGCCTCGGATGCTGTAGACGCCCTGCCAATCCTTCGGCCATTCTCCCACCTGTTGGTGACCATTACTGCGCCGTCATCCTAATTGGTATTGGGGTGGGATGAGCATCAGCGAACCGATGTGAAAGGTGCCCTATTACATCCCGGTGGCATAGTAGCATCAAATCCAACCTTGGATGTCGTTCCATCCGCCGCCCTTGTAGGGTCAAGGCTGCTTCCCTTCTGGCCAGTGAGGATGACTGTGTCAACATCAGGCTGCCATCGCGTCATCATTGCCCATTCAACGCGTTCTGCATCACCAACATCGATGTCAGAGTCAACGATTGTGACCATTTTCATCGAGCGATGACCAGCGAGAGCGGCCTCGATTGCTCTCCTTCCATCCCCTTCATTTTGAGGGGTGATGCTGACAACTGCAGCAAGCCAGCCACAGCCGCCATCAGTCATGTGTACGTCATGGCACTCACAGACTGCCGCAACTGCGGATTTGACAGTCGGTGCGCGAGGAAGCCCCATCAGAGCCTTGTGCTCGCTTTCAGCGGGAATCAGCGCGTGGAAGATGGGGTCCGTTCGATGGTGGACGGTGTGGATTTCGAATACAGGTTCCTGCCTGACTTCATCGAGAGTTCCAGTGATGTCAACATACGGTCCCTCGTCATCATCTTCTAGAGTGATGGTGGCGGTCATCGCATACTCTGCATCAGCGGGCACTGCAATTCCATTGGGCAATGTCACTACCTGCAGGGGTGTGCCATAGACGGCCTCATGAAGTGAAGCAGCCACTGTCATCTCATCAATCGGTTCATCGAACGACATTGCTGCTGCGAGCAGAACTACCGGGTCGCAACCGTTGACTATTGCGATATTCACAGTCTCACCGTTTGCCCGAGCCTCGTCAACCATCGTGCGAAGGTGGCGAGGAACCAATCGGGCAACAACATGATTCGCATCACGAAGGAATTGACGGTGAAAAGACACGTTCCTACGACCATCCCATTCAGCAATAACGATACTTGCTGACATGTATCTGCCACGATCCTCGCGGTAGTGCCAAGGAATGGGCAGACCGTGCAAATCCGGTTCTTCCTGTCCACTCTGCAACACGGGAGCCTCATTAGCAGAAATCAGCTGCGGTTCGCTACGGGTACTCATTCCCCGACCCAACAAATCCACAACTTGGCCCGGTGACATACCCAGCCTTGCACACAATCGGTCTCTGGATAGCACGTTCATAGCTGCTCTGTGCCCCACAGCCTCTAGCACGTCATTGAACACAATCAGGCTGTGATTCTGATTACATGAGAGGTCGAAGAAGTCGTGAACACAGGATACCTGTTCGTTGTGCTCGTGCGCTCCCGCGAGGTGGTCCCTGAAGGCCATGATGGGGGCGAGGGCAGGGGAGGCATCAAGATTGGGGGTGGGGTATCGGCTTGATTTCGGCTCACAGTAAGGCGATTCATGGCCGTCACGCTCATATATGGGGGGTAAGTCGGCGGATTGCTTCAAAGCGTGGTGCATTCATGGGTCGTGGACTATTCAGTGGATCCAAGATGAAGAATGACCGTCAAAAGTTTCGTTGGAAGGACCGTGGATACAGGAGGCGAGAATCGAAGCGCCGACAAGGTGGAGTTCTCAAGCACGACCCACTGCAAGGCAGTACTCAAGCTAAGGGGATTGTCATCGAGAAGGTAGGAATTGAGGCGAAGCAGCCCAACTCTGGAATCCGCAAGGCCGTGAAGATCTCACTCATCCGCACCGGCAACAAACTCACTGCTTTCGCACCCGGCGATGGCGCAATCAACTTCATCGATGAACACGACGAGGTCATGGTTGAGGGCATCGGCGGCCGCATGGGTCGTTCATACGGTGATATTCCCGGTGTCCGTTACAAGGTCATCCAGGTCAACGGCGTCTCCCTTGATGAGATGGTCCGAGGCCGTAAGGAGAAGCCAGTCCGCTGAACAAGGAGGAATATACTATGTCAGACGAGGAGATTGCTGAAGAAACAGCAGAGGATGCTCCTGCAGCTGAAGAAGTTGTGGCTGATGAATCTCCGATTGCAGGTATCGGCACACTCGTCTTCGGTAAGTGGGACGCCTCAGAGGTAACCTGCGAGGACCCGGGTCTAGCACCATACATCAATCTGCAAACTGTAGGTGTCCCACACAGCGGAGGCCGCCATGCCAATGCTTGGATGGGTAAGAGCAAACTCTCGGTTGTGGAGCGCTACATCAACGGTTTGATGCGAACTGGCCGCAATGGCGGCAAGAAACTGTATGCTGCTAAGTCCTTTGAGGAAGCACTAGACATCATTCACGACCGAACTGGAGATAATCCGCTGCAGGTATTGGTCGATGCAATCACACAAGCTGCTCCAATGGAAGAGATAACCAGAATCCGCTTCGGAGCTGTCAGCCAGCCTAAGGCTGTCGACAGTGCCCCTAGCCGTCGTCTCGACGTGGCTATTCGCTACCTATGCCAAGGTGCGGTCACTGCTACAATCAAGAGTGAGAAGACCCTCACCCAAGGAATCGTCAACGAGATAATGAAGGCTAAGGATGGCGATGTAGCGTCGTTCGCTGTCTCCAAGAAGGAAGAAGTTCAGCGCATTGCAAGTTCGGCACGTTGATTCGGAGAATTATATTCTCCATCGAATATTCTGTTATGCGTGCTGCTAGTCATAACAATCATAGGTGATACTGAGAGGCGGCGCATCATGGATGATGTAGAGAGGGCAGCTAAGCCTTTCAATGTCAATTGGCTGAATGCGGTATTCATCCTCGGCACCCCACCTCTAGCAGTGATCGGTGGCGTATGGCATGGTTTCACATACGGTTTGACTTGGGTTGAGGCAGTCATATTCTTTGTCTGGTATTTTGCCTGTGGTCTTTCGATAACTGTAGGATACCATCGGCTCTTTTCCCATCGCAGTCACGAGGCACATTGGCCTCTGCGCCTATCTTATGCTCTCTTTGGAGCGGGTGCCTTCCAAAATTCAATTCTTGAATGGTCCAGTGACCATCGCCGCCACCACAAAGTGACTGACCTTGTGGAGGACCCATACAATGCCACACGTGGGTTCTGGTGGAGCCATTTCCTTTGGATTATCATGGACGAGCATGTAGGTGAGCCCGACTACACCAACGTTCGCGACTTACAGAAGGATTGGGTGGTGAGATTTCAGAATCGATTCATTTTCTCACTTGGATTCCTGTTTGGAATGGTTGCTCCTGCAGCCGTTGGATATGCAATCGGTGGAGTCGGAACAGCGATTGGCGGTTTCGTATGGGGTGGGCTGATTCGAACGGTGTTCGTCCACCATGGAACCTTCCTAATCAACTCAGCAGCACATGTCTGGGGTAAGCAGCCTTACTCCAATCAGAACAGCAGCAAAGACTCCTCTTGGCTAGCTTTCTTCACCTTCGGAGAAGGATACCACAACTTCCACCACGCCTTCCAGGCGGACTATCGAAATGGATACCGCTGGTGGCAGTGGGACCCGTCCAAGTGGTGGATTCATTTTTGGTCATTGTTCAAATTGAACAAGGGGTTGAAGCGAACTCCGAAGTGGTCGATTGAGAATGCCAAGATGAAGACCTCCTTCGAGAATGCTGCTAGGGATGCTGCACTAACGATTGGCGAGCAGCGCCTTGCAGCCTTCAGTAAGCGAGCCGATTTCTGTCGAGAAGCAGTGAGAAAGGCACACTTCGCCATAGATTCAAGGAGAATTGAATTGGCCGAGGCTACAGCTGAGAAGAGAGAGCAGTTTCTTGAACGCCTTGAGCAAGCGAGGGCTACTCTCGCCGCCGTCAGGGCAGATTTCCGTCAGTTGGTGACAGAGATGGCCGCTTCTAATACCGCTGTGGTCGCAGTCTGAACTCGTACTCGCGCCGCCTCCCATGCGTGCGCCCATAGGGGCGGTTAAATACCGGCTTCAGGTCGCCGGCCCGAACATGGTGGCCTGAATGGGACGTAAAGAAGACAACATAGCCAAGGCAACTGAAGTGATGCACCTCAGAGACCAGATTAGGAACCTCTGTATCGCTGCGCACATCGACCACGGTAAGACCACACTTTCGGACAACCTAATTGCCGGAGCAGGCATGATGAGTGAAGCGCTGGCGGGAAAAAGCCGCGTTCTTGATTTCGACGAGCAGGAAGCTGCTCGTGGTATTACCATCAATGCTGCAAGTGCCTCGATGGTGCACAACGTCGAGGGTACTGATTTCCTCATCAATCTCATCGACACACCCGGTCACGTTGACTTCGGCGGCGACGTAACCAGAGCAATGCGTGCAGTCGACGGGTGCTTCATCCTCACCTGCGCAGTTGAGGGTACAATGCCGCAGACAGAGACAGTTGTTCGCCAAGCACTGAAAGAGAAGGTAAAGCCGGTACTTTTCATCAATAAGGTAGACCGACTCATCAACGAGTTACAGGTCACCCCCGAAGATATGCAGGCTCGCTTCATGGAACAGATTACCAAAGTGAATGTACTCATCAAGCAGTTCGCTCCTGAAGAACACAGGAAGGACTGGCTGGTCAGTGTTGCTGATGGCACGGTTGCATTCGGTTCGGCATACCACAATTGGGGCATCACAGTTCCATATATGCAGAAGAGCGGCATTTCATTCAAGGACATCTTCCAGTATTGCCATGACGAAAATCAACCCGAACTGGCTAAACGCGCTCCAGTTCACGAAGTATTGCTAGACATGGCAGTCCACAAGTTACCCGGTCCTCTGCTAGCACAAAGGTATCGAATCCCCAATATTTGGACCGGCGATCTTGAATCTGAATTCGGTGCATCGATGATGGAATGCAATGCAGATGGACCTCTTGCCATTATGGTCACTAAGATCTGGATGGACCCGCATGCAGGAGAAGTTGCAGTGGGTAGAATCTACTCAGGTACAGTTAGTCAGGGTGACAGGTTGTGGGGAATCGGTGGAGGTAAGGTCGAGCGTGTTCAGCAAGTCAGCATGATGGTTGGCTCAGACCGCATCCCTGTACCAAGTGTTTGTGCAGGCAATATTGTCGCTCTCACTGGCATCCGCAGTGCTGCTGCCGGTGTCACCATTGCTCGCGACCCGGACATCGTGCCCTTTGAGCCAATTCGACATTACTCTGAGCCAGTCGTCACAGTCGCCGTTGAGCCGCAATCGATGAAGGACCTACCAAAGTTCATCGATGCACTCCGTTCACTGGCCAAGGCCGACGCCAGCCTAGTTGTTACAACCAATCAAGAGACTGGTGAGGCCTTGCTGGCTGGTATGGGCGAACTACATCTAGAGATTACCACCTACAGAATTGAGGAAGAGCAGAACATCAAGGTCAATGTGTCAGAGCCAATTGTGGTATACCGTGAATCGCTTCGTGGTGAAAACCGCAAGAGGCCTTTTGAGGGCAAGTCGCCGAATCGGCACAACCGTTTCTACATCGAAGTCGAGAGACTGCCCGATGAGGTGATTGATGCGTTGCGTGACGGTGAGTTCGGTGAGGGAAATGTACGACCAAACGATGCCAAGGAAGTAGGTAGAAAGTTTGGCGAATATGGAATGAACAAGGACGTAATGCGCAAGATATACGCCATCAACGGCACCAACGTCTTTGTCAATGACACCAAGGGCATTCAGGGACTGCACGAGACCAAGGAGTTGCTAATCGAGGCTTTCAACGAGGTTTGCAAAGGTGGCCCCCTCGCTGGCGAGCCAGTCATGGGTATGTACGCCCGCCTTGTTGACGCCAAGTTGCACGAGGATGCTATCCATCGGGGTCCTGCACAGAGCATTCCGGCAATGCGTAATGCGATTCGCGGTGCTATGATTCGCGCCAGCACAGTCATCATGGAGCCTATGCAGAAATTGTACGTATCTGTGCCAAATGACTGGCTTGGTGGAGTGACTCGTGAGGTCACGCAACGAAGAGGAGTCATCGAGGATATGCCTGCTGATGGTGAAATTACCACTGTAATTGGAACTCTTCCTGTAGCTGAGACATTTGGATTTTCAAATGACATCAGGGCGGCTTCGCAAGGTCGAGCAATATGGAATACCGAAAACAGCGGGTTCCAAGAGTTACCTGCACACCTTCTTGAGAAGATAGTCGGTGAGATTCGCGAACGCAAGGGGATGAAGCCCGAGGTACCTGGTGAGACGTACTACTCGGACTGAGCAATCTTGATGTCATCGCATCGCAACGACGCGCTATGGTCACATGGCTTTCGGCACTTATCGCCTCGTTGTTTGGGGCTGGAGAGGCTGTTGAAGAAATCCTCGAAGAAGAATGACTTAACTGATTCTCGTCAATTGGAAGTCAGTAAGTTCTCGCAAGACCTTCAATCCAGAAGTTTTAGGCAACCGGTCCAAACACGCGTGGGCGGCGGAGTGGTATTCCATTGCTTTGTCTCTGGCGTAGGGAATTGAGCCACTGTTTTCCAATTCACTAACAATTGCGTCGAGATGATTGCGGTCTAAGTCTCCGTCTTCTGAGCCGAAGGCCTGTTTGAATGAATCCAAGTCGGCCGTATCCTGATGCAGTGCATGTATGGCAATCAGAGTACGCTTACCCGCTACGATGTCGCTACAAGCCGGCTTCCCCAGAGTAACCGAATCTCCAGTTACATCGATGAGGTCATCCATCAATTGGAAGCACAATCCGACGTTTTCACCCCACTCGGCAAGCGTGCTAATTGTGGCTGTATCAGCACCAGCCAACAATGCCCCCGCACTTGCACACGTGGTGAACATTGCAGCAGTCTTCCCCGAGATCATTGTGAGGTATTCATCTTCAGTTACTGAATCTTCACCTTCAAATGACATATCCATCTGCTGGCCTTCGCTGACCTTGCGTACCATCCCCCCGACTATCTGCACAAGGGTGCGGAAATGCTCCCCACCGATGTGTTCACTGCTGGCCAGCACCTCAAAAGAAACTGCTAGCATAGCATCTCCTGCATTAATCGCAGTAGGCTCATCAAAGGCTACGTGTACGGATGGTCGGCCACGGCGAATAGAATCATCATCCATGATATCATCATGGACCAATGTGAAATTATGAATAATTTCGATAGCGGCACCCAGATCATAATGTCCGTCATGTGCGCTTTCTAGAGCATCAGCCACCAGCCATGGCAAAATTGCCCTGAGACGTTTGCCCCCACCTTCTATCAGGTGTAGCATAGCAGCCCTGAGTGTACTGGATTCCGACTTGGATAGTGCCGCCACAACTCGCCGCTCGACTTCCACACGATGTGTGGATAGGCTAGCCATCAGGTCACCTGTATCGATCCCACCGATATCCTGTCCACCAACCATGTGACTAACATCACCCATATTCCGAATTGTGTCATCGGCCATAGAGGGTAGCACATCGAGATTTGGCCACCATTTTGGAAGAATCCTCTCAGCGATGCATCGGAACCACGGTGCGACAATCCCTCCATCATCTGGGCCGCTATTCATCCATCTCTCAAGATCATCCTCGCTAATCCACCGAAGTTCAGAAATTTCATTCGGATTTGGCTGCAGCCGCAAGTCGGAATTAGTCCGAGCAAACAGTATGTGGTCAAGTTCATGCTCAACCCAATCCTCATTCTGACGTGCTCTATAGACCATGCGCGTAATAGGGTGAATATCGTCCAGAGGTACGTCGCCAGCAGCAATCCCCAACTCCTGTTCCATCTTTCGTACGGCAGCATTCTTGACTCCGGCATCATCACTCTCGTAATCATTGCTCAATGGATGACTACAGCAGGTATTTGCCCAAACACCTGGAAAGGTAATCTTGTCGCTGGCCCTCTTTTGCACTAACAACCTATCATTCTCATCAAAAAGTAGTATTGAGAAGGCCCGATGCAACACACCTTCGCCAAGATGGCAGTCCATCTTATCCATCGATCCAAGCACTTGGTCCTGTGCATCTACAATAATCAGTGACTCTGTCATCATATCAGATTGAGTTGACTCATAACCCATTGCTGCAAGCCTTTCAGCAACGGCGGAATCGGAGTCCTGCGAGCCCATAGAGTCCCCTCAAAAGATGCGAGAGGATGGGGGGTTATGACGATGAGGGCTAGAAAAACACCCGATTCACGAACGGATTCTAGTACCGATGGGCTGCTCCCCGCAAGCAGCAGCGACAATCCTGTCTGGGTGTCTTCCATCAACGAACCAAACCGCAGGTACGGTAGCAGCAGCACCAGCAGCCCTAGCAGCCTTCAGGAATATTCCTCCTGTCACGTCAATAGATTTCTCATGATGCCCTTCAAACGAATCAGATGAGGACCATTCCGTTAGCAACGACACCCCATCAGAACCCGGAGTGACATCCATCAGACCCTCGACATCACCGAGGGCAAAAACCAGAGCCTCGACATCCGGTAGCTCAGTAGCAAGACGAAATGCTAGGTCATCGCCAGAAAGGATGCCAAATTCACGGCCACCTGAAACAGCGACGACATCCCCGTAAGTCACTTGCACATCCTCGCCATCTGATGCCAGCAACTGCACATTCCCTGTGAATGATGGACCGGTCCCTTCGACCCATTCACGAGGAGGATGAATAGAGCAGCCTACTCCTGCCTCAGCCAAGGCTGCAGTGACATGGCCGTTTAGTGTGTCCATTTCGCTTCGCACCAAATCCACCGCCTCATCCTGCGAACTACAGCCATCCGTAGTCTCGATATTCAATGGTCCAGATTGCCTCCCATCGACTAGATTCCACTCCCTAGCCCTAAGGTGGCCGAAAGAACCAGCCCCATGGACCAGAACGACTTGCTTGCCCGCCTCCTGTATCGCAGCGATAGCATTTGCAAGTCCGGTGAGCCTGTCGGGGAGGACAGTGCACAAGCGCGACTTGTCGGTAATCAACCCGCCACCTAGTTTCACGACGACTCTACCCATGCCCCTCTCCATTTGGTTCTCAGAGGCTCTCATTCAAAGGGGTGGCGCCCAACGATTCATGAGGAGTAGCCCGGTCGAGCAGACATGAGCGAAGCAACCATCGAGGATTTCCGCAGATGGCTGCAGATGGAATGGGTCGAGGCGGAGAACTCTGGACGCAAGGAGGATATGAAGCGGCTAGCCAACCTCGAGGTGACTCTACAGGAGGCTCTTGCCTTCCAAGCTGAGTGGAATTTGCGAGAAGACTCAGGCATTACTCCAGCACGACAAGAACACGCTGTCCGCCTTGTGGCGACAAAGGAGGACGTGGAAGTCACGGCTGTCGAGGGCAGATGCAGTGTTTGTGACGGCGAATTGCCGTCGGATCTGGACTTCTGCCCCGAATGCGGTACAAAGTGCTAATCATTCCTGCTCTTCAGCTGCCGCTTCGGCCTCTTCGGCTTCCCAGTCAGCAATGCAAACGATCATCTCAGGATGGCCATCTTCAATGATACAGCAGTATCTAGCATCGACCTCTTCGGTGAGGAACACTGTTGTTCCAGCATGGAAAATAGTATCTCCATCTGCTTCCATACGGATACAATCGACCTCGACAATGGAGGGTCGGTGATGATGCACATGTCCTGCACCCGCAGCTGTAGTCACAGACTTGGAGAGATGCACGTACTTGCGGTCACCGGGCTTGATACCGTGCTCTAGCAAATGTGACTCATTCTCGGGGGCGCAGGGGAAATAGAGCAGGTCTGGCGTACTATCTGTTGGCAGGTCCAACTCGATTTCAACAGTGTGCGCATAGGTGGCTCTAACCATATCTCCACGTACATCGTAGCGCCCTTTTGGGTCAGTCTCACTGACAGCGCGAATGTGATGCGGTCGTAGCCAATGCATGCGACGGTCACGATTTCGCAATGCCTCAACCATTTCTCTTACATCTACCCAGCCGTTGATGTCCATATCGAGGTCAAATTTCTCTGGGAAATGTCTGAGAATACCCGCCATTCGGCGGCCAAGGATATCCCTCTCCCTATCACTCATGATGAACTTGCCCTCATTGTTGCAAGCAGGGCAGTTGTGTCCGTCAAAGAAGCCGTGTGTGTTGCAGTCTCGTATCATCGGTGCCGCCGACCCGACATTCCTTCATAACCCGTTCTATCACCACTTGGAAACTCTTGGAGCGAACTGATGAATGATTATGGGAGAGCGCTGTGTCGGTGAACCATGCGTGGCGTTATCGTAGGTTATGCGCGGTCACCA
>Ga0310123_10001629_pt1 | contig 18484 bp, 18 predicted proteins | sample CB6_AW_1057_MG_FD_203505 | JGI IMG/M metagenome (GOLD analysis project Ga0310123, IMG submission 203505) | Marine microbial communities from Western Arctic Ocean, Canada - CB6_AW_1057 | ecosystem: Environmental > Aquatic > Marine > Oceanic | place: Canada: Western Arctic Ocean | collected... | reverse complement strand
ATCGTGTCCATGATCCCGCCGCCGGCCTACCGATATGGCGAGGGCGAGGCCTTCCCGGGCAACACGGAGCTCCTGTTCGATCCGCTGGCAGCCGCTGAAGCCTCGGCCAATTTTTCGGTGGGGGAGGTTCTTCACCCGCAGCGGATGTCCCGGCTCGTCGTATTCGGGAGCATGGGGGATTACCCCAACCTGGAGGAGGTTACGGATCGGCTCTTCGAGGTCACGTGGGACGCGCCCGCACCTAGGGATGAGTACCGGCAGCGTGTCCTTCATTCCGTTCAGCGCTCGGTCGTCGATCGGATGATGCAACAAGCGAGCAGCGCCGTGAACCCTGCCGAGGTACGAGCCATTCTGTCCGATCGTCTCGAGACGCTTGCGGCCCGAGTCGAGAGCACGTCGGCACCGTCACCACACGAGCGGCTCGTGGCTTCCGACATTCGGCGCTGGCAATCGCGCATCGAGAACACGGTGCCTGGCCCGCAGCTCCAGATGCCCGCCGGCGACCCGATCGGAGGGAGCAACCGGAGTGGTAGAAACCCGAACTGAGATGCGAGCTGGCCCCGGGCCGTGTTGGCGGCCCGGGGCATCTCACGGCCGCCGTGTTAGTCCGCCCGTAGCGCGGTCACCGGATCGACGCGGGTCCCGCGCCGTGTCAGGAAGTAGCAGGCGGCAACTGCCACCAACGCCAGGAACAACGGTGCCACCACGAACGCTCCGAGATCGGTCGCGCTCACCTCGTACAGCTGAGCACCCAGGAACCGGGTAAGGCCGAAGGAGCCCGCCACACCAATCACCAGCTCCAACCCCGCCAAAGCTCCACCCTGCTTCAGCACCATACTCAGGACGGAGGAGCTCTCCGCCCCCACGGCCATCCGGATGCCGATCTCCCTGTTTCGTTCTGCCACTGAATAGGACATGACGCCGTAGGTCCCGATGGCCGCCAGCATCAAGGCTACACCTGCGAACAGGCTCAACAGCAACGTCATGAAGCGGGGCTGGGCCATGGACGTGGCGACGTTCTGTTCCATGGTCTGAACGTCCGAGACGGGCAGAGACGAATCGATTTCACCGAGTAGACCTCGGACCGCGGCGGACAGGCCGAGCGTCTTTCGGCCGAGCTTCACGATCTCGGCAGAGATAATCCGCGGCGTCCTCCGGTCCCGTCCCAGGCGTCGTCCTCAGCCCGTCAGGATCACAGACACGGCTTGGGAAAAGGCGGTCCAGGCCTCCACCTCTTCCGATAGGCGAGCCCGGCCCTTGGGCGTCAACTCATAAAACTTCGCCCGCCGATCCAGCTCCGAACGCCCCCAGGTCGAAGCGAGCAGTCCCTTTTGCTCCATGCGATAGAGAGCCGGATAGAGAGATCCCTCCTCAACCTGAATGGCCTCCCCTGTGTGCTCCTCAAGCCAGCGGGCGATCGCGTAGCCATGACGAGGGGCGTGGGACACCGTCTTGAGGATCAGGACCTCCAGGGTCCCATGAAGCAGTGTGTTCTTCGGAGCCATCGGAGCGAAGTCTCCTTTTGGTTGCCTAGAGTGTCTAGGCGTCACCAAGCTAGGCCTAGATACCTAGACGGTCAAGGCATGACCGAAGTTTCGGGGGACTGGCCGGGCGCTTAGAATTCCGACCGATTCCAGGCGGTGGCTAGCGAGTCGGCGTACTCGTTCCACCTCGAACCGACGTGCGCACGTGTCCACTTCAGCGGGCAGTTCGGACGTGCACGGTAGAGCTTCAGTAGCTCCTTCACGAGATCAAGGTTCTTCAGTGGGGCGCCCTTGCGCTTCCAGCCCTTTTGCTCCCAACCAGGCGCCCACTTCGTGACGGTGTTGAAGCAGAGTTGGCTGTCCGTGAAGACGGTAACGGTCGCTGTCTCCGGGAGGGCCCGGTACGCTTCGATCAGCGCCGTTAGCTCCATGCGATTGTTGGTCGTGTCGGAGGTGGAGCCGTGCATCTCGAGTTCGATGTCGCCGGCCTCTACCCACACGAAGCCCCAGCCGCCGGGACCGGGGTTGGGCTGGGCGCTTCCGTCCGTGAAGATGCCTGTGTCGGGTCCGTCGGTGTACTTGGCGAGGACCTCGGCCCGGGTGAGGTTTTCTTCCCTTGCGGCCGCCGGGCTGCTCCGGACTGACGCCGGCTTCCTGGAGCTTGCGCCTTTCGGGGCGGGGCGCTTCGCCTTCTTCGCGTTGGGAGAGTGTTTACGGCAGTACTTCGGTTCCCAACCCGGATATTTTTCCAGTGCGGCGTCGGGGACGCTGAACGCCTCTTCGCACACCTGGCAGATGAACTGCGGCATTTAGTTGGACATCCTCTGATGTCACGCTGAGCGTTGTGGGGGCTACGGCCGTCCTAGTTCCCCAACACGATCCCCCTGCCCACCAGCTTGCTCGGATCGGCGCCCGGCTTCGGAACGAACTTGTTCAGCCAGCCCCCATCCCAGCTGGCGATGTAGACGTTGCCCTCCTGGTCGACATCCATCTGGTGCGGACGCGACAAGCCGCCGGCGAAGCCGCCCCGCGTCCCACCGTATGCACCCCAGTAGTACTGAAGCTCACCGTCGAGGTTGTACTTGAGGATCCGGTTCAGTGCCGCAGAGATCACCCAGACTGCCTCGTTTTCATCGATGAAGATTCCGACGGGATCAGAAACGTCCGGCCATTCCTCGATGAACTCGCCGTCTTCGGTAAAGACTTGGATACGGTTGTTCGTCCGGTCGCCGACGTAGACCCGGCTATTCCGGTCCACGGCGACACCGTGGACGAGGTCGAACTGTCCTGGGCCGTCGCCGAGCTCCCCCCACTCCATCAGGTACTCGCCTGATGCGCTGTACTTGATGATGCGGGAGTTCCAGTACCCGTCGCCGAGTAGGAAACTGCCGTCCGGGAGGAAGACGAGTACCGCCGGATCACCGTAGGTGAACGGGCCCGGGTTCGGATTTGCTCGTGCCTCCGCGCGGGTCGTGGGGTGATTGGGATCGACGAGCCGCATCACCAACTCGCTGCCGTCATTGGTGAACTTGAGGATCTGCATGTTGACGTCTTTGCCGCCACCGCGCTCCACGACCCAGACGTGGCGCTCCGGATCGTAAGGACTGATGTAGACCTGGTGAGGCTTGTTGAAGGTCGAGTCCCACTGCGACCAGTTCTCGATGATGTTTCCGTTCCGGTCGACGACCACGAGGTAGTTCGAGCTGCCCTCTCTCTCCCGGCCGGCCGCGTCCCGGTCTCCCCACACCGCCACGATGATGCGGTCCGGGGTGTCTGCCGCAACGCCCGACACCTGCCCCCACGTCCACGGCCCTGTGTGGTCCGCGGCCGGCTTCCACCAGTCTGCCACGCCGTCGTATGCGCCGGCCCGGTCGTCCCCGCCCTTCACGCCATCCCCTCGCGACCCGGCTTGATTCTCACCGGCACACGCCGGGAGTACCGCCAGTCCAGCGGTGAGAACAAGGCCTACGCCCATCTGTTCTAGTCTCATGATGCCTCGTCCCTGAAGGGCTTTCGTCGAAGCCGGTGGAAAATGCCGGCTGGCAGTATAACGGGCGGGCGGTCGAAACCGACAGTCGGGCGAAGGGCGACGACTGCGGCCCAGCGTGCGTCCACTTGCCGGCGCATGCCGTACGCGCAAGTTATCGGCATGACCACATCCAGCCTCGCCTCCCTGACTCGATGACAGAGGGCTCGACCCCCGCCGCGTCCCCGGATCGCCGCGCAGGCATGGGACTGGGAACCCGAATTTTCATCGGCATGGTGCTCGGGTCGGTTCTGGGGGCAGCCCTCGGCGAGCGGATCATAGTCATTCAGCCCATCGGTGACCTTTTCATCCGGCTGCTGGTGCTCGCGGCCATCCCGCTCGTCTTCTTCAACCTTCTCGCGGGGCTCACCGCGTTGACGGATGTTCGCACGTTCGGGCGGCTCGCGGGGAAGATCATGAGCTACTACGTCGTCACGGACGTCGTTGCTCTGTCGCTCGGGATCGGGGCGATGGCCCTGCTTCGGCCCGGCGTCGGTATGCAGCTCACCGAGCAGGTGGAGGGCACAGTGGGGACTGTACCCTCGATCGCGGAGGTGCTGTTGGGGATGGTCCCGACGAACGTGTTCCAGGCCTTCGCAGAGGGGAACGTCGTGCAGCTCGTTGTGGTCGCCGTTCTCCTGGGCATCGCGACGCTCATGCTGACCGGGGCGACTCGTGATCGCCTCGCGGAGGCCTACTCGGATCTGGCGGGACTCTTTCGACGGCTCGTCGACCTGATCCTGGTCGTCGCACCCGTTGGTATCGGAGCGCTCATGGCCGTGACGGTGGGACGATACGGCGCCGCGCTGCTCGGTCCCCTGACGAAGTTCCTCCTTGGGGTGTATGCCGCGCAGCTCATCGTATTCGTGGGCTACGTCGTGTTACTCCGGACGTTCACGGAACGGAGCCCGAGTCGGTTCCTTCGGGAGACCGGCCCCTTATGGGCGACCACGGCCGCGACCACGTCGAGCTTGGCTTCCCTCTCCGTCGCGCTCGAGATGGCCGAGAAGATTCGGCTCCCGAGGGCGCTCTACTCGTTTACGCTTCCGCTCGGTGCTCAGCTCAACAAGGACGGCACTTCCGTCATGCTGGGAGCGGTACTCCTCTTTACGGCTCAAGCCGCGGGGGTCGAGTTCGACGCGGCGTCTTTCCTCTCCATCCTCTTCATCGGACTCCTGCTTTCCGAAGCCTCAGGCGGCATCCCGGGCGGTGGATTCGTGATCGCGCTGATTTACGTACAGGCTTTCAACCTCCCGATCGAGATCGCGGCCATCGTCGGCGGCATCTACCGGCTCGTCGACATGGGCAACACGACGATCAACGTGATGGGTGACATGGTCGGGACGTCCCTCGTGGCGCATTCGGAGTCCAGCAGGGGCTGATCGCCCGCGCCACGTCGCTCCAGATGCTGGAGAACTAGAGGCCAGGCCCCAAAAGCTACTCTCGCAACTCAGCCGCGATCTCATCGTAGAAGCCCGGAATGCTTCTCTGCATGAAGAGGCCGTTTTCTGCCAGGGTCCAGCTGATGCTCTGCGTCCGTATGCGGTCAGACGCTTCGCTCTTGGGCATGCCCGACCGGATCAGGCCCGCCATACGGGCACGAACCGCTTCCATCTGATTGCGAAAATTGACCACGTCGTCGCGGTTCATGATCGCGCCGTGGCCGGGAATGGCGGTGTCGAAATCCAGTGCCAAGATGTTGTTCATGGTCGAGACCCAGCCCTTGCTGCTGCCGCCGTTTCCGTAGTCGATGAACGGCGCGGTACCATGGAGTAGGTCGCCTCCGTGTACCGTTTTCAGGTCGGGAAAATAGATCACGGCATCGCCGTTCGTGTGCCCACGGCCCATGTAGAATGCCCGCACCTCGACGCCGCCCAGATAGACGGCGGTCTGATCCGTGAAGACCAGTCGCGGCGGAGCGTCCTGGTCTCCTCTGACCATGTTGTCCCTGGCATTCTGGTGCGCGATGATCTCCGCGATTTCGATGTACTCGACGTTGCCCCCGGAATGGTCGCCATGATGATGGGTGTTGAGGACGTACCGGACCGGTTGATCGCTTACCTGGCTGACCAGTGATTGGATCTCGGCGAAGTTTTGCGGAAACTTGTCATCGATCAGAATCACTCCCTCGTCGGTCACCCGTACACCGACGTTCCCGCCGCTACCGATGATGGCGTAGAGGCCATCTTTGACTTGCTCGATGGACAGGCTGTTCTGCGCTCGAGCCCCAGTTAGCACAGTCAAGACCAAGACGCCGCTCATGAGCGTGACTCTCATCAACCTGAGCATGATTCCTCCTGCCGGCTTTTCATCGCCGCCGTTAGTGCACGGTCTCTCGGCACATGCGAATTCCTGGCACGTACGAGTCTTCTATGTCGACATATGAATGGGAGGAAACTGTGTCCCGTGCCAGCGCCTGGAGATTGGGAGTCTCCGTGTTTGACGCGTCAGTGCCACTTCCTCACGTTATCCCCACCCATCCGGGGCTTGGTTTTTCCGATCCCTCGCGACTCACAGGAGAGATCACATGCGCTCATTCTTTCGCCTTGCCCTTCTGTGGTCCTGTGCCTTGGCGCCGATGCTCACGCTACCCGAACAGGGTTTCGCGCAGAGTGCTTCCGATCACCAGTACAGCAGTGAGGACATCGAGGCGGGCTCCCGCGTGTATGCGGCCGATTGTTCGTTGTGTCACGGGGCGAGTGGAGATGGCGTAGACGGTATGGATCTCCGGCGCGGCCAGTTCAGCCGCGTGCTGTCGGACGACGACCTTCGCGATGTGATCACGGCGGGCCTTTCCAACGCCCGCATGCCCGCCTTCGATCTGCGGCAAGACGAGCTCGACGGAATCGTCGCCTATATTCGGGCGGGTTTCGATGCGAGCGGCGTTGCGGTCAGGGTCGGCGATGCAGCTCGCGGGCGGGGGCTGTTCGACGGGAGAGGGGAGTGCGCCTCCTGCCACCGGGTGGGCGGGCGGGGTCCGTACACGGCGCCCGACCTCAGTGACATCGGCTCCATTCGCACACCGGCCGCGTTGCAGCGCACGCTACTCGACCCGGGCCGTGCCCTCTTGCCGATCAATCGCTCCGTGCGCGCGGTGACACGTGACGGCGAAACGATCCGGGGGAGACGAGTAAATGAAGATACTTACACGGTTCAACTTATCGATTCGAACGGTCGGCTCCGCTCGCTCACCAAATCCAATCTCGTCGAGTACGAAGCGAGCCTGACGCCGATCATGAAACCGACGACGCTGTCGGCGGACGAGGTCGCCGACCTCATCGGGTATCTCCTTTCACTCAGAGGCCTTCCGTGAAGTCCATCGCGCGTACGCTGGTGTTGGTGTCCGTCATGGGGGGGCTTCTGGCGCCCTCCCATATCCGAGCACAGGTGACGTACGATCGGATTCTCGGTTCGGCGGACGAGCCCGAGAACTGGCTCACGTACAACGGTTCGTACTCGAGTCAGCGCTACAGCTCACTCGACCAGATCACATCAGACAACGTAGACGAATTGGAGCTGAAGTGGATGCTCCAGAATCAGGTGTTCGGCGCGTGGCAGTCGAACCCGATCGTCGATAATGGGATCATGTACATCACCGAACGCCCCAACGACGTCATGGCCGTGGACGCCGTCACGGGTCGGGTCTTCTGGATGTATCAGCACACGCCGGACGAGGCGGCGAGCGTGTGCTGCGGTGCCAACAACCGCGGGGTCGCGGTGCTCGAGGGCAAGGTGTTCATGGGCACGCTGGACGCCCGGCTCATCGCGATCGACGCGACCAACGGGCAGCCGCTCTGGAACGTCGAGGTCGGGGACGTCCAGCTCGCCTATTCGATCACGATGGCACCGCTGGTCGTGAAGGACAAGGTGATCGTCGGGGTCGGGGGCGGCGAGTACGGCATCCGCGGTTTCGTTGCCGCCTACGACGCCGACACGGGAGAAGAGGCGTGGCGCTTCTACACGATCCCGGGTCCCGGCGAGCCGGGACACGACACCTGGGAGGGCGACGACTGGGAGCACGGTGGTGCGCCGGCGTGGATCACCGGGTCGTACGACCCAGAGCTCAACCTGACCTACTGGGGCATCGGGAACCCGGGTCCCGACTGGAATGCCGAGCAGCGTCCGGGCGACAACCTGTACTCGGACGCGGTCGTTGCACTCGATGCGGACACCGGCGAACTCGTGTGGTATTTCCAGTTCACGCCGAACGACGGGTACGACTACGACTCGGTCCAGGTCCCCGTGCTCGTCGATATGGAGTGGAACGGAGCGCCGAGAAGACTGATGCTGTGGGCGAATCGGAATGGGTACTTCTACGTTCTCGACCGTGTCACGGGGGAGTTCCTTTCGGGAGCGCCGTTCGTGAAGGTGAACTGGTCGAGCGGTCTCGACGAGAACGGAAGGCCGATCCCCACGCCGCAACCGCCGGGTGAGCCCACGTGGCCGGGCAATCAGGGTGGCACCAACTGGTACCCGCCCTCCTACAGTCCGCGCACGGGCCTCTTCTACTTCTCCGCGTGGGAGGACTACGCGACGATCTATCGGCCAGAGGAGTCGGAGTATCGTCCCGGCCGATCCTTTCTCGGCGGTGGTTTCGACGTGTTAACGCCGGCGCCGGGCTCACCGACGATCGGGATTGGGCGGAGCTCGCCGATCAACAACTGGACGGACGCGGTAGGACACGGTGCGGTGATCGCTCTCAACCCACACACGAGCGAGCCGGTGTGGAAGTTCGAGCAGTTCGACGTCAGCGACAGTGGCATGCTGACGACCGCCTCGGACCTGCTGTTCACCGGGGGCCGAGAGGGCTACTTCCATGCGCTTGACGCACGGACCGGCGAGGAGTTGTGGAAGGCGAGCCTCGGCGCGCAGATCGTGATGGCACCGGTCACGTTCATGGTGGACGGAAGGCAGTACCTCTCCGTGATCTCCGGACACACGCTGGTGACGTTCGCACTGCGGGATTAGTCCAAACCGGGACCCCACGCTGCATGAGCGGGTCGAGGAGGTCACTCGAGCCAGTCCGGTTCAACCCACTGGACCGTCCGACTGGCGCCCCGCCCCTCCCTTTCTCATGTTGCTCGGCCCCGTCCGGCCCCTCGACAAAGGCCGGTCGTTGTCCGGTTCCGAGGGAGCTAGCCATGACCATGTTCAAGAATCGCCCCGACCTTCTGCTCATCGCCGTCTTGCTGGGTGCGCTGCTTTCGTCCTGTACGTCGTCGCAGGAGAGCTTCGACGTGGTAGAGGCGACCATCCCCGAGATGCAGCGCGCGATGGAGGAAGGGCGCGTGACCTCGCGGGCGCTGGTCGAGGCCCACCTCCTGCGCATCGCCCTCTACGAGGAGCGAGTGAACGCGGTGATCTCAATCAACGCGAACGCACTCGAAGAGGCGGACCGGCTCGACCAGGAGCGTGCGGAGGGTCGCGTGCGCGGTCCACTACACGGCATCCCGGTCGCTCTCAAGGACAACGTCCACACCACCCACATCCCGACTTCGGGGGGTGCGCTGGCCTTCGAGGGGTTCGTCCCCCCGTACGAGGCGACGATGGTCACGAACCTCCGCGAGGCCGGCGCCATCATCCTCGCCAAGACGGTGATGACCGAGCTCGCGAACTTCATGGCCAACGGTATGCCCGGTAACTACAGTGCGGTAGGGGACTTCGGCCTGAACCCGTACGATCCTCGCCGCGATCCGCGGGAGGGCCGCAACGACGGCCGGCCTGTGATGGGGACGGGCGGCTCGAGTTCGGGAATCGGCACGGCGATGAGCTTCTGGGCCGTGAACGTGGGCACCGAGACCTCGGGCTCGATCCTGTCGCCGGCGAACGCGAACATGCTGGCGGGGATCAAGCCGACAGTCGGTCGGGTGAGCCGGTATGGCGTGATCCCGATCACCGCCGATCAAGACATCGCCGGACCGATGGCGCGGACCGTCACCGATGCGGCGATCTTTTTCGGGGCGCTTGAGGGTGCAGATCCGGATCCGAACGACGCGGCGACGTTGACCTGCGAGCCTCCGCCAAACGGAGATTATACGGCGTTCCTCCTAGCCGATGGGCTGCAGGGGGCCCGCATCGGCATCCCTCGAGCCTCGTACTACGACTCGATTCAGGTTCCCGAGACCGACCGGTTCCAGAACCGACTGACGGACGAGGGAAGGGCGCTGATGGCAGAGGCGATCGAGATCCTCGCGGCGCAGGGGGCGACGATCGTCGATCCAGCAGACATCCCCAGCGTCATCGATCCGGATCTTGAGCACAACCTGCTGGTGAGTGGCAGGAGCAGTGTGCTCACCTACGGCATGAAGCGCGATTTCAACGCGTGGCTCGCCTCACTCGGTCCGTCGGCACCCGTCAAGACACTGACCGAGCTACGCGCGTGGAACGTGGCCCATGAGCAGGCCGGTTCCATGAAGTATGCGCAGGCGAACCTCGACAGGTCTGACGCCATCGACCTGGAGGCGGACCGAGCCACGTACGAGGCCGATCGCGCGCGGGACTTGTACCTGAACGGTGAGCATGGGATCGACGAGGTGATGAACGACCTGGGCTTGGACGCACTTCTCTTCCCGGGCTCGAGCGGCGCCGGCATCGCGGCGCGCCCCGGTTATCCGACCGTGATCGTGCCGTTCGGGTTCCTGGCGAATACGAACGGCCCGCCGATGCCGGACGGGTTCGACGCGAATCCTCGCCCCTTCGGCGTGAGCTTCACAGGAATGGCGTGTAGCGAGCCGCGGCTGCTCGAGCTGGCTTACGCGTTCGAGCAGGCGACGATGCGGCGGGTGGCGCCTCCCGGAATGCCGTAGGGCTTGGGCCTTGGTCTGATGTGATCTCGCCAGAGTTGGCGACTTGTATGTCTCTGGTGATGCTAAGTCGCCGTTTTTGACGATATAACACACTTGCCGTCGTATCCTCAAGTCGTCCTTCCTCATGGACAAGACGGGCCACTGGTCCCTCTCTCCTGCGTACGACCTGACCTTCGCCTACAATCCGACGGGCGACTGGACGGCTACACATCAGATGACGGTGAACGGGAAGCGGGACCACTTCACGGTCGACGATCCGCGAGCGTCAGCGAAGTCGACGTCCATCAAGCGTGGTCGCGCCGAAGCTATCTACGAGCAGGTACGTGCTGCGGTGCGTCGCTGGCCCGAGTTCGCGCACGATGTAGGCGTGAAGGAGTCGTGGGTCGAGCGAATCAGAGAAGCGCTGCGGAGCGAGCTCCCGATCGGTTAGTCCCCCCCGGCGCCTTCCGCGAACTGGGCGAAGGTAACCAGGTTGCCACCCGGCTCCCGGACGCTGATTTCGTCTGCCCCATAAAACGTTGTGCGCCTGGGCACGATCACTTCTACCCCTTTCAAGGCCGCTTCCACGGCGTCGATGTCATCCACCTGAACGAAGAGTAGGTTGCCGCTCATGGGCGTGTCGGCCAGGCTCGGGTGCTCGGCCTCCACGCTGGCGCGGGTCTGGTACATGAGCTCCACGGAGCCGCTCTGGAGGATCACGAATCCCAGGCGGGCACCCGAAGGAACGGTCGCGCGCCACCGGGTTTGAATCGGATGGCCACCATATCGACTCGGCCCTCGAGAACGAAAAGCTGATGGCGAGTCATCGTGCCGACTACGAAGGCGCGGTGCGGTGCCAGGTCCTCGCTGTCCAACGGGCGAGGGAAGTCCCCGAGGGCGACGAGAATGTCCATGCACCCATCCGGCAGCACCCGGGCGAGCGTGGGACGCGTGGGCGGAGCGAAATCGCCTCGCTGGATCCAGCAGCAGTCCACTACGTCGGACAGCTCAGTAGGGGGGAGAATCTCGCGGTAGACGGGCTCTGGAGGCATGTCTGAAGACAGGGTCGCAGGAGCTGGGAGATAGTGCGCGCGCGCATGCGGGGGATCGGCCGTGGCTAGTGCGGCCCCGATTCGATTCTTCGAGCGATCACTACGAGCACCGTCACACCGATAAGAAGAGGAACGCTTACGATGGCCAGGGTGACAAGTGTGGCTCCTGGGGCGAGGGTGATGAAGACCGACGCTACGATGGTCGGGAAGACCCATGGATGGCCGAAGCCCCAAGTCCACCCCAGCCAGAAGCGGTTGCGGACGATGACCCGCGGGTCCTGGCGGCAAGCGTAGATGATGCCGAGGAACCAGTGATGGCTGTCATTCCAGAGGTCCTGGGCCTGTTCTCTCGTGACCCAGTCCCGATCCGTCGTAGCGCGGAAATCCTCCATGAGCCGTCGCCTCCTGACCGACGTGAGGTTGGAGAGACGTCCTCAGTCCATTCCCGCCTGCTCCCTCACGTACCGGGCCACGTCCTCGTGCGTGGCGAACCACACGCCTCCCTTCGCCTGCATATGGTCGATCAACCCCTCCAGCGCGACGATCCGTGAGCGGTGACCGCTCACGTGAGGATGCATGGTGAGCAAGAACATCGTGCCCTCTTCCCAGGCCTTGTCGAACTCGTCGATCCACACCTGCATGACGTCCCGTGGATTCATGTAGCTGTTGCCGCGCGGGTTGAAGAGCGGCGCGTCGTCGAGGATCCACTCCACCGGAAGCTCCACCACCCCGGTCGCCTCGCCGTTCTGCACGAGCTCGTACGGACGGTCGTCGGCCATGAGCGAGCTCTCGTACAGGAAGCCCATGTCACGAACGATCTGCAACGTGTTGGGGCTGTGGTTCCATGACGGGGCCCGGTAGCCGACCGGCCGCTTGCCCGTGATCTCCTCGATGGCGTCGGTGGCGTCGCGCAGCAGGCGCTCCTCCGTCGGCCCGTCGAGAGACGTGTTGAGCTCGTGGATCCATCCGTGCACGCCGATCTCGTGCATGCCCGAGCTGTTGATCACATCGGCCTGTTCGGGGGCGAGCTTGAGACTCCAGGCCGGGAAAAAGAAGGTCGCCGGGACGTTCTCCCGGTCGAGCAAGCGCACGATGCGGGGAAGTGCCACGCGCGCCCCGTATTGGCCTTGTGACAGGGGGCCGATGCTGACCGTTCCCGTGCGGAGCCCCTGGACGGTCTCGTTATCCACATCGAAGGAGAGCGAGACAGCAACCCGCGTTCCGCCCGGCCACGAGTCCGGATTCAGGTCGCGGCCTGCGCGCACCTGGTTCACCGCACTCCGGACGTATTCCTCCGACCAGTTCCATGGCTCGTCCGCATCGGTTGAGGCTTGCGGCGTCGCGTCGGAGATCTGACACGCCGTGAGGAGGAGGCTGGCGGCGAGGAGCCACGTGCCTGTCGAGCGGGCCGAGGTAGTCTTCACATTCATGGGAGCAACTCCGTGTGGGTTGCCCTCACCCTAACTCCCGCAGCGAGCGCAGACTAGCGGCGACCACAGGCTGGCGTGGGCCGCCGATTCGCTACTCGATACGCATGGCCTGCATCGGGTCGACTCGAGCAGCCCTGAACGCCGGCACGTAGGTGGCGATCAGCGCGACCAGGGCCAGGAAGGGCGGCACTCCCACGAACGTCAGCGGGTCTCGTTCGCTCACGCCCACGAGCAAACTGGACAGGATGCGGCTCATCAAGAGTGCACCTACCACGCCGATCCCTGTGCCGATGAGCATGAGCTTACCGCCCTTGTAGAGAATCATTCGCATGACGTCCCATTGCTCGGCGCCGAGGGCGATGCGGAGGCTGATCTCCGCCGTACGCTCCGACACCATGTACGCCATCACGCTGTAGATGCCCATGGCCGCCATGGCCAGGGCAAAGAGCGCGAACGTCACGAACAACGTAATCATCGCGAGGTCACCGGAGCGCTGGTCGTCATGCGGGCGCCTCCGGGTCTAGCTCCAGATCCTCCCAGAAGCGATCCAGCGTTATGCGCGCACTCACCAGGGCCTCGAGGCCCGGTGGACTCACATCGTAGAAACGCTTGGCACGGCCTCCACGTTCGGGCGTGGGTTCGCCGACCTTAGACCGGACGAAGCCCTTGCGCTCCATACGGTCCAGCGCGGCATAGACAGATCCTATCGCCACCGGCCGGCCGGATCGTTCCTCGATTTCCAGCCGGATGGCCACACCGTAGGCGTCTTCCCGAAGTCGGGCTACCGCCAGCAGCGTGATCTGCTCGAATTCGCCCAGAAACACGCTTCGTGCCATTTGCAACCTCATATTATTCATAAACCGCGAAGATATCTTGAAGGACCTACGAAAGTGGCCGCCGGAGAGTTTCACCGACTCGAGAGACGTTGTGCGTCATGCCCCTGCAACTCACGTTATCCGGCTCCACTCAGTCATGGGTCCGGGTTCACCGGACCGAGATTCGGGAGGTCACCTGATGCCGTACGCTCGTACCCGCGCTGCCGCGTGTCTCGTGGCTCTCCTGACGTTTGTTTGGGCTCCTGCTCCGACACGCGGTCAGACAAGCGTCGATCCAGAGGACGGGGCCCTCGAGCTCACCATCGACCGGCTCTACTCACTCCCGAATCTCATCGGAACGGCACCGAGGGGCTTCGCGTGGTCCGCCGACGGGCGCTATCTGGCGTTCCTGTGGAATGACGAGGGGCGGGGTTTCCATGACGTCTGGATGCTCGACGTCGAGGCTCCGGAGGATGCACCGGTGCGGGTGACGCGAATGCCCCGAGCTGAACCCAACGCTACCGGTCCCGACGATCCCGTGGCTGCCGCCGAGGCCGAAATGAGGCTCGAGCGCGATCGGGGTGTGGGCTCGGTGACCTGGCATCCCGACGGCCGCCAGATGCTCGTGGGCTTTCGCGGCGACCTCTGGCTCGCGGCGCCGGGTTCGGCACCTCGCCGCCTGACCGAGACCGCCGCCGCGGAGACGCAGGTCGCCTACTCTCCCAGGGGAGACGTTCTCGCCTTCCTCAGGGAGGGGGACTTGTGGCTGATGAACGCGGACGGCCAAGCCTCGGCTGCCACGAGGAGGACGACCATCGCTCGGCCCGATGTCCGTCTCGCCAGCTACCAATGGTCGTCCGACGGGTCGAGGATCGCCGTCATGGAGACGGACCAGCGGGACGTGCCGCTCCGAGGTATTCCGGACTACTTGAGTGAGGAGACTCGGCTGGTCGACGTTCGGCGACCCTATCCCGGTGAGGAGCCCGCCAGTCAACGCATCGGTGTTGTCGACGGGACGCTCACCCAGCGCGCGAGCACCGGAATCGAGTGGATCGACATGGGCGGTGGGTCGTCCCGAGGAGAGTCCCCCGAGCTGCTTCTGAGTTATCGCTGGTCACCCGACGGTGACCGGCTGGCGATCGACACGAGCGACTTGTTCGCCAAGGACCGACGGATTTTCGTCGCGGACCCTGGGAGCGACGGAGCTCTGGCGGCGCAGCTTTTGGTGCGCGAGTACGAGCCACTCAACGAGACGTTCTACTACTGGCGGATCGAGTGGTCGCTGGATTCACGCCTCCTCTACTACCTCTCGGACCGCGATCAGGATTACCACGTCTGGGCTGTGGCGCCATCGGAGACGACACCGGAGCCCGTGCAACTGACCCGCGGCCCTTGGGCCGTAGCGTCGATGCACCCGGTGGATGGCGGTTTGATCGTGGTTGGCAACCGAGGCAACGCCGAGGAGCGACATCTCTTCAGGGTGGATGATGGGGGAGGGGAGGCTGTGCGACTCAGCGAGCGTCCGGGCACGCACGCACCCACTGTGTCGTCCGACGGGCGGCACGCCGCCGTGGCGTTCTCGAGTGACGACACGCCTCCGGGGCTTCTGCTCACGTCCCTCGAGCGGCAGGGGAGCGAGCGTCGGATCACGCGATCGCCGCTGCCCGAATTCGAGAGCTATGCCTGGGTCGTGCCCGACTACGTCACCTTCCCGAGCCACGTCGACGGAACTGCATTGCACGGTCGGCTCACGCTTCCTCCTGATTTCGATCCCGATCGGACCTATCCGGCGATCCTAGGCTCGGTCTACACAGATGCAGTGCGCAACCAGTGGGGAGGGCGTACCGCACACCCCACGTGGGGCCTCGACCAGTATCTCGCTCAGGAAGGGTACATCTTGCTCAACGTGGATATGCGCGGCAGTTGGGGCCGAGGCCGAGATCACCGACGCGGCATCCGCCTCGACTATGGTGGCATGGACATCGAGGACCTGGAGAGTGGGGTGCGCTTTCTGGAGACCCTCGGGTACGTGGACATGGACCGTGTCGGTCTTTGGGGTTCGAGCTACGGTGGGCTCATGACGGCCATGTCGCTGTTCCGGAAGCCGGGCCTATACGCCGCCGGCGTCGCCGGGGCGCCAGCGACCAGCGTCTGGCACGCGCTGACCGGCCAGATGGCGGTGATGCTGGGCCCAGAAGACTCACCCGCGGAGTACATAGACTCGTCACCCTTCATGCACGCCGACGGCCTCGAGGACCCGCTCATGATCATCCACGGGATGCGGGATCGTGTCGTGCTCTACAAGGACACGGTGACGTTGGTGCGGCGACTCATCTTGCTCGGCAAGGACGTCGATTTGGTGACGCTTCCGGACTCGGGACACGGGTGGGATAACGAGAACCTGACCCAAACCCGTTTCGCCTTCAACAAAATGGTCGAGTTCTTCGACCGCCACCTCGGGGGACCAAAGCAATGATGGACGTTGGTGGACCCAAACGGATGATCCACTGCAGCGCACAGCGATGGAGGGGAAAGGCTAGAACCGCAGCACTGCTTGGTGCGGCACTCCTGATGGGCGGTGGGGCCGCTGCGCAGGGGGACGCCGGGTGGGACGATCTGGTTGCCCTCGATGCCGAGTTGACCGCCCTCCGCGGTCCACAGCGGCAAGACGGAGTGCCCCAGTTCGGTGTGGACGCCATGACCGTCCGCGCCGAAGCGATCGCAAGCGTTCAACGGCGCGTCAGGCGATTGGACGCTTCCCGCTGGTCCGTCGCGGGCAAAGTCGACTATATGCTGGTGTGGGCGAAGGCCAACGGCATGGAATTCGAGCATCGTGTGACTCGCCCGTGGCAGAAGGATCCGATTCTTTATCTCGATCAGGTACGGCGGTTACCCTACGTCGACCTGCCCCTGAGCGGCTCGCCGCTCAGTCGGTGGCGGCAGTCCCTGGCGGCCGTGCCTCGAATCCTCCGACAGGCCGAGGTCAACCTCACCGAGTCCTCGGGGGAGCTGGCGGGCCTGGCCATCTTCCATTTAGACAATTTCGATGGCGTGGGCCAAGGACAGCCGTATCGAGATGATCCCCCCGACGGGACCATCGGCTGGTTTCGAGATCTGTGCGAGCGCGTGACGGAGGCCCAACCGGCTGACACAGCCGCGTGCATGGCTGCCCTGGACGGGGTCATCCGGTATCGCGATTGGCTAGCCGCGGAGCGTCCCCGCATGCCCTCGTCGGCCGGAATCGGGATCGAGAATCTCGAGTGGTATTTCAGCAATGTGCGCCTGCTACCGTACGGAGCGGGGGACATCGTGCTGCTTGGAGAGCGGGAGTTCCACCGCTACCGTGCGGCGTACGAGATCACGCGTAACCGCAATCGCGACCTTCCCGAACTCGAGCTGACGCGCACGCGTGAACAACACGAGGACAGGACCCGAGAGGCCGAACGGCAGATCCGCGAGTTGATCCAGGAGCAGGGGCTACTGACGTTCCCCGTCGACATGCCGGACGGATTCGATACGGACACGTTTTGGAGTCCGCGAGCGCGGACCGACCGGCATTTCTGGGAGGAGCTGCAGTTCCGCAACGCGCTTAACAACCACATTCACGCCTCCATCCCGGGCCACCGCTTCGACGCCATCCTGGCCAGAGCGGTGGACAATCCCATCCGTCGCGGCTACGGCGACAGCTCCCGTGCCGAGGGGTGGGCCACTTACATCGAGGAAATGTTCGTCCTGGCCGGGCTCACGCGGGACGTGCCAAGGGCAGACGAACTCTTTTACGTGGCGCTCATGAAGCGCGCCAGCCGAATCTATGCCGAGACGAGCATGCATGCCGGTGAGTTCGATCTCGAGGAGGCGAACCGCTACATGATCGACTTCGTACCGTACATGGAGCAGGATCTAGGTCGCTACGATCTCGAGGGCTATCTCAGACGTCCAGGCTCCGGGAGTGGTTACATCATCGGCAAGATCCAGCTCGAGTCCTTGCTCTCCGAGCAGGCGTTGGAGCTCGGTAATGGATTCGATCTCGGAGAATTTCATGACGATGTCTTGTCACGCGGCATGATCCCCCTGACGCTGATTCGCTGGGAGATGACGGGGGCGGAAGACGAGGTGCGCCCGCTGTGGAGGGTGGCGACCGGAAGGGATCTCGAGATAGGGCTGGAACGGCAATGACCCCGACCCGTAGGGATTTCGTAAGAGTCGCAGGAGCCGTCGGCACCGGCCTCGCGGTCGGAGGGACGGCCGCCTGCGTCCCCGATGCACGGCCCGGTCCCCGCGCGTCCAACCCGCCCGCGCCGAAGCGTCTTCTGATCCTGGGGGGCACCGGCTTCATCGGACCGCACATGGTTCGCTACGCTCAGGGGCGTGGTCATGAGGTCAGCATCTTCACGCGCGGCCGTTCGGAGACCGAGCTGCCGGAAGGGGTCGAGCACCTCATCGGGGATCGCAATAACGACCACGCGGCGCTCGAGGGCCGGACCTGGGACGTCGTGCTCGACAACAACGCGCAGGACTACCGTTGGGTGCAGACGAGCACGGAGCTCTTGAAGGGCGCGGCGGAGCACTATGTCTTCGTATCGTCGATCTCAGCTTATGCGCTCGAGGGCTTCGGATGGGAGTACAAGGACAGGATCCTCATGGAGCCTATCGTCGGAGAGGGCTACGAACGCATCTCGCCTCCGGAGGGATGGAGCGACGGGGATGACGCACCGTACGGTCTCATGAAGACCCTGAGCGAGGATATTGCCCACGCGGCTTTTCCGGGACGCACGACCGTGGTTCGACCCGGTCTGATCGTCGGGCCCGGCGACCCGACGGACCGCTTTACCTACTGGCCGGTGCGGATCGATGAGGGGGGTGAGGTGCTCGCTCCGGGCGATCCGCGGCAC
>Ga0310123_10001625_pt1 | contig 18500 bp, 13 predicted proteins | sample CB6_AW_1057_MG_FD_203505 | JGI IMG/M metagenome (GOLD analysis project Ga0310123, IMG submission 203505) | Marine microbial communities from Western Arctic Ocean, Canada - CB6_AW_1057 | ecosystem: Environmental > Aquatic > Marine > Oceanic | place: Canada: Western Arctic Ocean | collected... | reverse complement strand
ACGAGGTGCTTTTTGTCCCAATCTATACGGCCCGCGAAGATAATACCGACTTGGCCAAGACGACCGTTTGCGAATTGGTTGCGCGAATGTCGGAACAAGGCCAAAAAATTCGGTTTCTACCTTCGCTTGACCAGTTGATTCGAACTTTAGAGGATGAGACACTTCCGGGCGACGTATTGATCACGATGGGTGCCGGAGATATCGACCGGGTTCAGCATGAGTTCACTCGACGACTTCAGAGAAATCACTCAGCGAGATAAGCCTCTTGCGCCGTATACCTGGCTGAAAGTCGGAGGGGCTGCGGAATATTTCATCGAGCCGCGGCATCCCGACGAATTGGCACACGTCATTCGCTGCTGCCACGAGAACCAGATTCCTATGCGAGTTCTCGGCGGCGGATCGAACGTACTAGTCCGTGATGACGGTGTCAGCGGGGTTGTGTTGCGGATGGCTGGCGAAGAGTTCTCGAAAATTGCAGTCGATGAAACCACTGTCCGATCGGGAGCCGGCGCGCTCCTGTCGAATCTCATTTCTCAAAGCGTCAGTGAAGGACTGGCGGGGTTAGAATCCTTGGCTGGGATTCCGGGTACTGTCGGCGGAGCATTACGCGGCAACGCGGGCGGACGAAGTGGCGACATCGGCCAGTTTGTGAAAAGCGTCACTGTGCTGACGGCCAAGGGCGAACAGTTCACTCGCTCAGAAGACGAACTTGCATTCGCCTACCGATTCAGCAGCATCAACGAACTAGCTATTTTGGAAGCCACCTTTGAACTGCAACCAGATGATCCAGACGAAATCACTCGCCGCATGCGCAAATTATGGATCATGAAGAAGGCCACACAACCTTTGACTTTCCAGTCGGCCGGCTGCATGTTCAAAAATCCACGAGGCATGAGTGCTGGGACATTGATCGATCAGGTAGGTCTAAAGGGAACTCGCATCGGCGAAGCCGAAATCAGCGACCGCCATGCTAACTTCGTAGTGACGACCGAAGGTGCCAAATCGGATGACGTCCTGCGACTCATCGATCGGACTCGCGCGAAAGTCGCCGAACAATTCGGAGTCGACTTGAAATTGGAAATTGAAATCTGGTAAGTCGGCGGTCTAGGATTCGAAGTGCTGCCAACAAGATGACAACGGTTATTGTCCATCGTTATGTTGTTGTTTTCTCTGGCGTCGAACCTAGGATTGTGTTACCACTCGCATCTGCCTGGTTCTGATCCAAACCATATTCGTCAGCCTCTAACTCACAACCACAGACCAAGAAACCCCAACCCACTCGCCTGGCAGCAAGGAGGCGTGCATTGGCGACTTGCAGTTCACGGCGACACGCGCCGCTGCGGATCGCCGTTTTAGCCGGCGGTGAGTCCCCGGAACGAGATATCAGCCTGTGCAGTGGTGCTGCCGTCCTGCGAGCTTTGCAGGACCGCGGCCATCACGCAACTCAGATCGACCCGGCTGACTGTAAACTGGCTGATTGCTCGTGGAACGACTACGACATCGCATTTTTGGCACTGCACGGTCCGTTCGGCGAGGACGGTCAGATCCAACGGATCCTGGAAGAGATCGGCATTCCATTCACAGGCAGCGACTCAACCGTATCGCATCTGGCATTCAGCAAGTCGGCATCGAAGGAACGATTCCTGCAAAACAGCGTACCCACACCGCCGTACGTGCTGATTCACGAAACAGATAGTGTCGCCCGCGTACAACAACACGCGGCCTCTCTGGGATTCCCACTAGTCGTCAAACCGGACGGTCAAGGATCCAGTTTGGGAGTCAGCATTGTCTGGTCACACAGCCAGTTGCGGCAGGCAGTGAGTCGCTGCTTTCGCTACGATACATTCGGAGTTCTCGAAACAGCCATCGTCGGGACCGAATGGACGCTAGGGATGCTTGACGACATCGTTTTGCCCCTGATTCAAATTAAAACCGATCGTGGCTTCTTCGACTATACGGCGAAGTACGTAGACAACACGACACAGTACAAGTTTGAATTCGACCTGCCACCGCATATCATCCAAGCTGTCGAATCTGCCGGCCGCAATGCGTGCGACGCTTTAGGCACCCAAGGCTTCCCGCGAGTTGATATCCGATTGGACCAATACCATCAACCCTGGGTGCTGGAAGTCAACACTATCCCGGGGCTGACTAACCATAGCTTAATCCCAAAGGCAGCCATGCACTTGGGCATGGACTTTGCCGATTTCTGCGAACGAGTCATCGAAAACTGTTTCATTCACTCGCCAGCCAACCCGCACAGCTCGTAAAACACGGGAATCCGGCCGCAAACTACACCGCATTCCCATTTTAGTCGAACGAGTGAAAATCTCGCGATAAGACTGTGTCGATCAATAGCCATGAAGGTGATGTCGCGTGCGTAATGGTGCAATTTTAGCAAACCACGCTGTGGAAGAACGTGTCCTCACATTCACCTCATTGATGAAACCAAGGATGACAAGGCTCCTGTTGAGCTGACATTTCGGCTCCTCCGCAGGAGCCCCACCCTTCCTGGTTGGGAATTCCGGAACACCCTGTCAGCTGTCACTCGAAAGAAACGATTCGACTTTATGGCACCGACAATAAACACCCAAAGCGCGAAGGTGGACAGTTCTAAAACTAGCCGTGGACGATTATCTGAGTTTCTGTTACGTCCTCGCATGTTGCTGTTGCTGGCGATTGCGGTGTCCTCAACGGTTGTTATTCCACTTGTAAAGCAATCGCTGCCGGATCTGAGTCAGCGTGTCGAGTACCGTTTCAAAACTTCGAACATAGAAATCAACAGCGCACCGCACTGGGTTCCGCCCGATTTAGTCCAGCAGGTTGTCGATTGCAAGGCTCTGCCGCAGGAAGTTTCGCTTTTGGAAACGAACCTCACAAGGGAGATTGCCGAAGCATTTGAGATTCATCCGTGGGTGGCCGAAGTCGTCTGCGTCCAAAAATCGTTTCCGGCCAGAATCCAAGTCGAATTGCAGTATCGTCGGCCAGTGGCAATGGTGCAAGTGAAACAGGGAACGTATCCCATTGATGCGAACGGCGTGCTGCTACCACCTGCTGATTTCTCTGTCGCGGGCATGAGTTGCTATCCGCTAATTCTAAACGTTCCATCAATGCCACAAGGACCTGCGGGGACGAGTTGGGGAGACGCAACCGTCATCGGGGCAGCGCGATTGGCGAACGTATTAGCGTCAACGAATGACGGTGTCTCGTTATGGAGAGAATTCGGACTAGCAGCCATTCGCGTTCCGCGTAGAACGAAAGCGAATGTCAACTCTGAAGAACTAATCTATGACCTTGTGACCGAAGGTGGCTCGCGGATCATTTGGGGTCGCACGCCCGGGACACGTCATCCGGAAGAACTCTCCGCCGATAAAAAGATCGATCGGCTGCACAAATACCTCACCGCTTTTGACGGCTTTGACCATCCCCACGGTCCATACGAAATCGACATTCGCCATTGGCAGGAAATCACGCGACGACCACTGAGCCTGCGTAATTCTCGGCTGCTACGGTAAAGCAACCGTAACGGTTAAAACTTGACCCACAACACCAATTATGTGTCTAATGAAGAGGCGAGAGCAGACTTCTTCATCTTTGGGGAAAACCGTGGCTGACCGACCTGTCGAACATCTGCCGTTACGTGAACTGTTGACCGACGCTGACCGATTGACTCGCGACCTGATTGACCACATGAAAAGAGGTTTTATTCCAAAAGTTAAACAGTTAAACGATTTTGTGAAGGTAGACTTCTACGCTAACGACGAGAAAAGGATTCATGACGTCACTGTCCGCAACCAATCCAGCCAACTCCTCGATAGCGAGGACTTCAGCAAACAGCTTTCCGACAAGTTGAACCGGTATGTCACAGCGATCGACGCTGCAGTGGAGAAAATTATCGAAATTTGATAGCTTGACCCATCATTTCAATGAGTTTTCGTGTCTTCCCAAAGCCTTTGGAACACGGATCGAGAACCGACCGGCTCAACCCCGGTATCATTTCTGATGACATCCACCATTCGATCGGTAGCGCACGTGTCCACTGACGATCACCGTGTGAGCCCTGCCGCAGACTTCCCATCCGGCGAACGGAGTGTTTCGGCTTTTTGAGCAGAACTTGCCAGCATCGATCGTCCACTGGGCTTTGGGGTCGATCAGCGTGACATCAGCGTCGGCGCCAGGACGGAGCGTTCCTTTTTGAATGCCTAAAATTGAAGCCGGACTGATCGTCAATTTAGCGATCAATTCCGACCAGCTCAGGTGCCCCGGTTCGATCAGGGTCTTAATGCAAATTGGCAGCAGCGTTTCCATTCCGACGATACCAAACGGAGCCTGGTCCAGTTCACGGTCCTTTTTCTCGACTGCGTACGGCTGATGATCCGAACAGATGACGTCGATCGTCCCATCCTTCAGTCCTTCGACTAACGCATCAATGTGCTGCTGACTTCGCAGCGGCGGATCGACCTTGCAATTGGAATCGAATGTTTGCAATTCGGCATCGGTCAGTGCTAGGTGTTGCGGTGTAACTTCGGCGGTGACACGGACATTTCGAGCCTTGGCCCGCCGAATTTGATCGACGCTTCCTGCTGTAGAAATTGTCATCAGGTGCAGACGGCCGTCCGCCATTTCAGCCAGCGCAATATCGCGCCCGACCATGATATCTTCAGCAGCAGCTGGCATGCCTCGAAGACCCAAGAAAGTCGAATACTGCCCCTCGTGCATTACGCCGTCAGCGACCAATTCGGGAACCTGGGGATGATTGAAGATCGGACAATTGAACATCCGCGTGTATTCCAGAGCGCGACGCATAATCTCGGCATCGGCAACCGGATTCTTGGCGTCGGTGAAGGCGACCGCTCCGCCTTCCACCAATTGGCCGATTTCGGCCAACTCTTTCCCTGCATGATTCTTTGTTACTGCACCCAAGGGAAAGACATGGCAATGTCCAGCCCGGTCGCTCTGCAACTGGACGAATTCCACGGCGGCCCGATTGTCGACCACTGGAGAAGTGTCGGGCATACAGACGACGCTGGTCATGCCACCCGCCAAAGCGGCTGCCGTACCCGACGAAATCGTTTCGTCCTTCTCATCCCCAGGCTCGCGCAATGAAACGTGCATGTCGATCAGACCAGGGCACACAACCAAACCACTGGCATCGACCAAGTGATCGGCAACGGCTGTGGCATCGTCTATTGCCACGACCTTATCATCTCGCAGGAATAGATTTGCTACCCTGTCAATGTCTTGACTAGGATCGACAATCCGTCCTCCCCGAATCAGTGTGGTGCTCATATTTGCTAGCTTTGGATTTTGTTTTGACGACATTGGTGCAGCAAAAACAGACACGCCATGCGAATAACCAATCCGTTGGTGACTTGATCCAGAATGACCGAATGGCTGCCGTCGGCTACATCGGGCGTCAGTTCAACTCCTCGGTTGATCGGACCTGGGGCCAGAATCAACACGTCCGACTTGGCCGAGCGGATCCGGTCGGCAGTCATTCCGAAGAAGTGCGCGTATTCACGAATCGACGGAAAAAATGCACCTCGCTGCCTTTCGAACTGAATACGCAGCAGATTAATGCAGTCGGTTTCACCCAAAATTTTATCAAAATTGTTCGAGACTTCGACGCCAAGCTTTTCAATATGCGGAGGAATCAATGTTGACGGGCCACAAACGATGACGCGTGCGCCGAGTTTAGTGAGTCCCCAAATATTCGACCGGGCAACTCGGCTGTGAAGAATATCGCCGACCAACGCCACGGTCAGCCCTGCGATCCTTTTTCGATGTTCGCGAATCGTGAAGATATCCAAAAGTCCCTGCGTCGGATGCTCGTGCGTACCGTCTCCGGCATTCAACACACTAGCGTTCAAATGCTTAGCCAACAGGTGAGGCGTGCCGGACGTGCTGTGTCGAACAACGACCTGATCGACTCCCATCGCTTCAATATTTCGCGCCGTGTCGATAAATGTTTCGCCCTTGGTAAGACTGCTCCCAGACGACGAAAAATCCACCGTGTCCGCACTCAGACGTTTCGCGGCTAGACTGAAACTCGTTCGTGTGCGAGTCGAAGGCTCAAAAAATAAATTCGCCACCACCGTCCCGGAAAGGGCGTCCAGTTTCACCTTGCCTGCCGTGGCCAGCAGCTTGAATTCCGCTGCCTGATCCAGAATCAATGTGATCTCATCAGCACTCAGGTCTTCCAGACCCAATAAGTGCTTCTTCGTCCAAGGACCCTTAGTCGAGGTCTCCCGGTCTGATTCTGTGCTCATGATCTAAGGAAGTTGATCCCAAGTGCATCGGCTGCCTGCGCAGCCCTACTGTATTCTAAAGGAGCGGTCGTAGGCAGTCCGAAATCCAGCGGTGCGGGCATCCAATCACACTGACTGCCAACATCATCGATCGTATCAATCACCGTTGCGGGGTTCAATCGTCAACGGGACGATTGTCCGCGGACTTCCGCGCTGACTCTTCGGATTCCTTCGTACGCGGCAGCCGGGACACATCAATCCCAGGTGGGTCCGACGAGCTGCGCCGTGGGGCCTGGTGTGTTTTAATGGCCGAATCTTGTACACTCGAACCTGCCGGTCCAACGAACTGAAATGGTCCGGTCGAAATACCTTCAACTTGTACAGCGTTGCTGTCCATTATAGTTCGTTGACCGTTCATTGGGTCCATCCACGCGGCTACGATCAGTTCCGGGTTGGCTAACGATCCTTTGCCGTTCATTTGGATTAACTTGAGCTGATCGGTCAACGGAGGCGTCCCGCTCCATTCGAACAAAGCCACATTCGAATGATCCAGGTCAAAAACGCAGTCGTCGGCATCGATCACGATCTGGCAAAAAGACTTCGCACTGTTGAGTTTTTTCTCGCCCATCGAAGTTTTCCTAGCCGTCATGCGCAGCAAGGCCCCCGCCTGGCGTAATGTCAGCGATTGTAGTTTGACGCTGATGTCGCCTTTGACCATAGCATTCGGTCCAAGGCTAAGAAATGCTCCAGGTCCCACTTTTAAGCAGTTTAAACAGCGTACCTCTTGTGGCGCATCCACCGAGTACACAACTGAACTGCTGCCTATAAAGATTGAATCCTTTAGAAGCAAATTTCGGCCGCTGTGTTCATTCGGATCAATGGACTTCCAGACTAAGGCGACTGGGCACCGACCTGCCACATGCGGATCACTGGCCAAGTCATTCAAAGCTGTTTGGAATCGGCATTGGCGAATGGTAACGTTCTGGGCCTGGACCAGGAGCAGAGTGTCTGGGACTGTAGGTGTCGACAACGTGCTTCGAAAATGAACACCCTCGACGGTCAGTTGCTCGGTGCAAACTTTTAGCGGCGTGTCGGTCACCACAATCTCTGCCAGTCGAATCAGCCCGTGGTTGTCCAAAACTTTCTGCGTAGCGACGCTTCGAATCACCAGCGCACCAACGTGCGAGATTTCCGCCACACGGTAAGAACTTCCGGGTTCAAGAAAGATGACTCCCTCGGCATTCGGTGCGGGAATCGATCGTAGTTTCTCGTTTGTTCCGCTTGCAAGAATGGTTGGAGTTTCGGCTCCATACGACCGGGTTGCGCCTAGTTTTGAATTAACGCTCGAAGTCATGCCGACTGCCGGTAAGACGTCAGAGACCTGAGATACGATGTGCAGGAAGTGGCTCCGTGCTCCGTGATCGAACAGTGTCAGTACAGCTCCCGAAACCACGCACAACGCCGCCAACAAAAACGGCCACCTGCTGGAACTGGGCGACAAATGCGCTGGAACGCGAGGCGCACTAGTGTTGAACATCACTCGAAATTTTTCCAACCGTCGGCGGTCCCAGCGACTCGGCGGACCCAACCCCATCAGCGCCTCTCGCGCTGACTGCGGCCGCTGTGACGGATCGCGAATCGTGAACCATTGGATGGCTTCTGCCAAAAATTCTGGCGTGTCAGGGGCCCACTGACGCACGTCCTGAATCGATCGAGTTTGATGAGCGGCCAATCTTGCCAACGGATCACCGATCGGAAATGGGGGACGTCCGGCTAACAAGTGCCACAACAGACACCCGATCGCATACAAATCAGACGCCGAGTTCGCACGCTTGCCCATTCCAATCAGCTCTGGAGCAATTCCGTCATATCGATCCGGTGGCACATCGGCATAGATTACCAATTCTGGCTGAATGGCAGGGCCGATTCCCGCATCAACCAGCACCGAAACACCGGCCGACGTCAGTCGCACATTTTTCGTTCTGATGTCGCCGTGCGCTAAACCACGCGATTCAAGCGCAGCCAGACCGTCAAGCAATTGACGACCAATGACCAATGCAACCGCTGACGGAAATCGACCGCGACGGATGACGAGTTCGGACAATTCCGGACCGGGAACATATCTGCTGATCGCCGCCAGCCGTCCGCGATCAACTCGGTTGAACGCATGTGGAGCCACTAGGGACGGATGCGCAAGTCCGCGGGCAGTGGAAGTCAGTGCCAATAGATTGGCTTCGATCTGCTTAACCGTTTCAGACGAAATTTCAATTTGCTTCAACACACAACGTTCGTTGCCGTCGATTCGACGCGCCAGAAAAGTCGCGGCGGATAAGCCTGTGCCTAAGCGATTGACCAGTAAGCAAGGACCAACGCGTATATCTTTCGGATGTTTTGATTCAAGAATCTTTGCCTGAAATGACGTCAGCTTGCGGGCCTGGACCAGAGCATCAATCCAGATGCTGTCGAAGGCCGGCAGATCGTGTACCAACCGCCGGACTCGCCGACGACACCGCCGTAAATCGTTGACAGAGCACAGCTTCAGATCAAAAAGCAGTTTCTGCAATTGTTTTGACGGCGATTCAAGCAAAATGCAGGATTCCTTTCCTGCTGTGAAAATCTTGCGAACGATCAGTTTATCCCAAATGATCCCTTTCGCAGCAAGGTCAGACATAGGGCCCAGTCAGTTGTCATCGGATGACGTCATCTTTCTGTAGCCGGTTCGCATGTGACAGGTTCGGTCAGCATGTCGTCGCCGAGCTAATTCCTCACATACCGATTCAACCGCAGAACCTAGTCTCGCGGTGCTGTCTGTAAAAAACATGTGTAGCGGAAGCTGTTGCACAACAATCCGAATTCTGTAAGTCATTCGATGTCGTTGATTTCGTAAACACTCAGCACAGGCAATACTCCACCGAGTTCATGTCCGAGCGGCAAGCGTGTTCGCTGTCGTATTCCTTGACCTTAATGCAATAATCGTGTCGTCACTACGATCAGTTGGCACTGCGCGAAGATTGTTCCGACCTGCGCTTCCTGGTTAGTGTCGCCATACTAGGTTGACAATTTCTGTGGCGACATCATGATCAACATCTGTCTCGGCGAGAGGCGTTTGACCAGAGACGTTTTGCGCATTTCGTCATGTTAAATCGGACACCTGAGTCGTCTGTTACACAACTGGCAACGACTCAGCAGTCTCGAGATCAAGAGTTTGTATCTCGCACCGTCCATGCGAACCGCTCGATTGATTTCTGGAGAATCTGATGAACGACTCGAAACCGGCGGACAAAGATACTGCCAAGTTCGCTAAGAAGGCAGCCAAAGCACAAACCAAAATCGAAAAGAAACGCGTCAAACTTCAAGACGCGTCGCATAGCTCCTCAGCTCGGAACACCACAATTGATTATGAGCCAGTAGCAGCACAACGATCAGCGGCGGCAGCGGAGAAACAGGTTAGGATGCAGTGGTACCGAGTCTTAATTGCATTGCTGACACTGGCCGTGGCGCTGGCAACTTTCCTGATCACCGTCAAACCATGGGAACGCCGCGTTCCGACAGACATACCGTCCAAAAGATCCGACACCGGAATCAATGACAGTAGTACTAACTAAATGACGCGACGGAGCCCATCCAGATTGCTCAACTTTATGGCATCGCCATATTTAAAATATCCGGTTCAAATGACTGTACCATAGAAATTCTTTAATTCAGAACCCATCGAATGGGCATCTCAATACACAGTGCTTCTGTGATTGATTACAATCCCGGTGTCTTTAAAAAGTTGTTGGATGTAGCCTTTGGAAACACTTGAAAGGATGTCGTCTGTGGTAGACAGCATCCGATGACTTGTCGGATCAGTCAGGATTTGTTGCTATGACAAAACAAAAATTCAAGCGGGAAGACCTGAAACCGGGTGAGGTCTTGTGCGAATATTGCACGGCAAAGTGCTGCCGGTATTTCGCTCTGCCAATTGAAACGCCAACGACCCGTGAGGACTTCGATCATATCCGCTGGTATTTGATGCACGGTCGGATCTCGATATTTGTTGAGGACGACACGTGGTATTTAATGGTACATGCTGACTGCAAACACTTGACCGTCGACAACCAATGTGGGACCTACGAGGATCGGCCCAACGTCTGCCGCACGTACTCGGTCGTCGATTGTGAATACGATGATGACGCATGTTACGACAAGCTGTTTGAAACGCCCGAACAGATTTGGGAGTACGCCGAAGCCGTATTGCCGCCTCGCAAGTTCAAGAGGAGACCAACGAACCGAACTGTCCCCGTCAACCTGCCCATTTTGAGCGAAGTGTCTGCGTGACGATTGCTGCAACGCGGAAAAGAGACACGATACCGAAGCTACCCCGTGCCGAGTCAACGACAAGGTGAATGCAAACACACAACTCATCAAGCCGAGTACCCTGAAAGGCTTTCGCGACTACCTGCCGCAGGCAATGATGGCTCGCGAACAATTGATTCAAAAGGCCCGCGATGTTTTTCGCAGCTACGGCTTCAGCCCGATTGACACACCGGCATTGGAGTACAGTGAAATCCTGCTGGGAAAGGGAGGCGAGGAGTCGGACAAGCAACTGTTCCGATTCACCGACCAGGGCAACCGAGATGTCGCAATGCGGTTCGACCTGACCGTTCCGCTAGCTCGTTTCGCAGCACAACACGTCCAGGAAATCGGCATTCCGTTCAAGCGGTATCACATCGCCACGGTCTGGAGAGGTGAAAATCCACAAAAGGGCCGATATCGCGAATTCATCCAGTGCGATTTCGACACAATCGGTACGGAATCAAACGTATCAGATATCGAAACGCTGCTAGTCACCCACGATTTGATGCAGAACCTCGGCTTTTCGCGGTTTCGCATCTGTGTCAACAATCGTCTGGTATTGAATGGGTTGTTGGAAAAGCTGGGATTGACCGAGCAGTCGGCCGGTATCCTGAGAGCGCTGGACAAACTGTCGAAAGTCGGCCCGGATGCTGTTCGTCAGGAAATGATCGAGCGAGTTAGAACCACAGCCGAGCAAGCGTCAAGCGTCCTGAAACTAACCGAACTCGCCGGCGAGACAGATCATATCTTTTCCGAACTCGAAACCCTTCTCGCAGGAAGCGAACAAGGGATGAACGGGATCAGTCAGCTCAGGGAAATGTTCGCCGCCTCTCGGACTGCCGGAATTGCCGCGAATCGCATCAAGCTGGACGTTTCCATTGCTCGTGGTCTGAACTACTACACGGGCTCCGTTTACGAAACCTATCTGGACGAATTACCTGGCATTGGCAGTGTCTGCTCGGGTGGGCGATACGATAATCTGGCTGAGTTATTCACCTCGAAAAAACTCCCAGGAGTTGGTGCCAGTTTAGGACTAGATCGGCTGCTGACTGCCATGGAAGAACTGGGAATGGTCGAGAAATCGTCGACGCCAGCTCAAGTACTAGTGACGCAGTTCGATGCCGGGAAGATTGGCGAGTATTTTCGTATTGTTCGTGAAATGCAACGTGCCGGAATTGCATCGGAGGTTTATCCAGACGCGCGTCCGATTGGTAAACAACTGCGGTACGCCAATCGAAAGAGATTCCAAGTCGCCGTGATCGCTGGAGACCAAGAATTTTCGACCGGAACATGGCAGGTCAAAGACTTGATTCAAGGTACACAAACAGAGGTCAGTGAACCGAGGCTGATCGATCACATTCACGGGATTTTGAAATCGGCGGATAAAAGCCAAGTCTAGTAGCGAATTGAAAATGTCAGCAGCTGACCTGATCGCAATTTGTGGATCGAGTCGTCGAATATAAGCGAACTCGCTATGTTTCCACCTCCTCCGCAGCGTGTCGTAATTACAGGTGTTGGCCTGATTACTCCGTTGGGAATCGATCGCGAATCAAGCTGGCAGGGGATGAAAAATGGTAACCGAGCGACTCGTTGGCTTGATCCATGCGATTGGGATATTCAACAACCACGCCAATACTCGCAGACGCGTGGGATGGCCGCTGGAGCACCAGCACCGATGCTCCGTTTCTGTGACGACCAAATTTCGATGGGACGCGGTTCGGACAACGCGCTGGGGATCAACTTGGCCGCTTGTGACCCGGTTATCCAATTGGCGGTTTGCGCGGCATATGAGGCGATGGAAGACGCTAAACTAGAAGTTACACACCTCAATCGAAACCGCATTGGGTGCGTCGTCGGCACTAGCAAAGGTGGTTTACGGAGTTTTGCACAGTCCTTTCGACATAGGTTGAAGCACAACGTTGATTTCTCTGCGGAACTATGGACTCAATTGTTTCCAAATGCTCCCGCAGCCGCGTTGTCGCGTCTGTTCGACCTGCGCGGCCCCTGCCTGTGTCCGATTACAGCCTGTGCCACCGGTTTGGCAAGTCTGGTTCGCGGCGCTGAATTAATTCGAACCGGCTATTGCGATGCGGTCGTTGTTGGCAGCACAGATGCTTCGCTGCAGCAAGTGTTGCTCGCGTCGTTTCAGCGGTTAGGAGTGCTCGCGCGAGGTTTTGACGACCCGGAAACGGCCTGTCGGCCCTTCGATCGACACCGGAACGGCTTTCTGGTGGGCGAAGGCGCCGGCATGCTGATCATGGAGCGATCCGATTGCGCTGCTGATCGCGGTGCCATACCTTACGCGGAATGGGTTTCAGACGGTTGCGTGACTGATTGCGCCGGACTGACCCAACTGGAACCGCAACCGCATGCACTAACGCGGTTAATCCAAGACGTGTTGCGTCGCGCCGAGCTGACGTCAGATGAAATTGATTATGTCAATCTTCATGGCACGGCGACCATTCAAAACGACATCTGCGAGACGCGCGCCTTAAATGCTGCGTTGGGACGGTCGGCTCAACATGTCTGCTGTTCGGCCTTAAAGGGTGGAATTGGACATCTGCTGGGATCGGCTGGAAGCGTTGAACTGGCGTGCACCTTGCTGGCGATGCGAGATTCGACTATCCCGCCGACCGTCAACTTGGATGAGCAGGATGTCGACTGCGACCTAAATTTCACACCGCGCGAACCTCGCCGACAGCGGATTGAAAACGCCTTGAAATTATCACTCGGATTTGGCGGCCATCTGATCGCGGCCGTCGTGCGAAAGACCCAATAGACACCAAGCACAGTAGAGCTGTAACCAAACCGACATCCGCAACATGAATACCGGTTTTGTGGGTCCCATTCTGCAACACGGACATTCGCGAGGGTCATACGTTGCAATGTCAGCGCTTGCCGGCTTACTGATCCACTGGCACGACAAAACTCATATGCAATTCCGCGTGACGCAAATGTAGCGACAACCATTCCTCGGTCGTCATTTTTCCCAATAATGGGTGAGCGGCCATCGGCTGCTCACCCTGGAGACGTGCAATGGCGTTCCGCACGTTTCTTAGACCGGTTTCAGTCGATGTTTCTGGACCGGCAATCAACACCGACGCGCGTTTGGGAAGTTTGACTCCTGGTTTCATCTGCTCTGTTAATAGTGAATTCCGGATCAACGGCGCAACAAAGACCCTCCGATACCACGATGCTTTGACACCGAAACCATCGATCGAACAGTTCATGACGCGAGCTAGGTGCTCCAAAATCTGTCCAAATGTCCAATTGCCAACCGTTTTAAGCTCGCTCCGTGACCAACGTTCCGCATCCGCTTGAAATTCCGCCAGCGTTGAGAAATTCAATGTACGACGCTGTTGAACCGATGATGTGGTGGTCATCGCTGCGTCTCCGTGTGAGTTCGACTGACTAACTGAGCGAAATGGTTTCGAAAGAAGTCGCTCGTTTTACCAACAATACATTCTATCGTGTGCTACGAGTGTGTGTAGGAAGGTGTCAAATTGTACTAGTCCGGATTAATGAAAAATCTTGAGTCGTAGGATTCGTCGAAGAATAGGAAGTTGTGTATTGGCAACACTCAGTCCACAACTCGAGACTGAAGGACAGGTTGTTGGGGCCGATTGAGCGAGTTTTGTTCGGATGACAGCGCACCGATAGACTTGTTGAATGGACATCCATTGCACCCAGAGAACAGTCAACTTTCACAACTCAACGAAGTAGAAAGTGAGGAAAAAGTGGAGTGTTAACGACTTGATCCGTGGTGATCGCTGATTGCACTATTCCTTTTCGGCGTGTCCTTCGACTACGTCGAAGCGACCGTCGTCGTGTATTTACGAGACGCTTACGCTCAAGTTGGACCCGAAGAGAAATTCTGGCAACCCTTTTCCGCTCAGCACGCTGAAACGACTTAAAGTGGCCGATGCGGAATATCTGCTGCGGCTAAAAACAGAGATAATGCGTGAGGCGTCAACGATGGTCCTACTCGCGTCAGTTGGACGGGCCACCAACTGAAATTCAATACTCGCTTTGCCGGGTTCATCATCGCCATCGGAGTATGAGGCACTTTTACTACGTATTTTGGAAGTGCTTATCAACTGACCACCTTACTGGCCGAATGGAACATCCTGTTTTTCATCCCGTTTCCGTGGATTGGTCCAGGGGATAGCTCCGGGGCTGATGGCGATATCGATGGTTGCAGCCGGAGCTCTTTTGCTTTGACGTGATTCGGCTGTGGACCCCGTCCACATCGGCTGGAAACGGATTCGATCATCGTCGTCTCATTCTGCTAGGACTACCGCCATGTGATGTCCGGCGACTTGCCAAAACAGTTCCAATAGTTCATATTTCTCGCCGGTTTCTTGCCAGCACTACTACGAAACGGCGTTCATCGTTGATCCCGTCGTGTTCTCCACCCAACCCATAAAACACCTGTTCGAGGTAATGGCAATTTTGTAATACGAACACCAAAACAACCTTATGTCGTATGGGCGTGCGGAAGGAGTGTCTCGAGCTTTGAGGCTGGCGGCAACAAATTATTCGTCCATGAGACTTTTCGCCAGTCTGTTGAGCGATTCGTTTTCGATTTGACGGATGCGTTCACGAGTCAAACCCAGGGTTTTTCCAATCTCCTTCAAAGTCTTGGGTTCAGAATCATCTAAGCCGAAACGCATGCGCAGAATCGTGGCTTCTCGGGGATCCATGGTTTCCAACATCTTGTAAACGTGCGTCAGGTTATCGGTGTCAATTATCTCGTCTTCGGGACCTTTGACACGTGCGTCGGCGACGATATCACTCAACGACCAACTACCGTCGGCCTGATCGGTTTGAGGTGTCGAGTTGTATAGCTGAATTGCCTTCTTGACGATTCCGAGTTTCTTCGTGGGCAGACCCAGCTCTTTAGCGACTTCTTCGGAAGTCGGTGTACGTTTCAACGAATCTTGTAATCTGGCTGTCGCCTGCCGCCATTTCGAAAGCAGCTCGACCATATACGCCGGAATACGAATCGTTTTTGCTGAATTCACCAAAGATCGCTTGATCGATTGCTTGATCCAATAGCTGGCGTAGGTACTAAAACGAGTGTTCATATCGGGATCAAACCCCTCGACCGCTCGCAACAGACCCAGGTTGCCCTCTTCGATCAAATCCTGAAGCAGCAATCCCTTACCGACGTAGGCTCGTGCAATATTGACAACTAATCGCAAATTGGCACGCACCATCCGGTCGCGGGCTTGCTTATTTCCTTCAGCAATTTGGTAGGCCAGTTCCTTTTCTTCGTTTGCTGTCAGCAACGTCGTTTCATTTATCTCACGCAGATAGGTCTCAAGCGGGTTTTGAACTCGAGAAGACAGCTTGCGTCGTTGAGACGTCGTTTGCATGGAATCCCTGCTGATGTCTCTTGTTTCAAGTGGAGTGGATGAACGAGCGGTTCTGAGAACGTCTGTTATAAAGTCGCTTCAATGAATCGACTTCTGGAAGTCCCCCACGGAGAATCGATCTGTAATCGGCCAAGCGGAGGTCCGCTTGTTGTTATCGGTCCAATGGGAGATTTGCCTCCAACGCAAGCAGGTGGGTGACAAAAAGAAATGGTAAACCGGGCAATTGGCGCCATAATAACGGCCCTTCAGACTAATCCGAAACGCCGCATATTTCAGCAGATTGCTGTGAAATACGTTATTCCTAAAATTGCCGCAGTTTCGCTTGATGCGATATTCGAGCCTTTGCCGAAATAGATGGGCAACGTGACAGGGCTGTCTTACGGCACATCGTCGTTTGTGGTTTCGTCAACGTCGGCTTCGGACTTAGCTTCTGTATCGGAAGAATCCACTGTGGGTGATTCGGATTCCTCGATGTCTGCAATCGGCGGCAGTTGTTGGCAAGCGTCTTCCGATCCGGAACTTGTGTCTAATTCGGAGTCCGTCTCCGAATTGGAATCTGTTACGGATTCGGAACTTTCAGTTGATTCAATAAATCCTTCAACTGCGATGACCGGTTTCAATTCGTCCTCCGGATCATCCAACGTGAACAGCGGACCGGCAGAACTGCTTTCGGTACCGCCTTTCAATTCTTCGCGTGTTTCTTCCAGATCGTCTTCTCCGACCTCGACGGATTCGTCTGCCGGCTGTTCAGGATCAACAGTCTGTTTGCGACTCAGCCCAATCTTGCGTTCGTCCGTGTCGAGTCGCAAAATCCGCACATCCACTTCCTCGCCGACCTTGACGACATCGTCAGGGTTATCGACTTTGTGTTCGGCCAATTCCGAAATATGAAGTAACCCCTCCAGTTCGGGTGCCAATTCAACAAAAACTCCGAAATTCGTAATCTTCTTCACAATGCCTTTGACCATGGAGCCGGGGCAGAACTTGTCGGGAATCTCTTGTTCCCACGGATCCGAATGGAGTTGTTTGATGCCCAAGGCGATTCGCTTGCGATCTTCGTCAACAGTCAAGACCTTGCACTCGATTTCGTCACCCTTTACCAACATTTCGCTGGCATGCGAAATCTTTCGTGTCCACGACATGTCACTGACGTGCAGCAGTCCGTCCACTCCTTCCTCAAGTTCGATAAACGCGCCGTAGTTTGTCAGGTTTCGAACCGTACCTTTGACCGAAGAATCGGGTGGATATTTATTCATCACGTCTATCCACGGATTCGGCATAGTTTGCTTCATGCCCAAAGAAATCTCTTGTTTTTCCTTATTAATGCCCAATACGATCAATTCCACTTCTTCGCCGATATTCACCAGTTCGGTCGGGTGGCTAATCCGTTTCGTCCACGACATTTCGCTGATGTGGACCAGGCCTTCGATGCCGTCTTCTAGCTTAACGAAGGCACCGTAAGTCATGACGTTGACAACTTCGCCTTGCACCTTTCCGCCAACCGGGTATTTCTCTTCGACGACATCCCAAGGACTTGGGAACTTCTGTTTCAGGCCGAGAGCGATTTTTTCCTTATCCCGATCAATGTTCAGGACCATGACTTCGATTTCGTCGTCGATCTTGACCATGTCTGACGGGTGGCTGATGCGGCCCCAACTCATATCCGTAATATGCAGCAATCCGTCGATGCCACCTAAATCAACGAAGGCACCAAAGTCAGCAATATTCTTGACGACACCTTGGCGAAGCTGACCCTCATTGATTTCTTCGAGCAACGCCTTCTTCATCGTTTCACGCTTGTCTTCGATCAGCTTTCGGCGCGAAACTACGATGTTGCGGCGAGCTTCATCAATTTTCAGAATCAGACATTCAATCTCCTTATTGACGAAACTGCCGATGTCATGGGGCCGCCGAATATCGACCTGACTTGCGGGCAGGAAGACGTTGACACCGATGTTGACCAACAGCCCACCCTTGATCTTGCGAACCACGGTACCCGTGACAATATCGCCTTCGGCGTGTGTCTGGATGATCTTTTCCCACTCTCGGACGCGGTCAGCTTTGCGCTTGGACAGCATAACCAGACCAAAGTCATCCTCGACTTCCTCGAGCAGGACCTGAATCTTATCACCCGGTTGGGGGAGAGTTTCACCCTCGGACCATTCATCGATTGTCACGACACCTTCGCTCTTGTATCCGATGTCGACAAGCACTTCGTCGCCTTCTACTCGTAACACGATGCCATTCGTGATCTCATTCAAATCGAATGACTTCGACGACTGGTCGTAAATTTTATCCATGTTGTTTTCTTGATCGCCCAAGCTACCAAGCGTCTCAAGAAAAACATGTTCGACTTCGTCGTTGGTCACGTTCACTTCGCGAATAAGGTTACGGTCAACCATACTAGGACTTTTCCACCTTTGACTGCTTGCGCACAAGAGCGCTACTTGCACTTTTACGTGGCAAGAAACAAGATATTTCCCCTCGCCGATCACACACAACGCGTGATCATCCAAGCACAAGGGACGAAGCGTGA
>Ga0310123_10001624_pt1 | contig 18504 bp, 14 predicted proteins | sample CB6_AW_1057_MG_FD_203505 | JGI IMG/M metagenome (GOLD analysis project Ga0310123, IMG submission 203505) | Marine microbial communities from Western Arctic Ocean, Canada - CB6_AW_1057 | ecosystem: Environmental > Aquatic > Marine > Oceanic | place: Canada: Western Arctic Ocean | collected... | reverse complement strand
AGAAAAAGTCGGGCAACCGCATACAGCGAAATAGCACGTCGGAGAAACCGTCGATCAACGGCGGCTTCCAAACTTTTTCATGGGAGGAATCCGTCGAGACTCGGCAGGGGGATGCCTCCGCCCGAATCGAGACCGTTCGCAAGGTCGACGATGGAGGCGGCCGGCTGGTCGAGTCCGGGCGAGAAGAGACGGTGATGAGTCAGTCGGGCAACACCGCGACGACTGAAAAAATCGTCTGGGAGCGCGACGCACTGAGTTCGAAAATGACACAAGCTTCGAGGACGGTGGGAGTGCTGGTAACTCAAGCCGACGGATCATCGACAGAGACAGTCGAGACCTATGCTCACTCTCTCGGCGACGGATCGAGGCGTTTTTTGAATTCCACGCGGCCTGAGCTGGTTCGGACGGTGACCCGCGAGACCACGATTGGCTCGAGCGGAGAGACGATCGAGACAACTCATACAAGCAGCCGAAATCCGGCCGATCCAACGAAGATGGCGCCGACACGGATGCAGCAGAAAGTACGGCGTCCAAGCGCGGATGGGGAAACGATCGAAACCCACGTCTACGAACAAACCGTCAGCGGCCGCTTGCAGCCGACTCAGACGATCGTCGAACAGGTCCAGAAGTAGGTTCCCACAGATCGACAAAGGGACGTCGAAGCGATTTATTCTCGCGAACCGTCCTTATACTAGGGAAATGTCGCTTCGAATTCCTGCAGGCCCGAGTTGCCGCCAAGAAACCGCCGACCTGAGACAACCGCGAGCGGAGCGTCTTCTCCCGTGCCGTTTCCGCGGGATACTGGTCCAGGCTATTGCGGCTCTGTTGCCCCTCTCGTGCTGGGCGCAAACACCCACGGGCCGCATCGCCGGGCGCGTTCTTGACCCCTCGGGCGCCGTTGTAGCCGACGCGCGGGTTGAGGCGGTGCAGGTCGAAACCGAGCGCAGTCACCAGGCGATCTCCGACTCGCAAGGGGAGTACCGCTTCGCCCTTCTGCCGGTCGGGACCTACACGATCAACGCAGCCGCGCCGGGCTTCAATGGAAGGCCCCGGCGTTTGCAGCTCGAAGTGGGCCGGCGTTTGAGAGTTGATCTCGACGTTTTGCTGGAACCCGCGGATGTCGCGATCGAAGTCACTGAGTCGACACCATTGCTCGAGCCCGAGAACGCCGCGGTTGGTTCTGTCATCGGGCGCGAGGCGATCGCCAACCTGCCGTTGAATGAACGTCAGTTCTTGCAACTGGCACTGCTGTCGGCCGGTACGCTGCCGGCGGCCCAGGGCTCGGAGTTGTCTCGCCAAAACAACAGCGGCCTGCACATCAATGGCGCCCGGGAATCTTCCAATAATTTTCTTCTGGATGGAGTCGATAATAACGACCTCTATATCAACCGCCTGGTCGTGAGTCCGCCGCTGGATTCCGTGCGTGAATTTCGCCTGCATGCATCGAATTATCAGGCGGAGTACGGCCGCGGCGGGGGGGCGCAGATCAACGTTGTGAGCCGGGCGGGCACGAACCAACTACATGGGTCGTTCTATGAGTACCTCCGCAACGATTCGCTCGACGCGCGCAACTTTTTTGACTTGCCCGAGGAGCGTATTCCGCAATTCCAGCGCAACCAGTTCGGCGGGTCGATCGGCGGGCCGATCCTCCGCGAAAAGAGTTTTTTTTTCGCGGGATTCGAGGGGACGAGAATACGAGACGGCGTCACGAAGACCGCGCGCGTGCCGACTCCCGAGCAGCGGTTAGGTGATTTTTCGGGATCGCCCGTGCCGCTCATCGACCCCTTCACGCAGCAGCCGTTTCCCGGCAACCACATTCCAGCCGGACGCATTCATCCCGCCGGTGCGGCGATCGCCTCGCGATGGCCGGATCCGAACCGCGCCGGAGCCGGGCAGAATTTGGTTTCCTCACCCGTCGGAGACGCCCTGGGCAATCAGATCTACGGACGTGGGGATCATTATTTTTCACCGCGCGATGCCTTTTACCTGCGCTACAACTTGAGCCACGACCGCAGTTTGGAGCCCTTCAATGACGGCGTCACGAATGTCCCGGGGTTCGGAAGTTTTGTCCTGAATCGCGGTCAGAACCTGGTCATCTCCGAGACACACATTTTTGGTCCGGCGACGATCTGGGAGACACGCTTCGGGTTTAATCGCCTGCGCCGCGAGGTGGTCCAGCAAAACGCGGGTAATAACATTGCCGCCGAGTTGGGAATACCGGGGCTGTCGAGTGATCCCAGATTCGTCGGATTCCCGGGGATTAGCGTCGGCGGTGTCGACAACCTTTCCGACAACACGGCCCTGCCGATTCTTCGCGAAGACAACACGTTCCATGTGCTGCAGAACGTGACTCAAGTTCGAGGGCGGCACACGTTCAAGTGGGGCGGGGAATTTCGGTATTTCTCAAACGATGGAATCCAGGGGTTTTTCCCGCGCGGGCAGCTCAATTTTCTGGGCGCATTTTCCCAACACCCGGTCGGAGATCTGCTGCTGGGTTTCGCGACGTTTACGATTCAAACGGTGATCGACAATCCTTTCAAACAGAGAACGTCTTCCTGGAATGGCTACTTGCAAGACGACTGGCGGATCACTCCGCGGCTCACCTTGAACCTGGGCGTGCGCTATGAGTGGAACCGGCCCGCAACGGATGCCAACGACCGTTTCACCACTTTCGATTTCGGGAGCCGGGGATTGGTGCGGGCCGGGACCGGCGGTGTCCCGCGCGCGGGATTCGGAAGCGACAGAAATAACTTTGCTCCGCGCTTCGGACTGAGCTGGAGTCCGCGGGCGGCGAATGATCTCGTCCTGCGGGGCGGCTATGGAATCTTCTACGACAGCACGATTCTGGAGGCGAACTCGGGTCTGTATTTCAACCCGCCGTTCTTTGAGTTGCGCTTGTTCTTTCCCTCGCAAGAGCGCTTGCTGACGCTGAGTGCCCCGTTTCCAACCGGGGCCGGGTTCTCTCCCCCCCCGACAGCCTTCGCGATGCACCCCAGCTTCAGCACTCCTTACCTGCAGCACTGGAATGCGTCGGTTGAAAAAACCTTAACCGATCGCGTGGTCGCGCGGGCAGCCTACATCGGTTCGAAGGGAACCAAGCTGCTGCGCCAGCGGGACATCAATCAGCCCGCTCCGGGAGCTGGACCCACTTTCTTCCGGCAGCCGATACCGGGTTTCGCGAATGTGATTCTTTTCGAATCCGCCGCTTCGTCCGTGTATCACTCGGCGCAATTCTCGCTGGAGCGCCGTTTCTCGACGGGACTGGCCTTCTCGGCCGGCTATACGATTTCCAAATCGATCGATGACAACTCGGCGTTCCTCTCGACCGACGGCGACCCGAGTTTTCCGCAAAACAGCCACGACCTTCGCGCCGAACGGGGCCTGTCGGCTTTCGACCAGCGGCAGCGTTTCGTATTTACCGCCAGCTACTCCCTGCCGTTTCGCCAAAACGTCCTGGTGCGTGACTGGCAGTTCTACGTGATTGGGGCGTTTCAATCGGGTACGCCGTTTACTCCCCAGTTGAGCTTCGATAACAGCAATACGGGCAACACTGGAGCCATCGCGGGTTCTGACCGTCCGGATGTGGTTGGCGACCCCGGCGGCGAGGCCTCTACGCCCGAGCGGTTTTTCAACACTGCTGCTTTCGCGACAGCCGCTCCTGAAATGTTCGGCAACGCAGGACGCAACATCCTGACCGGCCCAGATCTTGCGGCTGTGGACATCGCCGTGGTTCGCACCTTTCACCTCGGCGAGTCGGTAGCCCTCGACTTTCGCACCGAGGCCTTCAACTTGGCCAACCGTCCGAACTTTGATTTACCCATCCGGATTTCCGACCAGCCGGGCTTTGGAAGCATCCCTTCGGCGCGGTCCGCGCGGCAGATTCAATTCAGCTTGCGGCTGCGGTATTAACCCGCTTTTCTCGCCACGCGATGAGAAATGCGGGCTGCCTCAGCCGGTGCTCGCGCCGGCTTGTGCTTGTCCGGGTGCCAACGGTTCACGTACAATTGCCACAAGTGTCTTAAGGGGTGAGCTGGGTTGGGGCTCCCTTCCATACAGATCGTGAGCACCGCTTCTCCGATTTCAGTCGAAGGTCAAGACGACGGAGGGCCGCTGCTTTCTGAACTGCGTCTGCTTTGCCCGCAATGCCGGGCGGAGGGGGCCACGGTTGCGGCCGCGGGCCAAGGTGGCTGGGTGTGTCCGAGCTGCGGGGCGCGTCTGGAGAAGGATGGGGCGATCCTCAAGGCGCTGGCTCCCGAACGCGAGCAGTACTATGCGAAGTTTTTCGAAGAGTATTTGACGATCCGCAGGGCTGAGGGAAGGGGAGGCGCCGACCCGGCGTATTATCTCGCCTTGCCCTACGAAGACATTAGTGGCCGCCTTGCCGATCAATGGGCGATGCGGGGGAAGAGCTATCGCTACTTCGAGCGCAAGATCCTGTCTGCCCTCGAGCGTCCGTCGCCGCGGGGACTCAGCGTGCTTGACCTCGGCGCGGGAACGGGCTGGCTCAGCTATCGCTTGGCGCTTCGGCGGCATCGCCCCGTTGCGGTGGACCTGCTTACTGACGGCCAGGACGGCCTCGGGGCGGTGAGCCATTATTTCGCGGATCTGGGCCAGGATTTTCCTGTGTTTCAGGCGGAATTCGACCGCTTGCCGTTTGCTGATCAGCAATTCGATCTGGCGATTTTCAATTCGTCGGTCCACTATTCCACCGACTATCGCGAGACCCTGCAGGAGGCGCGCCGCTGCTTGCGCTGGGGCGGGCGTGTGGTCATCATCGACTCGCCGGTTTACAGCAGCCGCGAACACGGCGAGCAGATGCGGCAGGAGCGCCAAGAACGGTTTCAAGCGCAATATGGGTTCCTCTCCGACAGTGTTCCCAGCATTGAGTATCTTGATCAGACAATGCTGGCCGGCCTGTCAAAAGATTTGAATCTTCATTGGGAAGTTCACCGCCCGTGGTATGGGCTTGGCTGGCACTTGCGGCCTCTGAAAGCTTGGTGGGAGAACCGCAGACCGCCGTCGCGGTTTCAGATACTAGTAGGCAGTTGGATGGCGCGATGATCATTCTTCTCCATCCGCGCAGCACGAGGCCGAAAAACCGCCGGTTTCCCTTATCCGTTCTCTCGCTTGCGGCGGTGATTGAGGGACACGAAGACTACGTCATCATCGATGGCAACGTCGACGGCGATCCGGGTGCGACGCTCGATCGGGTCATGCGCGAGACGCCCGCGGAGCTGCTGGCTGTGTCGGTCATGCCGGGTCCTCAGATGGCGGCGGCAATTCCGCTGTGCCGGGAGTTTCGCCGCAAGTATCCCGGCGTCCCGGTGGTTTGGGGCGGGTACTTCCCTTCGCTTTATCCCGAGGCTGTGCTCAACGCTGACTACGTGGACTTCGCCGTGATCGGCCCGGGTGAAGATACCTTTGCTGAATTGATCGAGGCGCTTCGTGATGCCGGCGGTTTTTCCTCGATTCAGGGGCTGGCTTATACAAATGATGCGGGCGAATGCGTCCGAAATCCTGAGAGGGCGTTCCGATCACCCAACGACTTCCCGCACCTCCCCTACCACCGCATCGAAGCAGCCAAATACATTTTGCCGACCTTCCTAGGTTCTCGGACGGCTGTGCACCAGGCAAGCGTCGGCTGCCCCTACCAGTGCAGTTTCTGCGCGGTGATCACTGCTTATAGCAGCCGAGAGAAAATGGAGGACCCGGCGCGGACGGAGGGGGTTCTGCGTGGCTTGCAGCGTAAACACGGGATCAACGCCGTTCAGTTCTACGACAACAATTTCTTTCTGCAAGAGGATCATGCCCGCGAGCAAGCCGAACGATTCGAGCCGCTGCGGCTGCGCTGGTGGTGCGAAGCGCGAATCGACGCGGTCCTGTCCTGCGATTCTCCGACGATACGCTGGAGAAACTGCGGCGTGCCGGTCTAACCATGGTGTTTTTTGGGGCTGAATCGGGTTCGGACGAGATTCTGCGGCAGATGAAGAAGAACCTCACTTCCGATCAAACGCTGACTCTGGCCGAGCGGCTGAACCGGCTCGGGATCACTCCGGAATTCTCCTTCGTGGTCGGGAATCCCGCCGATCCCGAGGGTGACGCGCGGGATACGATCGCGTTCGTACGGAAAATCAAGAAACTGAATCCCGATGCCGAAATCATCCTGCAGCATTACAGCCCGACTCCGCAGCGGGAGCGCATGTATGGCGGTGTGGAAGACCGCGTTGATTTTCCCACGACGCTCGAGGAGTGGGCGACGCAGCCGTGGCTAGACTTTGTCAATAAGACCGATCCTCATGTGCCCTGGACGACTAATCGCATCAAGCGGCGGATCGACAATTTCAAGCTCGTGGTCAGCTCGCGTTGGCCGACCGCACAGGACATTATGTTGCCCGGCTGGGGACGAGCGTTGCTGCGGGGACTCAGCGGCTGGCGTTACCGTTTTGGGGTTTACGACTTTCCGTTTGAGTTGCGATTCGCGCAGCGGGTTGTGCAGCTTCGCAAGCCCCAGTTCGAGAGCCTGTGATGGGGGCTTGTGATGGAGATTAAGTCGAGCAGCAGCCCCGTTCTGTTGCCACCCGAGGCCGGCTACGATCTTTGGGCCCGGAGTTGGGATCGCGATCCCAGCCCGATCGTCGCTCTCGAAAAACGCACGATCACACCCTGGCTCGCGAATCTCCGCGGAAAAAGATTCATCGAGGCGTCTTGCGGCACCGGGCGCTGGCTCGTACACGCCACCGAGGGAGGGGGACAAGTCACGGGCTTTGACCTAAGTCCGGCGATGCTGGCCGAAGCCGCCGCCAAGCCGGGATTGCCGGGGCGAGTTGCGCTGGCGGACACCCGCGCTCTTCCTCTGAGAAACGGCTGTGCGGACACTGTTCTGTGCGCCCTTTCGTTGGGACACATACCTCCAGCGGAAGCGACGGTAGCGGAACTAGCCCGGGTTGTCACACCGGGCGGGACTCTGATTGTCACCGACTTCCATCCCGAGGCGAGCCGGGCCGGCTGGAAGCGGACGTTTCGCAAGGGCAAAGAAGTCTACGAGGTCGAGAACCATCCTTATTCAATCGCAGCCATTTGCCGCGTGGCTGCGCACGCCGGTTTCGCCCTGCGGCAGCTTTCGGAACCCTGTTTCGGCGAGCCCGAGAGGGACGTTTTTCTGCGGGCCGGCAGGGGTGATTTGTTCGAAACAGCATGCGGACGGCCGGCGATTTTTGCTGCTGTCTTTCAGCGATCATGAGGGGGCGCTCGTCAAACTGGTTGCTCCGCAACGCACGTGTCGTTCTCGGACCGGCCGAAGCCCTGCCCCTGGATATCGAAGTCGCCAACGGAAGAATCAGGGTTCTCCTGCCCCCGGGCAATGAGCCCGGATCGGTTAACGCCGAAATCGTTGATCTCGAAGGCTGCTTGATTCTTCCCGGTCTGATCAACGCTCACGATCACCTGGAATTCAGTTTGTTCCCCAAGCTTGGTGCCGGACCCTATCCCAATGCGAAAGCGTGGGCCGAGGATGTCTATCGGCCGGCTGAGGCGCCCATTGCCGATCATCTGCGTGTTCCCAAGCAAGAGCGGCTGCTGTGGGGAGCGATCAAGAATCTTCTCGGGGGCGTTACGACGGTGTGCCATCACAATCCCCACGAGGAAGTTTTCGAACACGATTTCCCGGTTCGTGTCGTGAAGCGTTTTGGATGGGCGCATTCGCTGGCATTCGGCGGGGATGTACAGGAACAGTTTCGGCGGACGCCGCAAGACTGGCCATTCATCATTCATATTGGCGAAGGCGCCGACGATGCCAGCCGCGACGAGATTCATTGTCTGCACGAGATGAGGGCGCTCGATGAGCGGACGGTGTGCGTTCACGCGGCCGGGCTCGATGATGAAGGATGGGCTCTGCTGGAAGAGCGAAATGGGTCGGTGGTTTGGTGTCCGAGTTCAAACCAATTTACCCTGGGGCGAACTGTTGACCGGGATGTTTTCGACAGGCCGGTTCCTGTTACGCTCGGAACCGATTCGGCAATGACGGCTCACGTCACTTTACTGGAAGAGTTGCGGGTGGCGTCGCGGGGCAGTGGTCTGCCGCCCGCGCGGCTTTACTCGATGGTTACCGAAACGGCCGCCCAAGTCCTGCGCCTGGAGGACAGCGAGGGTTCCATACGAGAGAGTGGAGTGGCAGACCTGATCGCGGTGCGCGATGGAGGCGCATCGCCGGGCGAGACGCTGATTCGGATAACGGCGGAGGATTTGCGGCTGGTCATAATCGGTGGACGCGTCAAGCTGGTGTCTCTGTCTGTGGCGCGGGGTCTCATCAGAGAGCGGGTTGGCGAAACGCATCTACACCCGCTCTCGGTCGAGGGTCACGGGAAGTTCCTCGTGGCCGCTGACGTTGAGATGCTGATTCGGACAACGGTGGCTGCTCTAGGACCGGACGGGGTGATTCGTTTGGCCGGCAGGCGGGTAATTGCTTGATTCCCAGCCAAAGACATAAGGCGCGGCAGAGCCGCACGCCACCTCGACAGCGTGACCTCATAGCTTCCGGGCAGCGTCGAGAATCTCTTGTTCGCCGGAGGCTAGTTGCTCGCAGCGTCCTCCCAGGTGGCGGGCGAGGAACTGCTCGGCCGCGGCGTAAAAGGCCATTCTGTTTTCCGGCCGCGCGAACCCGTGCCCCTCGTCCCCGTACAACAAATAATCGACCTCCTTGCCCTTGGCGCGCAGGGCACCGACGATTTGCTCAGCTTCGGCCTGCTTGACGCGCGGGTCATTGGCTCCCTGGGCGATGAGCATCGGAATGTCGATTTGATCCGCCTTGAATAGCGGCGAGCGCGACTCCAGAAACTCTTTTTCCGTTTCAATGTCGCCAACGCGCACGCGAAAGACATTGAGCAAGGGCTGCCAATATGGTGGAACCGACTCGATTAGCGTAATAATGCTCGACGGCCCCACAATGTCGACCGCGCAAGAAAACACGTCCGGCGTGAATGCCGCTCCGACAAGCGCGGCATAGCCTCCGTAGCTGCCGCCGTAGATACAAATACGCTTCGGGTCGGCGACGCCCCCGGCAACCGCCCACTCAACCGCGTCGAGCAGGTCGTCGTGCATCTTGGCACCCCACTCGCGATTCCCGGCGTTGAGAAAGGCTTTGCCGAACCCGGTGGAGCCGCGAAAGTTCACTTGCAGCACGGCATAGCCGCGGTTGGCCAGCCATTGAGCTTCCGGGGCGTAACCCCACTCGTCTCGCGCCCAGGGCCCGCCATGGACGTTCAACACCAGCGGCAGTCCCTTGGGTTCCGAGCCCGCCGGAACCGTCAAGTAGCTGTGGAGATCGAGGCCGTCGCGCGAGGTGATCGTTACTGGCTTCATCGGGGCGAGGGTGTAATCCTCCAGGTCCGGGCGGTTGCTGAAGAGGTATGTGGCCGATCGAGTTTCGCGGCTGTAGACGTAGTAGCGAACCGGCTCGCGGTCGGAAGTGTAGGCCACCAGCCAGGTAGAATCCTCGCGGTCGCGGCTGACGATGCTGAACTCTCCTGGATGCACTTTCTCGATGGCTTTGAAATCTTCGGCGATCGAATCGTCCAGCAGCGTCCATTCCAGCCGGTGGAGGCTGTGCCCGACGGCCTGGGCGTGGTGCTTGGTCGGGTGGGTCATGACCGGACCGAGATCGACCTGCTTGTTGTGGCAGAGAACCTGCTTGCCCTGAGCCTTCAGATCGATCGTGTAGAGTTGCGTTGTGTCGCTCTCGAGGCTGTCTTCGATGTAGAGGTGTTTCCCGTCGGGCGTGAAACCCAAAGCGCCGCCATTGTCCTCGGGACCTCAGGTGAGGCAAGGCTGGAATTCAGCGCCCGCGTCATGGCTGACCAGGAGCTGAAAGCCGCCGTCTGGTGTCGCCGCCGTGGCGCCGCGCACTCGAAACTTGTGGTCGGTCAGCCAGCCTACGTAGTTGCCAGGATTCTCGGCCTCCGGCGTAATTTCTCCGCCCTGAAGGTTGATTCGGTGAAGGTCGAAGACCTGCTTGTCGCGCTGGTTCATGGCGGCAAGTACGTCATCGGGAAAGTTCGGGTCGGTGATGACATCCTCGACGCGCACGCCCTCGAACGGACTCAGATCACGGATCGCTCCGGTTCGAGATCGACGGCGTAAAGGTGCCAGTTCTCGTCGCCGTCCGAGTCCTGCAGGTAGAGAACGTGGCGGTTGTCTTGCGCCCAAAAATAGACCCGGATGCCGCGTTTGCGATCGTGCGTAATCGCCCGGCCGTCATCACTGTCCACCGTACGGACCCAGACGTTCAAAACGCCTTCGTCGGGGGCAAGGTAACCCATGCGGCGGCCGTCGGGCGACAATCGCGGGCTGGCGCGCTCGGGATTTCCAAAAAGAACTTCGCGCGGGATGACGGTGGGGTTATCTGGCATCAGACGGATGGGTGGTGGGTCGTTTCGGATTTCCACTGATTGGGACAAAGTGGCCTGTTTTCGTCAACTTCCGTGGCTTTTGAGACACCATGCACGTTAAAGCTCGACCCTAAGGGCTGTGGTGCGGATTGGGGGTGGTGCGCACAAGTCATTTCGTTTCAGTCATGTGGCGTCACGCCTTGCGGGGTTTTGCAGAAAATTTCATGATATAGGGATCTTTCAGCCTTGCCCGAGCCCAGTTCGCCTTTTCAATATTGGGATTGTGCTCCATTGTTTGTCATCCGATCGATTCACCGCTATCAGCATAGCGGACGAATCGCGGAGGTCAATCCCGGAGCGGCAAACTTCACTGAAAACATGGGGGATATCTTTCTTGGAACTACGTGACCGGCCCATGAGAATTATTGAAAACGGCGTATTTTTGTTTGGGGGCTGGTCTTGCAGCCAGAGGATTGACTACGAGAAGAAGTGCGCAGAACGTTGCCGCGCAGCCGCCGGTTCGGCTATGCTGACTGTGCCGGGATGGCCAAAACGGAAATCCCGCTAGGAGGGTTATTCATGAGTCGATTGAGCCTTGCCGCAGTCTTGCTCCTCGCGCTCGCCCCACTCGCCTGCGTGGACGAGGGTGGGAACGAAGAAACGTCGTCCGCTTCCTCCAACATGATGCCAGCGGCTGAAGCGCTCGTGGCCCGAGCCGAGTCCTTCGAGCTGCCCACGAAGTGGGCAGGCCCCCCGGGCGACCCGCTCCATCACCATACCGCGGGATTCGCAAAGATCCTGTGCTCGGCCGTGTTCATCACCGGACTCGACGCCGATTTCGCCGCCGAGAACATCGGCTACTTCACGAGCGACTACGACCAGCGCTCGAAAGTCACGCATCGCGAGATCGACATGGAGAACAAGATGGTGCACCTGACGCTTCCGGACGGCGTGGTGCGTACGGCCAAATACGTGGGCACTCAAGGCTGCGTCACGTTCCCTCTCGGGGAGGATGGCGTCCAGTTCGAGCCGGTCGAGGTGAAGAGCTCGCTTCCCGATCCCGACACGCAGCCGTGGCCGATGGGCGACGTGCTGCCCGACGAGCCGTTTCCAGCTGAGCTCGATGAAGCGAAGGTCCAGGCCGCCGTCGACGCCGCCTTCGAGCCGGCCGAGGGGTTGACCGCCGCCTTCGTCGTCACCTGGAAAGGACGCCTTATCGGTGAACGCTACCGTGACGGGCTAGACCTTCACACGCCTCTCGAAAGCTGGTCGATGGGCAAGAGCTTGACCGCGACCCTAATGGGCATTCTGATCCAGCAAGGGGTCTACGACCTCTGGGAGCCGGCGCCTGTCCCCGAGTGGCAAGGCGAAGGGGATCCACGGGCGGAGATCCGCATTGCCGATATCCTGCGGATGTCGAGCGGGATCCGCTGCGTGAACCGTGGCGATCCGGAATACGACTCCGCAATGGGATACCCCGACCATCTCTATCTTTACACGGGTGGCATGAACTCGTTCGAGTGGGCCGCGACGAGGCCCCAGCAGTGGCCGCCGAACACGGTCGGGCGCTACCGGAACTGCGATCCTGTCCTGACGAACTACCTGGTGCGGCTCGGCGTCGAAGGTCGCGGGGATGAGTACCACTCCTTCCCCCAGCGGGAGCTCTTCGACAAGATCGGCGTTCGTGACATGGTGATGGAGACCGACCCCTACGGGAACTTTCTTATCCAAGGCTATGAGTTCGGAACCGGCCGGGACTGGGCGCGCCTCGGCAACCTGTATCTGCAAGACGGTGTTTGGGACGGCGAGCGTATCCTTCCAGAAGGCTTCGCCGCGTTCGTCAGCACGCTGGCGCCCGCGTGGGAAGCCGACGGCCGTCCCGTCTATGGCGGCTTTTTCTGGATCAACAACACGGACGCCTATCCCATTCCGAAAGAGGCGTACTACATGGCGGGCGCCGGAAACCAGAAAACCATCATCATCCCCTCCCGCGACCTCGTCGTCGTACGGCTGGGACACTTCAAAGGCTCGAGCCCAGGTGACGGGGGCCTGAAAAACGCCTTGGCGCTGCTGATGGAGGCTGTGCCCGAGAGCTGAGCCTGGTTTCGTCACCAATTCCGCATTACCTCTAGGGAGCCCAACAGCAGCAAGGCGAGGAATCCGCGCGCGCCGTGGAACACCTGGTCGAGCAGGCTGCCGCCGCCGACCAAGCGCGTGCCGAGGAATACGACCCGCAGAGCGCCCGCGAGCTATTCGAGTCCCGCTGTTCGCTGTGCCACCGCCTGAAGAATGTCGAAAACGCGCCACCCAGCTCCGAGGAAGAATCCCACGCCGTGGTCGCGAGAATGGTCGGGTATGGTCTGTCGGGTACAAGAGTACGAGAGGTTCAATTCTGGAACGTTAGTAACGTCAGTACCGGTACAAAATAGGGCCTTCTCATGGCAGAGGTTTCGCCCTGGCGTCCTTCAAATCAGCCACTCTGGGCGGCTAGCCGGGTCTTGCGGCGCGATTCGAAGCGTCCGACATTCCCATCACGTCAGTAACGCCGCCGACCCCATGGGGCTGTGTTTCAAGCAAGGATTGCGGCAGGCAGGCAGTTATCCGTTCCACTACCCGGTTGAAGGAGCAACGAACCGTGGGCCCGCCGGGGCGCAGCGGTCGGATCAGTTACAAATCCAGCGACTGCAGGTATTCCCTAAACTTCTCGCCCAAGTCCTCGCGACGCAGTGCGAATTCGACGGTTGCTTTCAGGAAACCCAGCTTGTCTCCCGCGTCGTAGCGCGTGCCCTCGAAGCGATAGGCATAGACGGTTTGACTCTCCATCAGCTTCTTGATGCCGTCAGTCAACTGCAGTTCTCCGCCGCTGCCAGGCTCGATCGCATCCAGGCAAGGGAAGATTTCAGGCGTGAGAACATAGCGCCCGATGATTGCCAGGTTGGAGGGCGCCTCCGCAGCCGGGGGTTTCTCGATGAGGTCGTTCACCTGAAACAGCCGTCCCGTTGGGCCGTTGTCATCCAATGGTGTAGCGTCCACTACTCCGTAGGCCGAGATGCGGTCGCGCGGCACCTCCATCACCGCGATCACCGCGCCTCCCACTTTGTTGTAGACGTCGAGTAGCTGCTTCAAGCAAGGCGTTTCCGAGTGGATCACATCGTCGGCGAGAATCACCGCAAAGGGCTCTTCACCTACAAGCTCCTTCGTAACCGAAACCGCGTGCCCCAACCCGAGGGCTTCCTTTTGGCGAGTATAGGAGATGTGAATCAGGTCCGAGATGCGCCGCACCTGGTCCAGGTCTGCCTGCTTGCCGCGCGACTCCAGCGTGTGCTCCAACTCGCAGCTCACATCGAAGTGGTCTTCGATGGCCGATTTGCCCCGGCCGGTTACCACAATGATGTTTTCAACACCCGACGCCAGCACTTCCTCGACGCCGTACTGGATGAGCGGCTTGTCGACCAAAGGCAGCATCTCCTTCGGCTGGGATTTCGTGGCGGGAAGAAAACGGGTTCCCAATCCAGCGGCTGGAAAAACGGCTTTGCGAACAGTTGCGGTCATTTTTCTCTAGTTTGGTACGCGGCCACGGCGTTACGCAAATCGAGAAAGCGGCGCTCCGGCCTTGAATGGCGAACCCAGGCTCATCATGCCCTCACTTCAGAACAACTCCTTTAAGTCCGAAAACCTCTCGACGACCTGGAATCTTTCCGAGGGTTCGGGCACGTCTTCGTGCTCGAGTGACCAGGTGCGCGGATGCGGCACCAGCACCGCGCCCAAGCCCGCCCGCAGGGCCGGGTTGATGTCGGACTTCGGGCTGTTGCCGATCATCCAGGTGCGATCACGGTCGAGTCCGTTTTCCTCAACAAAATAGCGATAGCCCGCCGTATCTTTTTCAGCGACGACCAGGCAATCGGCGAAGTAGCCGCGCAGTCCGGATCTCCCGATCTTGGCGTGCTGTTCTTCCAGATGCCCTTTCGAATAGAGCGTCAGCTCATGCCGGCCGGCAAGGCAGGCGAGCGTTTCTTCGACCCCGTCGAAAAGCTCCAGGGGGTGTTCCAAAATGCGTTCGGCAACGGCCATCACCGCCCGCAAGTCTTGCTGTGTCCAGGGCCGCTCGGTGAGGCGGCGAAAGCACCACTGCATGTTGCGGCCGAAGTTCCTGCTGCCGTAGCCGTCGGTTTGGATGCTCTTGAGTTCAATCTCATCGAGGACCACCTGAATTTGGCCGGCTGTCATGGTCGAATGATCGAGAAGCTTCACGAATTCCGAGAATGCCGTCTCGAAAAAGACGTTGTTCTCCCACAGCGTGTCGTCGGCGTCGATGAGGAGGGACAGTGCCGGCATGGGATCTGGAGCAAGCGGCCAACCAGAGCGGGCGGGACAATATACCATGCTATCCGGTTCTCGGTTATGAACGCAGTTACAACCTATGCGATGGCGTCCCATCGATGAAGGATGATCTGGTTTAGATAGGACGTTCGACTCCATGCCTGCTCGACCAATTCACACGTTGACAGCCATCGTGGCTGGGCTTTTCTCGTTTACGTTCATGGCGGCTGTTCAGGACTCGACGTGAATAACGTGTGGAAGGCCTCGCCGATGACCTACCTGATGAAAGGACGCCAATGCGTCGCGATCGTGGCCGGCTGCAACGTTCTCTCGTTCGCTTTGCCGCGGAATAAGCCTTCCGAGCGGTGACCAACAGGGAGTGTCCATGGGCCTCCCGCGAATTTGACCAGCCTCCGTGGCGCAGCGTTCTTGCGTGCCGTCATTCAGCGCGACATCCGAACTTTCTACTTCCGCCCTGCAGTGATATACTTTTGGCGGTATTCTTTACACCACTAATAGAAATGAAGTCGTCCATTTTCTTTCATAAAAGTGCCTGGGAGGTTCTCCGTGGCGGACTTGTGGATCATACGAACGATTTTTTTAGCCGTATTCGTAACAATGACGTACCACTTGGAACCGTTTGGTTTGACCGGCGTTCCCGCGATCGTTCTCGGGATTCTTTCGGGAATCGCAATCGTTATCTTTGAAGTCCGTCTCCGAAGAGTCACGCTGAAACGGTTGATCGGCGGCGCGATCGGTTCCGTCCTCGGCATCGTCGGCGCCTTCTTGATGAGTCTGGTCATGGGCTCGAGCTTGTCCTCCGACAGCGTTTCTTTTTTGCAGATCTCGGTCCTGCTACTGATGTCCTACGTCGGTCTGGTTGTCGGCGGCGCCAAGGGAGACATGCTAAACCTGGGTGCGCTCGGCGGCTTGTTCGGCAGCGATGCCGGAGCGGAGAGATCCCACAAAATTCTCGATACGAGCGTGATTATTGACGGCCGCATTGCGGACATCGCCGAAACAGGGTTCATGGACGGAGTCTTGATTATCCCGCAGTTCGTCCTGTGGGAGCTTCAATTGGTTGCCGACTCTGGCGACTCGCTGAAGCGCCATCGCGGCCGCCGCGGCCTGGACGTTTTGCAGCGAATTCAAAAGAACAAGACGGTCCATGTCCAGATCATCGAAACGGACTATCCCAAGATCCAAGAGGTGGATCTCAAGCTAATCCAGTTAGCCAAAGACACTAACGGGAAAATCGTGACGAACGATTTCAACCTAAACCAGATTGCTCAACTTCAAGGAGTGACCGTCCTGAACATCAACGAACTGGCGAATACACTCAAGCCCATCGTGCTGCCGGGTGAAATCATGCGGGTGTTCATCCTCAAAGAGGGGAAAGAATACAATCAAGGGGTGGCCTACTTGGACGATGGCACGATGGTGGTCGTTGACAATGCTCGCCGTCAAATCTCCAAGACCGTCGAGGTCTCGGTGACCAGCGTGCTGCAAACCACGGCTGGTAAGATGATCTTCGGCCGTTTCGAGGAGAAGCAGTCCGGCTCTCCGCAAGAGCACCACAGTCACCGCGCCAGCCCTGCGCCGCACAAGGTCGAACACTCCGCGGGGCGCTAAGCAAGAATCATGAAGGTCGCAGCGATCATCCCGGCCGCCGGGCTCGGGACTCGAATGGGAAAAGCATCGGCTGAAACCTCAGGAACCAGCCGCAAGCAGTTCATGCTGCTCGAAGGCGCGCCCATTTTGATTCATACCATCCGCAAGTTTGTCGCCGCGCCCCGGGTAACGGAAATCTTCGTGGCGTTGCGCCAGGAAGACATGGAGCCGTTCCAGCGCCAACTGGATGACGAAAATTATGCCAAGCCCGTGGGGATCGTTCAAGGCGGCCGCAATCGCCAGGAGTCGGTCGGGAATTGCCTGGCGCGAGTTTCCGCTGACGCGGATCTGGTGGCGGTCCATGACGCGGTTCGTCCATTCGTCACGGTCGAGCAGATCGAGCAAACCTTCGACGAAGCTTTCGAGCACGGAGCGGTCATTCTGGGTTTGCCTCCCGTTGATACAGTCAAGCAGGTTGAGCGCAAGGTCATTCAGTCGACGCTGTTCCGCGAGCGCATCGCTCTGGCTCAAACGCCGCAGGTTTTTCGTTCTTCTCTGCTGCTGCGGGCCTTTGAACAGGCCAAACATGACGAGTTCATCGGCACGGATGAAGCCAGCCTGGTTGAACACCTCGGCGAAGACGTTCGCGTGATCTTGGGCAGCGACCGCAATATCAAGATCACGCGCTCGAGCGACATGGCGCTGGCCCGGCTTTTCTACGGCGAGCAACTGGCAGCCAGACATTCTCCGGACCTGGCTCCGGACCTGGCTCCGGACGAGACCTCCGGCGAGATCTCCGGCGATCTTCCCGAGACGAGCCCCACGAAGGGAATCTCGCAGGCGCAATGACGCCCGAGTTCCGTAGCGGGATCGGCTATGACCTTCATCGCCTGACCGAGGGCCGTAAGCTCATTCTGGGCGGTGTCGAGATTGCCGCCGAGAAAGGCCTGGCCGGTCACTCTGACGCCGACATCCTGCTGCATGCCGTGACCGACGCCCTGCTGGGAGCTGCCGGGCTCGGCGACATCGGGCAACACTTCCCGCCTTCCGACCCGCAATGGCGCGACGCCGACAGCGCCGTGTTCCTGCGCCATGCCCGGCGGCTCGTGGAAGAAAGCGGTTACCGCCTGGTGAACGTGGATTCGGTCATTGTTCTGGAAAAGCCGAAGCTGGCTCCGTATCGAGATGCCATCCGGGAGAGCCTCGCGGACAAGCTGGGCGTTTCGCGAGACCGCGTCAGCGTCAAAGCCAAGACTGCCGAAGGGCTAGGCCCCGTTGGAGAGGGAGAGGCCGCCGAGGCGCACGTCGTGGTCCTCCTCGGCAGAGACACCCAAGGTAGTCGCCCACAATAAGGACCAGCAATCCTGCCGGTCCTTCACTGCAAAACGGCGATGGGTTGTTTGGTACGCCTTTCTCGCCACCTGACGGTCGAAGTGGGCGATAGCCCTCCGTTACTTCGTTGCGCTTGCTGCTCACCGTCCTGTGTCGGGGAGATGTCGCCAGGAATGGCGACAGGGCACGCCAGAGTGCGTGCGCCACGTCGGAGCGTCGTCTTCACCTGGTCCTCGCGCTGAGTGCCTACAATAAACTCTTGCTGGTTTCGGACTTCGACTACGATCTTCCCGAACAACGAATCGCCCAGACCCCGCTGGCCGACCGCTCCGCCGGCCGCATGCTGGTTGTCGACCGCACTAGCGGAACATGGCAAGACCGCGGTTTTCGAGACTTCCCCGGCTATCTTCAAAAAGGAGACCGCCTCGTCGTCAACAACTCACGCGTGCTGCCCGCAAGGGTGTTCGGGCGCCGCGAGGGAGTCCACGCAACCACTTCCAAAAAAGACACCAGCGGCCTCGTCCAGCTCATGCTGCTGAAACAGGTCAACCGGGACCCTGTACGCTGGGAGGCCCTGGTTCGCCCCGGCCGCAAGATGAGGGTCGGCGAAGTCATTCATTTCCCCAGGGGGGTCAGCGCCAGGATCGTCTCGCGCGGAGAGTACGGGCTGCGCGTTGTCGAGTTCTCCGCGCGCCCGGAAGACTTTCCCGGCTGGCTCGATGCGACCGGGCACATGCCACTGCCCCCTTACATCAAGCGATCCGATGATTTGGCTGATCGCGAACGCTACCAAACGGTTTATGCCAGCCAACCCGGGTCGGTCGCTGCTCCCACCGCGGGCCTGCATTTTACCGGGGAG
>Ga0310123_10001623_pt1 | contig 18505 bp, 13 predicted proteins | sample CB6_AW_1057_MG_FD_203505 | JGI IMG/M metagenome (GOLD analysis project Ga0310123, IMG submission 203505) | Marine microbial communities from Western Arctic Ocean, Canada - CB6_AW_1057 | ecosystem: Environmental > Aquatic > Marine > Oceanic | place: Canada: Western Arctic Ocean | collected... | reverse complement strand
TGGTTTCAGACCACCGAGACCACCGACCCGAAATCGTCAGCCGGCCCGATTCGACCACCACCAATATCGTTGAACGACCCCAGCCGGCGAGCATCGGAACGAGAACCGTCGACACCAACAGCTTCGAGATCGCCTACGAAATTCAAGGCACCGGACCATCGGGAATCGGGCGCGTCGAATTCTACATCACCCAGAACGACGGTGCCAAGTGGTGGAAATTCGGCGATGACCTCGATCGGAAGAGTCCGTATCATGCCGACGTTCCTGGTGACGGGACTTACGGCTTCGCTCTGCGGGTCCGCAGCGGCGTGGGGCTGTCTGACGACCCGCCGCAGCCGGGTGAGAAACCGTCGATCGTCGTTGTCGTCGATCGCACCCCGCCGGTCGTTCGGTTATTGCCCGCTCAGCAGGGACAAGGAAAGTCGCTGAACAAAGTGCTGATCCGCTGGCGGGTCATCGACGAAAACCCCTCTGAGAAGACGATCTCGCTCGCTTTCTCGGCCGACCGCCAGGGTCCCTGGACCTCAATCGGCGACTGGCAGGAGAACACCGGCAGCTATTTGTGGACTGTCGGGGACGGCGTGCCGGCAAAGCTGTACATCGCGTTGTCGGCCCGAGATACCGCCGGAAATGTCGCCCGAGTCGTTTCCGAGCAGCCAGTCATTGTCGACATGAAGAAGCCGTCAGCCCGAATTGTCGGCGTCCAGTCAACATCTACAACCGGCCTGCGTTAGCCCGTTATTGACGTAAAACGTAAATTTTGTTGACGTTGATTTCGAGCGAACCAAAGATTACAAAAACGACAGACGTCGACCGCACAATCATGGCGATGAAAATCGGGCTTCCCGTGGTCGCCGGTTGAAGTCTTCGAGGACCGAAGACTGTCTAGAGTTTTGCAGAAGGCCAGCGAACCCGGGAAAGTACGTGATTCAATGCCGAATGGTGAATTAGTTTCGATTCATATCGCTTCCCAGGGGGGCGAGGCGATGCAAACTGTCCAGGATGTTCGCGCGGTTGCCGGAAAAGGGCTACAGGGCGATCGGTATTTCCTGCAATCGGGAACGTATTCCCAAAAATCGGGGCCCGATAGGCAGGTTACCTTGATGGAATCCGAAGTCGTGGACGCATTGAAACGCGACTACGATATCCATCTGTCTTTCGGTGAAAGCCGTCGCAACCTAATCACTCGCGGGGTGGCACTCTCGCATTTGGTGGGAAAGACCTTTCAGGTGGGCGATGTTCGGCTCCGCGGACTGCGAATCAACGAGCCTTGCCAGTATTTCGAGAAGTTGCTCAACAGGCCGGGCATCGAAAAAGCCCTCTTGCACCGCAGCGGTCTGAATGCGGAAGTGCTAACAGACGGGACCATTCAGGTGGGCGACATTGTCTCGGAAGTTGAGTCAACCTGAAAACAGAGGCAGCCGGCAAGCCGATCGAACGGTTATTTCCGCGCCACCGCATAAACAAAGTATTTCGACGTGGTTTCTACATCCGCGTGAAAGCCATGTCGCATCAGCAGTTGGCGCAATTCTTCACGTTCGTAAAACCGCTTGACGATCTGGAACTCGCGGCCGTCACTGAGGCGACGGGTCGTGATCTCCACGCCTTCAGGGGGCGATTGGCGGTTGGGGACCGTCGCGTCGGCGGCGCGAGTACTGTCAACGACCGCGAGCGTGCCTCCTGTTGTGATCGCCGAAGCAACGCGTTGCAGAAACTCGTCCAGCCGATCGACCGGGACATGCGAGAGCCAGAATCCGCAAAAAACTGCGTCGTACAACCGGGCCGGTCGCCAGGCAAACAAATCGACCTGACGGTACGAAACGCGCTCGGCCAGTCCCGCGGCTTCGAGGCGTGCCCGATTCAAAGAGATCATTTCGGCCGACCCGTCCAGCACGGTCAAACGCTGCACCCGAGAGGCCAATCGTTGCGTCCAAATGCCCGTCCCACCGGCGAGTTCCAAGACGTGTCCGTGAAGCGGCGCTAGCTCGAACGCACGTTGGAGCTGCGCGACTTCATCGAACCAAACGCGGTTCAAACTCGGGCCCAGATCGTATCGTCCCTGTCGGAACCACCACTGGTCGTACTCGCCGGCTCGTTCGCTGTAATATCGCTGCTGCTCCCGCAGGATTTCTTCCGCCGGATTTGAAGACTCGACTGACATGGCGAAGTTTGGATTATGTGTACAACAATTTCCGAAATCCGAAACAAATCCAAAATCCGAAACTGAAACATCCACACATCCAGTGGTTTTGGAGTTTCAAACATTCGTGCTTTAAATTTGTTTCGGATTTCTGATGCCGCGAAATTGATCAACTTGTTTTTTCGCGAACCCTTAGCGCTTCTGCGGGCGTCTGAAGACAGGCACCGGAAGCCGGCCCCGCTGCCAGCGTTGGGCTTCCTGACTTCCGGGGGGCAAAGAGCGAATGCGGACGTAAAACGTATCGGCAGGTCCGCCGCGACCGTTTTTCATCAGCGTCAGAACCTGTTGCAGCTTCAGCCGTACGATCTTATTGGTCGCCAGTTTGGGGACGTGCCAACCTGTGTATGTTCCGGCGGTGGTTTCGACGGTGACGTAAAAGGCAAGATCGCGGATGGGCGAGATGTTTTTCAGACGGCCTTCGACCTGCAGCAAGCCGCCCAGGTCGAGCCGGCGGATGGCTTTGAGTTCGAGTTCCCCGAGATTCGACTGGGTGAAGCTGAAACCGGGTTTCTCTTTTTTCACCGGCGGCAGATTTTGCCGTTTCAAACCAGCTTTTAACGCTCGTGGGAACTCACTCTGCAACTGTCCGGCGCCTGTGCCAAAAGCCTCCTCGAATTCCCGCGTGCGCTGCTCCGCAGATGACGGCTCGAGTGGTTTTTTCTGTGAGAGCATTTTCACGTAGCGACTGTAAGACTCCTTGTGCTTGCTGACCAGCAGCCAATGCAGGCTCCAGGCATGTGTGTAGGCGTTTCCAGCCAGCACGTCGCCCTGAAAGGCGCGGTCGTCGGCCACTACGTCCGACCAGTCGATCAGTGTCGCCCGACCTGCCTGACGGGCATAGCGGGTGTTGATTTTCGTCGGCCCGGTCTTGATCCGTTCGCCGTTGCCTTCGAAGCCGGTGGCAATCCCTTCGTTGAACCATCTAGGGATCGGTGCCAAACGCTGGAAGACGTGCCGATTGAAGACCTGCTGATGAATCGCTTCGTGAAGCGGAACCTCGAATGTAGCACATTCGGTCAGGCGGACGGCAAGCCAATTCGTTATGCCCGAATAAAACCCGGCAATATTCTGGGCGGAAAGGCCCTGCCCGCCAGTCACTTCAACGATGTGCTTCTCGAAATCGTCGCCCGATTCGAAAATTAACAAGACGAGCGGAAACCGCGGCGGCTCAGTCGGAAACCGGGCTGTGCGTGCGAACCGCAAAAAGATCGATTCAACGTTTTGCATAAATCGAAACGCCTTCCGCAGCAGGCCCCGCGTCCGCCTTTCCTGGGATTTTGGCAGCGGTGCCGCGAGAACCAGCCCGATGACATAGGGGCCCTGCTCGACAGCCTCGATAGCACCGAATTTTACCTTCAACAATGCGATCATGGCGTCGCCGTCGATTGGTTTGGGGCCGGGAGCGATTTCTCGCTTCATGACGGCCCGCTGCGGCACCATCCGGAATTGTCCGTCTGCCAGTTCCAGCGCATGCACCCCTTCGCCAGAGCCGGCCAGTCGCGCTTCGGCGGTCACGGATTGGCCGTCCGCGTCGACATAAGTAAACCAGTCAGCACGGGCCGAAGCCGCGCTCAGAAGGACAAACACAACCAGCAATGCAAGACGCCCGGAAATGACGAAACTACCAGTCGCACACATCGCAGAATCCTGAACGAAGAGATTCGACGTTCTGCGGTTAAGTTTTTTACAAAACTATCCCGCTGAGCCGTAGAGATCACCAATCCGGTGCTTAATCTGCGGCCTTGCTGAGTATATCAACTGCATGCCGTTGTACCAGCGGTTTACATGTTCAACGATCAGTCTTTATGATGACCTCTTATACGGAAAGACGTGTGTAGCAAGTGACACATATCTGGTTAACCAAGAAGCGACAAGCGCTTGGGCGATTAACTCAGCGGTTAGAGTGCCATCCTTACAAGGTGGAAGTCGCTGGTTCAAATCCAGCATCGCCCATTACCCCTCTTTTCTTTTCTTCGGTGTTTTGACGCAACTTGTTATCAAGATACAGTTTGCGATATTCCATTGTGTCTTGTTGGTCACTGTTGATCTTTGCAGGACTCAATTGGTGAGTCCCAAGGATTGGTCAAGGTCGCTCAGGACTCACTTTTAGGACGATCATCATCTTCTTGTTTCCGCCTGCTGTTTCATAGCTTGGTAGTTGACGACGGAAGAAGTTGCCAATGGTCCTTGTCTCAACGCCGTAACGAGACTCCAGCACCGCTCTCACCTGCTGGAAAGTCATGGCTTCAGCCTTGGGATTTTCTGCTTTGAAGTCATCCAAGATGATCTTCAGCAGCTTATCCTTGTCGTCATTCGTGACGTGCTTTGGATTGTAAACGGTGAAGATAGGCTGGTTCTCTGCGGTGATGCCTGATTTTGAGGCAAACTCACTCGCCGCATCTACCAAGCCAGCATATTTACCGTACAATTGCCATTGGATTATGGTCATTTCCTCGGCTGCTGACGATTTCTGACGTTCCAGAGTCTCAATTATGTCAGATATTTCTTTTTGACAGTTCTCGATCTGTCGCTGACGCCGTAGCATGTCTCCGACTCTTCTGAGATCGTCTAAAGAGAAGTACACGCTTCAACACCTTATATATATAAACTTATGATTTGCGTACATTTATTACAATTTACGTGCATCTATCATAAACAATACAATATGTTGCATTTTTCTGAAACAGCTGGGCGGAATTCCTGACATCTGTCGTTTATTGGTTATAATGGAAAGCGTAATAACAAGCAGTATTTAAGACGACATGCATAAGCGGTTCTGTCACATTTTAACAGGTATATTGGGAAAATGAAGACAGAAATGGGGAGAAGTTCAACAAGGAACCGGATGAGCGCTGAGGAGCACGACAGATCACCTTGTGGGCGAGTTTTAAAGTGGACGCAACAGTGGACACAACCTTTGTCGAACCACGTCTCTTTTTGGGGACTACATCGAAGTTAAGGGCGACTTCATCCACGAGTTCAAAGTAAAAAAGAGCCTGCTCGGCAAATACAAGGTGTCGTATAAGTGTCCATCTTGCAGTTTGAATCTCACCTCCTCAGAGCAGGAACTCGAAGGGGATGAAGAGTGTCCTGAGTGCCACGCCCAATTCCGTCTCACCGAAAACGAGTCTCTACGCCTCAAGAGTTCACTTTCCGTTTTCAAACTTCAGGAACGCTCTGGTCCTTCCAATCCGTTCTTCCTCGTATTCACATGGGTAATGGAATACTTTGCGACCCACTCGTGGCAGGGGATTTTAGTTTGCGTGATTTGGATAGCACTGGTAGTGGCAATCGCTTTCAACTCTGATCCCCCAGAGGGTGGGAATAACCCTATAACTAAAGAGGAGTGGCCTAGGTACGTGCTTGAAGTTGGTACGATGTTCCCACTTGCTGCAATCCCATGGTTGCTAATGATTCTGTCCGGATTGAGTTGGCGATTAATTATCGGCAAGAGACGACTTGAGCGTCTAAAAGAGGGTCTGGACCGCATAAACGAAACTGTCGAGGAACTGGGTGGGTTATTTTATGCGATGTTTATTCCAACAATATTAATTCTGGGATTAATAGGATTCGCTATCTCTCGCTCAAACGATGGACCTCGTAATGCGCCGCTGTCCGGGTTCAAACGCATGTTTGAGACAAAAGAGGAACGAGAGCGGAATATAAAGATTGATAAGCTGCTAGATAAGGCGTTGGAAGGTGAGGACGAGTAGCAGGAAACTGCCAGACCTTCTTCCTTTAATGATCCTCTCTGACTGATGGCCTGATAAAATGGCTGCCCAATACTTCATCAAGTGTGGTAAAAAGATCAACGGGCCGTTCAGCGTCGAGAAACTTCGGGCCTTGAAAAAGGCCAAGAAGCTCAAGGCCGATGACGAAATCTCGCAGTCTGCGGAAGGTCCGTGGATCGCTTTTTGTGAGGTCTACGAGGGCATCCTGAGTAAGGGCAACGACACCAAGATTGTCAAGCGAAAGCGCGAACATTCTCGCAAGCCGTCAGCCAAACGGCAGAACGGCATAGTTCATCCCGCGCAACGAGCACTGCCACGAGTGCTGGATATTGATGTAACAAAGTGTTTCACTGGAAAGTGGTTCGCTTTCTATCAATGTCCCATCTGCAAAGCAGACATAAAGTCCACCGAAGAAGAAGTCGTTGAAGAGGATGAATCCTGCCCAGAGTGCGGAGGCCGTTATGTTTTCGCAGAGGATGCATGTGCACAGATTGAGCTTGAGAAGCAACGACTCAAGAAGATCGCTGGGCCTGCTCGACCTACCAATCGCTTCATGTTTTTACTCCATTGGACACTGAGCAAAGGCGCCGAGACGTGGCCGGGGTTATTCTTTACCGTGCCTTGGACAGCGTTTATGGTTTTAGTGGTCATGAGTGAAGTTAAGGGCCAGAGTTTGCAGACCAAAGAAAAATTACTTTATTTTGGCTTCGGGACGGTGTTCCCGATTCCCGCAATACCATGGATATTATTGAACATTTTGGACAGATTTGGTGTCGATATTGGAATCGTGTCCTCGGCAAGATACGAAGTAAACGCCTATGGAAGGATGTAGAATCCTTAGATGAGAACATAGCTCAGCTCGCCATGGTGTTTCTGGTCATCGCAGCGGTGATATTCGGCTCGATAGGATTCATAATCAACGCCTCCAAGAATCCACCTCGTGATCCACTCCCTGCCAAAATGATGAAACGTCTATTTGAGACACAAGAGGAACGAGAGCGGAATAAGAGACTCGACAATCTGTTAGATGCGTTGGAAGATGAGGACGAGTAGCAGGATTGGCATCCTGCACAAAAACGATTGTGAGCGGCTCTCTTGTGACCTGTGTGACGCGGTTTTTGTAATGCAGGGCGGCTAGTTATATATTCACTTCACAACACTCTCCTACTTGCCATAAAGCAGGATTGTTGAGGAATCTATTTGTCTTCCCCTTGCCAGATTTCTATTGCTTTTTACAACTTGAAATCTAATATATCTATGGATAAGGCTGGCAGAGAGAAGTTGGAGTTAAGGAGATCACGCGGTCTCGTCGAAGCCGTCGCTCTTCACTTGATGCTTGAATATCCGATTGCATCAGGCGATACTGATGAGCGGTGTCTGTTGAGTTTGTGAGACTCAAGCGGAGAGCATCCTGCATCAGATCAGCGGGAACCCGCAAGCGCTTCTTTGCATGCGAAGCTGATGGACTACATTTCCAACACCGTATTCGAGGTAAAACAACGATGTCCCGGAAGAATTACAAGAGGATATGCGCGTTCTATTTAGGTTATACTATAGGATTCCTTATTTTAGCCATTGGAGATCGGGCCGCCTACCCGGATTCTTTCTGGTTCTTCTTTATGATGGTAGCCGCCATTATTGGGCCAACCGTTTTGTTCTTGTACGATCAGTTGATTAAGTTGCAGGAAGAAGTCGAGAGCCTGAAAGAGCAAATTGGATCAAAGGCATCCAGCGGTTCCGACAACTGAATCTTTACCTTTCAAATATGTAAGAAGCATCTGTAGAAGTTGAATCATACTGCTCCAGTCCATTCAATCATCTAACGGGTCTCTCCGGTGACTCGTGTTTCGGGAGTGCCGCAACTTGCACGCCAGATCGAATCAGGTGATACTGATGAGACGTATCCGCTTCACTCAACATGGAGTGACAAATGGCTGAGCAATACTTCATCAAGCGTGGTAAGACGGTCAAAGGGCCGTTCACTGTCGAGAAACTGCTGGCCTTGAATAATGCCAAGAAGCTCAAGGCCAATGACGGAATCTCGCAGTCTACGGAAGGTCCGTGGGAATCCATCTCTGGCTCCTATAAAGCCAAGCAGAGCAGTGAGCAGCCAAATCCGTCACCCGCCGAGCCATCTCCCAAGACCGTCACTTGCGAAGACTGTGGCGGCGTTGTGTCGCGGCGTGCCCAAAGCTGTCCGCACTGTGGAGCGCCCATCGGACAATCTGAAGATCAAGTCCCCAGTGCAGTGGCAGAATACACCGACGACGAACAATTTGGGGCCTACTACGATGATGATGGCTACGAGGACGACTACGTGGACCCACATCCTCTGTCTCCGCGTAGGAAACAATCAAATGTTACGAAACCAGTTAGCACTACACCTAGTGGTTCTGGCCTGATTGCCGCAGGTTATATTTGTGGGGGTCTTTCCCTAATTTGCCTGCCTCCCGGACTGGGATTGGCAGGTCTTGTCATTGGTATTGTCAATATCACAAAGGGCCACACTGGTCATGGCATCGCCCAGATCATTATTTCTGTGACTTGTGGTATTTTGGGGATGGTTATGAGTGCCTTGGTCATGTCGTTATAAGTCGAAGTCCACAAATGTCAAGCGTTCTTCTAAGCACAAGGAACAGTCATCTGGGAAGCTTCCGTTAATTATTGTGGGCTGTCTCAGTTTTCTCGGCGTCGGTCTTGTTGGTGGTGGTGTGGTGAACGACGACAAACTCAATCCAGACGAAGTAAAAGAGTTCCAAGCAGAGATGGTGGCGAGGGTACCCGCTCCAAGTCATCCTCACTCTTGTTGCACTCCCCGTGACGAAATACCGCGCCTTTCACAAAGACGAAAATAAGGATGCAATATGGCAAGGAGTTAAATCATTCTGTTATTTGTTGATTCTTATAGCGGCAGTTGCCTTGATGCTATACTTTGCGGCCAATTTTGATGGCTTACCTCGTTGATGTAATCCAAGGCGGGTAGTTTTAGTTTCACTCCACAACCCTCTCTTTCTTGCCACAGAAAGCAGGATGGTTGAGTGGTCTTTGTTTCTTCTCGACGCCCAATCGCTCCTTTTTAATGTGGTTGGAAAAATAACAGGAAACGATCTCTGTTCAACCGTGATGGTTTTGGTAGGACAATGGTTTGGTAGATGTGAATTATGCCGTAGCCACCGCGCAAAATTCATGCCATGCAAAGGGAACCTGCAACGAAGATAAAAGGGGTATGGCATCAATTGAAAAGGATGAAAACAATATGGACATGTCAGACTGGCTGATTCCATACGTTGTTATGACGCCGGGAGCGATTGACGGCACGGAAGAAATCACATGCCCAACCTGCGAAGAACTTCTGACTGTGTGCGTCGATGACCCAGATGAGCGTCAGAAATACGTCTGCGTGACGTGTGAAGAGCCGTTTACCGTAGACTGGTCATCATTATCAGGCGAAGCGTTCTGAAGGCATCTGGTATAATTGAGTAAGCAGTTCAGACACACAGGAGTTCTTGAAAATGAGTCCTGTGGTGAGTCCTGAAAATAAAACGTTGCTATTTCCCCGGTTTTATTGACTTTTCTAGGCCAGCATCGCCCACTCAAACGATCTGTCAAAGGCTGCCAGTCTCTTCCACGGGTAGGTTCTCGTTCCGGCCGGTCGATTTGTTTAGCTCGCCAACCAAACACCACGACCGAATCCCCTCGCATTGGACACCATCCCTTCAAAGCCTGTATACTCGCAAGAAGCGACATTTATGGTTCACGCTGTTGACCTCAATCGCCGGTTCCGTCCCGCCTGTTCGACCTTTCGGAGACGAGACGCATCATCATGACGCTGCCAAATTTTCGTTCCGTCTTCTGGAAAGTATTCTGTGCGGTCGTTCTGGCGGCAATCCTGTTGGTGTCAGGGCCCCTGCATGCTGCTGAGCCCAAGCAATCACAACTCAAGCCCAAAGTCGATTTCAGTCGGCAGATTCGACCGATTCTTTCCAGCAAGTGCTTCAGTTGTCATGGCCCGGACGAGTCGCAACGTCAAGCCGATTTGCGGTTCGATATTCGTCAGAGTGCTCTCGCCAAAGCCATCGTTCCGAGCAAAGTTGCCCAAAGCAAATTGATCCAGCGGATCACGAGTGATGATCCGGACGAACGCATGCCGCCGGCCGACTCGAAGTTGAAACTGACGGCCGACGAGGTCGCTTTGCTCAAACAATGGGTGGCCCAGGGTGCGGACTACTCGGTTCACTGGGCGTTCGTCAAGCCGAAGCGTCCTAGGTTACCCAGCACAAAGAACGAAGACTGGGGGCGGAACGAAATCGACGCCTTCGTTTTGAACCGGCTTGAAACGGCGGGACTGCAACCCTCAGCAGAAGCCGACAAGGTCACGTTGATTCGCCGGCTCTCGCTAGACCTGACCGGTTTGCCGCCGACAATAGACGAGGTCGACAGGTTCTTAAGCGACAAACGCCCGCAAGCCTACGAGAAACTGGTCGACCGATTGTTGGCATCGCAGCATTACGGCGAGCGGATGGCGCAGGGCTGGCTCGATTTGGCGCGATACGGCGACACCAACGGCTACGAAAACGACAGTGAACGCAAAATGTGGCTGTATCGCGATTGGGTCATTCACGCCTTCAACACCAACATGCCGTTCAATCGGTTCACGATCGAACAAATCGCCGGTGACTTGCTGCCGCAGGCGGACAACTCGCAGAAGATCGCCAGCGGTTTCAATCGCAACACGACCTACAACGAAGAGGGAGGCTCCGATCCCGAAGAGTTTTTAGTGGTGTATGCCGTCGAACGAGCCAGCACGACGGCGACCGTGTTCCTCAGTCTGACGATGGGCTGTGCCCAGTGTCACGAGCACAAGTACGACCCAATTTCTCAGCAGGAATTCTACCAGTTTTACGCATTCTTCAACAGTGTCGATAGCGAAAAGGGGGCCCAAGGTCACGACGTGCTGCTGCCGCCGTTGCTCAGGCTTCCCTCGAAACAGCAAACCGCGGACCTCAATCGCGCTAACCAAGAACTGGCCGAACTGCAAGCACACATCACAGCCGAGGTCACCAAGATCAAGGTCGCCCAGGTTAAAGTTGAAAAACGGCAGGCAGCGGTTGAAACCAAACCATCGCAACCGTCTGATCAGAAGCCCCAAGACGAAAAAGTCTACTTCGACATTCAGGCAGAGTGGGAGCAGTTTGAGAAGAAACTAGAAACGAGCAAGATTCCCAAAAATATTCTCGAGCTGGTAAAGATAAAATCTACGGAACGAAACGATGAGCAGAAGCGTCAACTGCGGGACTATTTCGTCGAGCACAGTTACTCGCAGACAAAACACATCTTCGAGCCACTGCACCGTCGGAAATCGGAGTGGACCAAGCGGAAAGACACCGTCACCAAGGCGATTCCGACGACGATGGTAATGAAGGAGATGCCGAAACGGCGGCCGACCTACGTCTTGATTCGCGGCGACTTCCAACGAAAAGCAGAACAGGTCCAGCCCGGCGTGCCAGCCATCTTCCCGCCGATGCCCAAGAACCAGCCCCGCAACCGGCTTGGTTTGGCCTATTGGCTTGTCGATGACAACAATCCGCTCATGGCGCGGGTCGCGATCAACCGTTTCTGGAAACAGTTTTTCGGCACGGGGTTCGTCAAAACGATGGACGACTTCGGCGTGCGGGGTGAGTTTCCGTCGCATCCCAAACTGCTCGATTGGCTGGCCACGGAATTCATCCGCACCGGCTGGAATGTCAAGGCTCTGCTGAAGACGATCGTCATGTCGGCCTCGTACCGATTATCGTCGCGTTACCAACCCGGCGTTGATCAAATCGACCGCGACAACAGGCTGCTCTCTCGGCAATCGAGGTTTCGCCTCTCCGCCGAGGAAATCCGTGACACGGCCCTGGCAATCAGTGGTTTGTTGAACGACGAGATTGGCGGCGAAAGTGTGTTCCCTTATCAACCGGCCGGCTACTACAGCGACAAAGGTCGCTGGAAGTGGAGTCAGAGCCAGAGCAAAGCCCTCTATCGCAGGGGGCTCTACACCTTCTGGCGGCGGACGACGTTTTATCCAAGCTTCCAGATTTTTGACGCCCCCAGCCGTGAAACCTGCACGGTCGATCGTCCACGCACAAACACCCCCTTGCAGGCTTTGGTCACACTGAATGATCCCACGTTTGTCGAAGCGGCACGCGTATTTGCAGCGCGAATCATCAACGAAGGATGCTCGTCGCTGGACGACTCGATCACATTTGCATTTCGAGCGGCGGTGATCCGATTTCCGGATGACCGGGAAAAACAGATTCTGAAGAAAACCTATACCGAGCAACTTGCGAAATACAAGAAAGACAAACCGGCAGCGGCTGCGTTGATCAAACACGGGGAACATCCGCTGCCGAAGGACGTCGACGCCGAGCAACTGGCTGCCTGGATGACCGTTGCCAACGTGCTCTTAAACCTGGATGAAACCATCACGAGGGACTGACTGGTCATGGCTCTGCACGATCTCGACTATTCGGCCGTCCGGCGTCAATTCCTCACCCGCACTTCGGCCGGCTTGGGGGCTGCGGCTGTGTCTGGCTTGCTGAACCCCGAGTTGTTCGCCGGTCCGGCCGGTCGCGCCTTTTCAGGCAGCGGCGCCCTGGGCCAGCCACACTTCCCGGCGAAAGCTAAGCGGGTCATCTATTTGTTCATGGCGGGCGGGCCGTCGCATATCGACTTGTGGGACCCCAAGCCGACGCTACAGAAGCAAAATGGCAAGGAACTGCCGAAGTCGGTGCGGGGTAAACAGCGGATCACGCTGATGACCCGCGATCAGAAGCAATTGCTGGTGGCGGCGTCCCCCATGAAGTTCAAGAAGTACGGTGAATCGGGACAGGTATTGAACGAGCACATGCCGCATCTCGGCCGGGTGGCCGACGAGTTGGCCATTATTCGTTCCCTCTATAGCGAGCCGATCAACCACGACCCGGCAGTCAATATGATTCAAACAGGGGCTGGTCGCGTCGGTCGCCCTTGTATGGGCTCTTGGGTTTCGTGGGGGCTTGGCAGCGAGAACAAAAACCTACCCGACTTCGTCGTTCTGCTTTCGGGCACGAAAGGGCAACCGGTCCTTTCCCGCTATTACCACAGCGGGTTCTTGCCCAGCCGGCATCAGGGAGTCCAATTTCAGTCGAAAGGCGATCCCGTCCTGTTCCTGTCCGACCCGGAAGGAATTGATCGACAGACTCGCGGCCAACTGATTGGGGCGATCAACGAATTGAACCAGCGACGGCTTGAAATTGTCGGCGATCCGGAAATCGAAGCGCGCATCGATTCATTCGAACTGGCCTTTCGCATGCAGACCAAGGTGCCCGACCTGATGGACATCTCCCAAGAGCCGAAGCACATCCACGATCTATACGGCACCAAGCCGGGTGAAGTTTCGTTCGCCAACAACTGCTTATTGGCCCGCCGATTGGTGGAGCGGGGCATCCGCTTTGTCCAGTTGTATCAACGCGGCTGGGACATGCATCGGGACATCAAACAACGCGTGCCGCAAATGTGCCAGACGGTCGACCGGCCCATCGGCGCGCTGATTGAAGACCTGAAGCGACGCGGCTTGCTCGACGAAACGCTGATCATCTGGGGCGGCGAGTTCGGCCGGACGACCTATTGCCAAGGAGAGTTGAAGCCGACGTTCGGCCGCGACCATCACCCACGCTGCTTTAGCATGTGGATGGCCGGCGGCGGGATTCAAGGTGGCATCACCTACGGCCGGACGGACGACTACGGTTACAACATTGTCGAGAACCAGGTACACGTCCACGATTTTCAAGCAACCGCGCTACACTGTTTGGGCATCGACCACGAAAAACTGACGTTCCGCTTCCAAGCTCGCGACCAACGGTTAACCGACATCGGTGGAAATGTCGTCAACGATTTGTTGGCCTAACAACCCGTTGAAAATATTGTTCAATGGGCCGGTTTTCAGGCTGCGGCTGTGGCGACTTGGTAACTCGTTTTTGTTCGCTGGGGATGGCCCAAGACAACCAGACAGGCAGAGTGCGCATTCAACAGCCGTCTCGTGGCAAGATAGGTGGAAAACGACGACGACAACTGTCCCTGCAACACTCTTGGTTTGCCGATGCCGAACAGGTCGCGCATCAGCAGACCCAGGTTCCGCGCGGCGACGTGAATTAGGTAGAGTTTGTTGATCTTCAGTTTGCCGCGAAGCCACGTGCGTCTGGCTCCGCCGGTTTTGCAGACGTGAACGAAACTGCATTCCACCAATTCGCTACGTTTGCGATTACAACGTCGTACCTAGAAGTCGGCCAGACGGTTTGTGGCATCACCAAAGGAGTCTAGCCGCACACCCATGCGGTCCATGATCGACAGATACAAACTGCACAGGCGGCGATTTTCGTCACCTCGATTCAAGTAGTCCAGCACACGTCCGGTCTGTACGGTTCCGCCCAGGCTGCCAACGGTGAGAACTGGCACCTTAGTATTGTCGTGACCCTTGCCCGACCACATGTTGTTTACGAAATACAACAAGGAATTATCCAACACCGTACTCTCACCCTCCGGCATCGATTGCAACTTCTGGGCAAGGTAGGCCAGTTGCTGGCAGTAGAACGCGGAAATCCGCTCGTAGTCGACTTCGGTATCTTTGTGCGACGCATAATGATGGGAAATGCGCACGTTCAGGAATGGGTAAACCAAGCCCGAGATATCACGGCACATCAACAAGCTGGCGACTCGGGTCTTATCGGTCTGGAACGCCATCGCAATAATATCACACATCAATTTGATATGCTCGCGAATGTCTTCCGGCATGCCGTTGCCTGGCCGGTCCATGGTCAACACGGGCTTCCCCTTGTCCCGGGCACGTTCCTCCGCGCGCCCCCTCAAAGTCCGCATACGTTCGACACGTTTCTCCACATCCCGGACACTGCCCAGATATTCGTCGATCTTCAACCGGTCATCATAGCTCACTTGCCGATTGAGAAAATTCGCATGTTCCTTGACCCGGTCCAGGATGCTCTGGGTGCGACGGCTTCCCTGGTTGTCGAAGAGACTGTCGAACGCCAATGATGGATAGACCTCCATCGGCACCGGTGCCGTCACATTCCGCCATGAAATGTGCGAACTGTAGGCCATCGAGAAATTCGTTTCGTGGTAGCCAGTTACCGGTTGTTCGCATCCCAGCACGATGCTCGACTGCACCGTCTCTTTTTCGAAGTGCTTCGCCAGCATCTGGTCGACCGAGATGCCGCCCTTCAACACCGCGCCCTTCTGCAGCGACACTCCCGAGAGGATGTTCCCGGTCTGCCCGGGGTGGATACCGACGTCGGTGGCATTCTTGTTGAACAACCCGGAGATCACGTTGACCTTGTCCTTCAACGGTTCCAGGGACTTCAGGCAGTTGCCGAACTGCATGTCCTTGCCGGCACCCTTGGCGTACCACTCGGTTTGATGCACGCCGTTGCCCATGAACATGGCCGCGAACCGCTGGGGCGGTTTGGCCGCGGCTTCACATCCCCAGACGGGCAGTGATTCCAACCAGGGCAGGGACATCGCAACCCCGGAGCCCTTCAGGAAAATACGACGACTGACCGCGGATTTTGAATCAGCCATGCTACGTGCATTAGCTCCAATCAACCTAGTAGGTTCAACTTCTTCTTATAGCCAATCAGGGCTGCGAAGGTAACTGATGCCGGCGATCGAGGGGCCTCACTTCGATATCTTGTCGACCGGATCGCGCGGTCGTTTTTGGATGAACTGCGAACTGGTCACGATTACTTCGATCAGACTGCTGAAGCGACCTTCTTTCTCAGCCATGGTTTGCTTCATCCGGTTGATCGTGGGTTCGTCGGACAACAGCAGGCTGCGTCCCAATCCGTAGACCAGCAGCTTGCGGCAGAGATTGTCATCGAACGGCTCTTGCCGGTATTTTCGAAAATAGGCCTGCAACCCGGCCAGCCCCTTGCCTGTCGTGTCGTTGGGAAATACAGTACTGTCGTCCACTGGATTGCCGCCCAAATCTTGCGAACGCCGCTGACCGATCGGTCCGTACCTCTCGAAAACTAACCCGGCAAAATCGAATTTGGCGTGACAGGCCGCACAGCTTTTGATCTCTCGATGCTTCTGGAGCACTTCCCGCAGCGTCAGATCCCCTAGGTCGGCTTCGTCCTGCGGGAGTTCTGGGACGTTCGCTGGCGGGGCAGGAATCCGCTCGCCCAGCACTTGCTTGACGACCCAATAACCACGTTTCACGGGACTTGTTCGTAGCCCGGGCGAGCTTTTCGTCAGGAAAACCGCCATCGGCAGCAGGCCCCCGCGGCCATAGTCCCGCGCATTGTCGACCCGCAACCAGCCGTTTTCGTCGGCTGCGTCGACCGAGTAGGGAATCTGGTAGTGCTCGGCCAAGTTCTTGTCGACGAAGGTGTGCTGGGCTTCCACAAGTTCTCGGACCGACCCATCTCGCCGAATCAAATCGCTGACGAAGTACACCGGCTCCTGGAACATCGACTCGCGGAGGTCATCGGTGAACTGCGGGAACTTCGTGCGATCGACTCCGACGTGGTTTTGGAACTGTCGGAAGTCCAACCAGTTCCCTGTAAACTCAATCGCCAGCGCTCGGGAGCGATCATCTTTCAGCATCCGCCGTACCTGCCGCACCAGAACGTCGGGTCGCTGCAGATGTTCCGCCCGGGCGATCGCCATCAGTTCCTGGTCCGGCATGCTGGACCAGAGGAAATAACTCAGCCGATTCGCCAGAGAGAAATTCGTCAACCGGTTGCTGTCACGTGCCGTTTCCGCGAAATCGACCCGGTAACAGAAGAACGGAGATGCCAGGATGCTGATGACCACATCGCGAATTGCATCTTCGTGTCCCAGTTCAGCTTCCTCGCGGAGGTTCCGATAAAATTTCAGCAGTCGCCAGCTTTCTTCCGCGGCCAGTGGGCGTCGCCACGCCTTGGCGGCGAACTTCAACAACGCTTGCAGGTGAATCGGCTCTGACTCCACCAGCGCTTGCTCTTGAGCTTGAATTCGTTTCGACAGGTCGACAAAGTACTGCTCGATTTCCGCGACGGCTTGTTCGTCGAGATCCCGCTTTCTCACCGCGGCCACGTACCGCTTGGCGAATTTCTCCATCGATACCCGCGACACGACCGACCGATCCTCACCGCGAGCGAAATCAAATTCCGCTTCGGTAATAATCTCGCGCCCCTCGGCCCGTTCGAAGTAAATGTAGTCCTGAAACTGTCTAACCAGGACACCCGTCACGAAATACAACTCGCGCCACATTTCATCGAGCCGAGCCTTCTGCTCATCATTCAACAACATGTCGTACAGCGGCGCGTCGTCGCGGTAGTACCCGACTTGCAAATGGAAGCCTGCGCCCAGAAAGCGCCCCTTGTTTTGCTTCTCAAACGGCATGTTCATTCGACCACGCTCGGTCCGCATGAACTGGTCCGGAAAGACGTCACAGAAGCGTTCGATGGCCCGCTTAAGATCGTCGTCTTGCTTCTCTTCGTCGGTCAGCGTTCCTTTGCGCCGGTGATCCGCGATCAACCGGTTCTTCCACAGCACTCCCGGTTGCGTCGTTGGGTTCAGTTGCGGGATCATCACCAGCGGAAAGGAAAACTGGCGTTTTTTTCGTTCCGCGACGATCCAATCACGAATCGTCCGGCACTCGGCAATCGGCAACGCGGCCGATTTGTTGGCCGCCGCGGGCAACGCCTTCCATTGCTTGCGCAACTGGGCGATCGGCCCATGGTGGTTCTTGCCGTCGTGGAACATTTTCCAGAGCGCCCGGAGGTATTTCCGGCTGATTCCGCGTGAGGCCGCCGCGGCAGCCAGCGTCAGTTTCGTATCCTCCAATGATTCGCGGTGCTTGAATTGCCATGCGGCCAAGAGAAACTCGGCGTAGTCGGTTTTCTGCGTCAGGTAGAAATCGACAATGCGGCGGACGGCGAACTTGTCCCGGTCCGAATAGGTGATCGCCGGGTGGGGTGCAAAGGCAAATCCCGTCGGCACCAGAACGAGGTGGTCCGTGACGTGCCGCGCGGCGGCAAGGTACTTGTTGAACAGTGCCGGTGACATGGTCAGTGATTCGCCGGAGTTCGCAAAGCCGGCCACGTTCGACGGATCCACCGGAAACTCGCGAGTCGGCCGAATATCCACACCGGTCAAATCACGAATTGTGTAGTCGTATTCCGTTTTGTTCAGCCGCCGTGCCAGAACTGGGCCGGGATCGCCCGCGTTCTTGTTGGCCTCGAATGTCCGCAGATCCTGAATCCACTTCACGATCGCTTCCCGCTGCTGGCGGGAAGGACGCTTCGGAGCATCCTTCGGGGGCATTTCCCCCGCCCCCAGTCGCATGAGGATCAGTTCCCAGTGCCCGAGATCCGCCTGTACCGTGGCGATGATCGTGAACGGGCTCAAGTCCAGATTCGCCTCTTGCTTGGACATCCCGTGGCAACTCAGACAGTAGGTTTCCAGGAACGGTCGCACGGAGTGATCGAAATCGCGTGTAAGCGGCTCCAATTGTGGCGGGTCCGCTAATGCGGAGGACGTGAAGCCGATCGCGATC
>Ga0310123_10001622_pt1 | contig 18506 bp, 14 predicted proteins | sample CB6_AW_1057_MG_FD_203505 | JGI IMG/M metagenome (GOLD analysis project Ga0310123, IMG submission 203505) | Marine microbial communities from Western Arctic Ocean, Canada - CB6_AW_1057 | ecosystem: Environmental > Aquatic > Marine > Oceanic | place: Canada: Western Arctic Ocean | collected... | reverse complement strand
CGAGCCGGCGGGGATCGGTGGCGGCCAGCCGCAGCAGCCTGGGCAGAAGGGTGAGAAGAAGTCCAAAACGCCCGCGCTCGACCACTTCTGCCGCGACCTCACCGAGCTCGCGCGCCAGAGCAAGCTGGATCCCACGATCGGCCGCGCCACCGAGATCGAGCGCGTGGTCGAGATTCTGTGCCGCCGCAAGAAGAACAATCCGGTGCTGATCGGCGAGCCCGGTGTGGGGAAGACCGCCATCGTCGAGGGGCTCGCGCAGCTGATCGCCAAGGGCGAGGTCACGGACGCGCTCAAGGACCACCGCGTACTCGCGCTGGACATGGCCGCCGTCATCGCTGGCACTAAGTATCGCGGTCAGTTCGAGGAGCGCCTCAAGGCGGTGATGAACGAGATCCAGCAGAATCAGAACGTAATCCTGTTCATCGACGAGCTGCACACGCTGGTGGGCGCCGGCGCGGCCGAGGGAGCGATCGACGCGTCCAACATGCTGAAGCCCGCGCTGGCTCGCGGCGAGCTGCAGTGCATCGGCGCGTCCACGCTGAACGAGTATCGCAAGTACATCGAGAAGGACGGCGCGCTCGAGCGGCGCTTCCAGCCGGTGATCGTGGACCCGCCTTCGCCGGACGAGACGGTCGAGATCCTGAAGGGGCTACGGATGCACTACGAGGACCACCACCGCGTGGTGATCCCCGACGGCTCGCTCGAGCAGGCGGCGCGCCTCTCGGACCGCTACATCACCGACCGGTTCCTGCCGGACAAGGCGATCGACGTGATTGACGAGGCCGGTGCCCGCGCGCGCATCGCCAGCCAGGTGCCGCTCCCGGAGGTCGAGGAACTCAAGGAGGAGCTGGCCGGGATCAACGAGCGCAAGGAAGACGCGATCCGCGACCAGGACTTCGAGCGAGCGGCCGAGCTGCGCGACCAGGAGCGCGACCTACTGCACCAGATCAAGGAGAAGCAGGAGGCCTGGGCGGAGGACCGCAAGCAGCATCGCCCGGAAATCTCGCAGGACGATGTGGCGTTCATCGTGAGCCGCTGGACCGGCATCCCGGTAACGCGCATTCGCCAGGCGGAGACGGAGCGCCTCGTCCACATGGAGGGCGAGCTGCACAAGCGGGTGGTGGGCCAGCACGAGGCGATCGCGGCGATCAGCCGGGCGATCCGGAGGAGTCGTGCCGGCCTCAAGGACCCGAGGCGGCCGATCGGATCTTTCATCTTCTCCGGACCCACCGGGGTCGGGAAGACCGAGCTGGCGCGCGCGCTCGCGGAATTCCTGTTCGCCGACCGCGAGGCGCTGATCCGCGTGGACATGAGCGAGTACATGGAGAAGTTCTCGGTGTCGCGACTGATCGGCGCGCCTCCGGGATACGTGGGCTACGAGGACTCGGGCGCGCTCACGAAGGCCGTGCGGCGACGTCCCTACTCGGTGGTGCTGCTGGACGAGATCGAGAAGGCGCACCCGGACGTGTTCAACATCCTCCTGCAGGTGCTCGACGAGGGGCACCTGACCGACAACTACGGCCGGGTGATCGACTTCAAGAACACGGTCCTGATCATGACCTCGAACCTGGGTGCCCGGGACATCTCCAAGGGCGGGTCGCTCGGCTTCCACCACGCCGACCAGAAGTCCAGCTACGAGGTGATGCGCGACAAGGTGCGGGAGGAGATCGAGCGCGCCTTCAACCCGGAGTTCCTGAACCGGGTTGACGACACGATCGTCTTCCATCCGCTCAGCAAGGAGCAGATCGGCGAGATCGTGCACATCCTCCTCGGGGACGTGCGCGACCGGCTCTCCGAGGAGCAGATGACGCTCAAGCTGACCCAGGAGGCGATCGAGTTCCTCACCGAGAAGGGCTACGACGAGAAGTTCGGGGCACGGCCCTTGAAGCGAGCCATCCAGCGCTATCTGGAAGACCCGCTCTCGGAGAAGATCCTGATGGCGGAGTTCACCGCGGGCGACGAGATCGAGGTGGGAGTCGTGGAGGGTGGGCAGGGGCTCACCCTCCGGGCCGGTTCCCATACCAAGACGTGAGTCCGACCCGGCGCTCCAGGGACCTCCAGAAGGTCGCCGTCCTGGTGGCGGCGGCCTTCTTCGCCGTCCCGGCGCCAGGCAGCGCCTCCGCGCAGGACCCGGACCAGGCGGCGCAGGGTCCGCGGCGGGTGACCGTGGACTCGATCGAAGTGTTGGGCGGGCAGCGCAATTCGGTCAATATCGTCCGGGCCTACATAGCTATCCAGCCCGGCCAGACCGTCTCGTTCCGCGAGATCCAGCGGGGCACCAAGGCGCTCATGAAGTCTGGTCAGTTCTCCGACTTCGAGGTGCAGGTGAAGGCTTCGGACCAGGGCAGCGACCGCGCGGTGCTGGTCGTGTACGTCACCGAGCACCCGCAGGTCCGCAACGTGGAATTCCGGGGGCTCGAGCACGCGAGCGCTCGGGAGACGCGCGACACGACTGGGCTCCAGCCGAATCAGCCGTACAACCCCCAGGCGGTGGTGGAGGCGCAGGCGTTCATCCGCTCCGAGCTCGCGCGTGAGGGGATCCCATTCGCCCGCATCGAAGAGCGGCTCGAACCGGTCGAGGGCCGGGTGAACGTTGTCGACGTGATCATCGACGTGGAGGAGGGGAACCGCATCACGGTCGCCGAGCTGGTCGTGCTCGGAAACGAGCAGGTCCCCAGCGATGCCATCGTCGAGGCTATGGGAACCCAGCCGGAAGGTTTCTTCTGGTTCAAGCCCGGAATCTTCGATCCGGCGCGCTTCGAGGAGGATCAGGAAGCCAGAATCCCCGACGTCTTCCGTGCCCGCGGCTTCCTCGACTTCAAGGTCCTGGATGACACCCTGATCGTGGATCCCCAAACCGGCAAGGCGCGTCTGGAGCTGAAGATCAGCGAAGGACCCCAGTACCGGCTGGCCAACTTTTCGATCGAGGGGAACCAAGAATTCTCCGACACGGTGCTCGCGCGTTACTTCATCGCCGAGCGGCGGGGGCTGCTATCCGAACTGGGAATCGGGGGCGGGCAGCAGGCGGGCGGCCAGGTCTTCGATCAGGTCGCTTTCGAGGTTGCCGCCGACCAGGTGCGCGAGCTGTACGCCAACGAGGGATTCCTCTATGCGCAGATCGTCCCCCGGATCCGCAAGAATCAGGTCGAGCCGGGCGAGCCGCCCACCGTGGACGTCGCCTGGGAGATCCGCGAGGGCGTGCCCGCGTACATCCGCCGGGTCGCCGTGGTCGGAAACAACTACACCTACGACTGGGTGGTTCGCGAGCGCGTGTTCATGCTGCCGGGGGACCGGTACAGCCAGGCCCTCGTGCTGCAGAGCTACCAGAGCATCAACGCGCTCGGCTTCTTCGAGAGTCCGATGCCGCCACCGGACATCCGGCCGGATCCGGAGACGGGAGACGTCGACATCACCTTCAACGTCCGCGAGAAGCAGACGGGGTCGGTCAACTTCGGCACGTCCGTGGGCGGCGGGGTCGGGGTATCCGGGTTCGTCGGCTACGAGCAGCCCAACCTGTTCGGCCAGGCCAAGGCGGGCCGGATGCGCTGGGACTTCGGGCGCTACCTGAACAACTTCGAGGTGTCCTTATCGGACCCGGCGCTCTTCCGGAGCGTGGTGTCGGGATCGATCAGCCTCTTCAACACCCGCGACCGCTTCTTCCAGTTCACGACCGGGCGCCGCCAGAGGATCGGCGGCTCGATGAACGTCGGCTTCCCCGTCCCCGGCGCGGCGCGTACGCGCGTCTTCACCGGATACTCCATCGCGCGCACTGAATACGTGCAGTTCGAGGGCGTCGAGGACGCCTCACTGTTCGGGCTCCCCCCGGGGACCCAGAGCACGCTGCTGGTGGGGATCGTCCGGAATACCGTGAACCATCCGTTATTTCCGACGGTCGGGTCGCGGCAGAGCTGGAACGTCGAGGCGAACGGCGGGATCCTGGGCGGGGACGGCCACTTCACCAAGCACACCCTCGAGGGCTCCTGGTGGGTGCCCGTCGGGCAGCTCGGGAGCGGCGGGCCGAACCAGGCAGGCGGCCCCCAGTTCGCGCTTGGCCTGAAAGTCCGGGCCGGTGCTGTCTTCGGGGACGCGAGCCGCTTCCCCTTCGATCGTTTCTTCATGGGCGGGGTGCAATTCGGCGAGGAGCTGAGGGGCTACGACGAGACCTCGATTACCCCGTTCGGCTTCTTCGAGGAGCGAGCGGCGGGAATCGCAGAGGGGCAGCGGGTAGGGGACGCATTCCTGACGATCAGCGCGGAATACGCCCTCCGGATCAACGACAACGCTTCGGTCTCCGCGTTCTTCGACGCGGGGAACGTGTGGTTCGATCCGGGCGACATCGATCCCAGCAAGCTGTTCCGGGGAGCGGGCGTCGGGGCGACGATCATGACTCCGTTCGGCCCGATCGGCCTCGACTACGGATACGGATTCGACAAGCCCGAGCCGGGCTGGCAGTTCCACTTCAAGATGGGCGGCGGCCTGTAACCGGGTGACCGCGCCCCGGGTCGACGACCCCGACCGGAGATCGACATGAAGCGTACGCTGTTTGCCGCCGCCGGCCTGGTGCTCGCGCTCGGGATGCCCCGGGAGGCCGTCGCGCAAGTCAAGATCGGCTATATCAACTCCCAGAGCATCCTGGCAGAGACGCCGGGCGCCGAGGAGGCGCAGGCGCAATTCGACGAGGACATGCAGAGCTTCCGCTCCGAGGTCGAAGAGATGGCGGCCGAGCTCGAGACCCTGGTCCAGCAGTACGAGCAGCAGCAGGCGCTGCTCTCGCCGTCGGCCAAGCAGCAGCGGGAGGCGGACATCCGCAGCAAGCAGCAGGCCTACCAGGAGCGGCTCGCCGCGATCGATCAGCGCGCCGGGCAGCGGCAGCAGGAGCTGGTCCAGCCGGTGATGGACAAGATCAATCAGGCCATCGAGCAGATCCGTGCCGAGGACAACTACGCCCTCATCTTCGACGTCGCCGCGGGCGGCGTGGTGGCGGCCGATCCGGTGCTCGATCTCACCCGGGAGGTGATCCGGCGCCTCCAGGCAGCCGAAACCGCCGAGCGCTGATCCTTCCTTGCGCGACCACGGCCACGGGCCCACCACAGGTTCCGACGGCGGTGGACCCGTCGCGTTCTTGACGCTAGGCGAGGTCGTGGCGCTGGTGGGGGGGCGCCTGTCCGGCGATCCACGATTCTCGGTCCGCGGAATCGCCTCGCTCGCGGACGCGGGACCGGAGGAGCTCGCCCTGCTGGCGGCGCCGCGCTATCGCGACCAGGTGGGCGCCAGCGTGGCGGGCGCCCTGCTCGTGGCCGCCGACCTGGACGCGGGCCTCGCGGACCCGCGCCCCCGGGTCGTGGTGGACGACCCGCATGCCGCGCTGATCCCCCTCCTGGGGCGGCTCCACCCCCCGCCGACCGTCCGCCCAGGCGTGCATCCAACGGCCGTGCTCGGCCGAGGCGTCGTGCTGGGCTCCGAGGTCGAGATCGGCCCGTACGCGGTGCTGGGGGAGGGGGTCGTCCTTGGTGACCGCGTCCGCATCGGTGCCCACGGCTCGATCGGGACCGGCTGCCGGATCGGGGAGGACAGCTTGCTCCACCCACACGTCACGCTGTACGAGGGGGTGAGGATCGGCGCCCACGTGATCCTGCACGGTGGGGTTCGCGTCGGGAGCGACGGCTTCGGCTACGCGTTCACGGGGGACGGGCATCGAAAGGTCCCCCAGGTGGGCGGGTGCGTGGTGGAGGACGACGTGGAGATCGGGGCCAACAGCTGCATCGACCGGGGCTCGATCGGCGACACGGTCATAGGGCGTGGGAGCAAGCTCGACAACCTCGTGCACGTCGCCCACAACGTCCGCATCGGCCCGCACTGCATCCTCACCGGCCAGACGGGGATCGCCGGCTCCACCGTTCTGGGGGCCGGGGTGATAATGGGCGGCCAATCCGGGGTGGGGGGGCACGTGGTCGTGGGCGACGGCGTCCGGATCGGCGCCAAGTCCGCGGTGTTCCAGGACGTCGCCGCGGGCAAGACCGTGGTAGGGACCCCCGCGTCCGACGCCGGAGCGATGCGGCGGGCCTGGGCGCTCGTCCCCCGCCTCCCCGAGTTGTTCCGGCGGCTCCGGATGCTCGAGCGCGTCGGGAAGGCCCCGGAAGGGGGCCCAGACCCCTCCGGCCAACCGGGCGATGGTGGTTAGGTCGGCGCCGCCCCCCGGGGTTACATTTCCCCCGGCCGGCCCCGCGCCTTCGGCGTCGGCACCCCGGTCGCCCGGCCGCCCGGCCTGCCCGCTCGGGCGGGCCGTATACATGTATCCAGTCCCGATTCCGTCGACCGCGAGATGACAGAGCCGAGGCAGCGCACCCTGGCCGGAGCGGCCACGCTGGAGGGCGCCGGCGTCCACTCCGGGGAGGCAGCGACCCTCACCCTGCGCCCTGCCGATCCGGGCGCGGGAATCCGCTTCCGCCGGGTGGATCTCGCGGGAAAGCCGGAGATCCCGGCCGACCTCGACCACGTGGTGAGCACGGAGCTGGGAACCCAGCTGGGGGCGGGTGAGGCCACCGTCATGACTGTCGAGCACGTGCTCGCCGCGTTCGCCGGACAGGCGATCGACAACGCGCTGCTCGAGCTCTCCGGCCCCGAGCCACCGATCCGCGACGGCAGCTTCAAGGATTACGTCGACGCGGTTCGGCGGGCGGGCGTGGTGGAGCAGGACGAGCCGGCGCGCGTGCTCCAGCTCAAGGAGCCACTCGCAGTGAGCTGTGACGGGGGCGCGTCCTACGTCGTGGCACCCGCGGAGGAGTTCCGCCTCTCGGCCACGATCCAGTTCGCGCACCCGGTGATCGGGCGTCAGTACGCATCCTTCGAGATCGACCCAGAAACGTTCGCGCGCGAGTTGGCGCCCGCGCGCACCTTCGGCTTCCGCGCCGACGCGGAGGCGCTGCTCGCGCGCGGCCTGGCGCGGGGCGCATCGCTCGACAACACGGTGGTGCTCGACGACGAGAGCGTGCTAAACGAGGAGCTCCGCTTCCCCGACGAATTCGTCCGCCACAAGGCCGGCGACGTGATCGGAGACCTCGCGCTGCTGGGCGCCCGGCTGCGCGGGCACGTGATCGCCGAGTGTCCGAGCCACCAGGGGAACGTCGCGCTGGCCCGGGCGCTCGCGGAGCGGTGCCGCCGACGCAACGGCACGCCGATCATCGATGCCGCCAAGATCATGCAGTATCTGCCCCACCGGTATCCGATGCTGCTGGTAGATCGCATCGTCGAGTTCGAGGCGGGCAAGCGGATCGTCGGGATCAAGAACGTCACGATCAACGAGCCTTTCTTCCAGGGACACTACCCGCATCACCCCGTGATGCCGGGAGTGCTCCAGATCGAGGCGATGGCCCAGGTGGGCGGGCTGCTCATGCTGGAGGGGGAGGAAACCCACGGGAAGCTCGTCTACTTCGTGACCTTGGATAACGTGAAGTGGAGGCGCCCGGTGACACCCGGCGATCAGCTCGTGTTCGAGGTCGAGGTGCTCAAGATCAAGCGTCGTACGTGCCGCATGCGCGGCACGGGCAGAGTGGACGGTCACTTGGTCGTGGAGGCTGAAATGATGGCCCGGATCGTGGACGCATGAGCAAAGCTACCGTAGGCGCCCCTGAGCGGGCCGAGGCTCGCATCCACGCGACCTCGCTGGTAGATGCGATCGCTGAGCTCGGCGTCGGCGCGGTCGTCGGACCCTACTCGATCGTCGGTCCCCGCGTGACCGTGGGAGCGGGTACCACGATCGGGTCGCACGTGCTGATCGAGCGCGACACGGTGCTCGGCCAGAACTGCCAGATCTCACAGGGCGCGGTGCTGGGCACGGATCCCCAGGACCTCAAGTTCAAGGGCGAGCAGAGCACGCTGGAGGTGGGCGACCGCACGGTGATCCGCGAGTACGCGACCCTAAACCGTGGGACCGCCGCGTCCGGCCGCACGATCGTGGGCAGCGACTGCCTGCTGATGGCCTACACGCATGTCGCGCACGACTGCGAGCTGGGCAACAACGTGGTCCTGGCCAACGCGGTGAACATGGCCGGCCACGTGGTCATCGAGGATTGGGTGATCGTCGGCGGGCTCACCGCGATCCACCAGTTCGTGCGCATCGGGGCGCACGCGTTCGTGGGCGGAGCCTCGCGTCTCGCGCAGGACGTGCCGCCGTACGTGCGGGTCGCCGGCAGCCCGGCCAAGCTCTACGGGCTCAACTCCGTGGGGCTCGATCGCCGCGGCTTCTCCGAGGAGACGCGGTGCGCGCTCAAGGCCACGTACCGGCTGCTCTTCCAGTCCAGCTTGAACGTGTCGCAGGGGTTGGCGCGGGTGGAGGCCGAGGTCGAGCCGCTCCCCGAGGTGCTCCACCTGCTCTCGTTCATCCGGAACAGCGATCGGGGCATCACCAGCGCATGACCGCAGTCTCGGGCCGGCTCCGCGTCGGAGTTGTGGGCGTCGGAAGCCTCGGCTTCCACCACGCCCGCATCCTGGCGGATCTCCCCGGTGTGACCATGGCTGGGGTCCACGACATGCGGCCTGAGCGGGCGGTCGAGGTGGCGGAGCGGCTCGGCGTCGCGCGGCACGCCTCGCTGGAGGCGCTACTCGACGCGTCGGAGGCGTTGGTGGTCGCGGTTCCCACCTCCGCGCACGAGCAGGTCGCGGTGGCGGCGCTGGAGAGGGGCCGGGGCGTGCTGGTCGAGAAGCCGATCGCGCCCACGCTGCAGGCGGCCGACCGGATGCTTGCGGTCGCGCGAACCTCGGGGGCGACCCTCCAGATCGGGCACGTCGAGCGCTTCAACGCCGCGCTGCGCGCGGCCGAGCCGTACTTGGATGCCCCGCTCTTCATCGAGTCGCACCGGCTGGCACCGTTCTCCCCGCGCAGCACGGACGTCGCCGTGGTGCTCGACCTGATGATCCACGACGTGGACTTGGTGCAGAGCCTGGTCAACGTCCCGGTCCGTGAGATCTCCGCGGTCGGCGTGCCCGTGCTCACCGGCACGGCCGACATCGCGAACGCGCGGCTGGTCTTCGAGTCTGGGGCGGTCGCGAACCTCACCGCGAGCCGGATCTCTCTCGATCGCATGCGCAAGCTCCGTGTTTTCCAGCGCTCCGGCTATCTCAGCCTCGACCTGGCCGAGGGCACCGGCGAGTTCCTGCGGCTCCGCGGCGAGTTGCCCGCCCTGCTCGGGGCGAACGGGAGTGGCGGGGCGTGCCCGGCGCCGGACCTCGCCCAGCTCGACCTGGCGGGGATCGTGGAGCGGATCCCGATCCAGGGGGATGGGGTCGAGCCCCTCCGGCGCGAGCTGGAGAGCTTTCGTGACGCTGCGCTCGGCCACGCGCCTCCGGCGGTCTCGGGGGAGGAGGGGCGGACCGCGCTCGCGCTCATCGTCGAGATTCAAGAGCGGATCCGGCAGACGGTCGAGGAGTCCTGGGCACCGGCCGGGCCCACGAGCGAAGCTCGGGGAAGCACCCGTCCGGCGCCGGCCGCCGAGCGCTGACCGGGGCACGACGCCGGGCGCGGCCGCACCCCCGCCGATGACGACGTTTCCGACCGTCCTGCTGCTGGCGGGCGAGGCGTCCGGGGACCAGCACGCCGCGGGGGTCGCGCGTGCGCTCCGCGGCCAGCTTCCGGAGCTGCGGCTGATCGGGCTCGGCGGGCCGCGCATGGCCGCCCAGGGTGTCACGCTGATGGAAGGGCTCGACCGGCTGGCCGTGATGGGGTTCGTCGAGGTGCTCGCGCACCTGCGATTCTTCCGCGGGCTCGAGCGGCGCGTGCGCACCCGGCTCGACGCGGGCGAGGTCGACCTGGTGATCGCGGTCGATTATCCCGGCTTCAACCTGCGCATCGCGCGCCACGCACACCGCCGGGGCATCCCGGTACTCTACTACATCGCCCCACAGGTGTGGGCGTGGAAGGCCAAGCGCGCGCGCCGACTCGCCGAGGACGCTGACCGGGTCGCGGTGGTGCTCCCCTTCGAGCGCGCCGGACTGGAGGCCGTGGGCGCGCGCGTCCACTTCGTGGGGCACCCCCTGCTCGAGGAGGCGCCGCCGGCGCTCGATCGGGAGCGCTTAGCGGAGGGGCTCGGGCTCGATCCCGCGCGCCCGCTGCTCGCGCTGCTCCCCGGCTCGCGCCGGCAGGAGCTGGAGCGCCACGTCCGCCCTTTTCTCGCCGCGGCGCGGCGCGTGACCGCGACCCGCCCGGAGGTGCAGCCAGTGCTCGCCCGCGCCCCCTCGCTCCCCCCCGGCGAGCTGGAGGGGCTCGGCGTCCCGGTCACCCCCGACACGCGTGCGCTCCTCCACCACGCCGACGCGGCGCTGATCAAGTCCGGGACTGGAACGCTCGAGGCGGCGCTCGCGGGCGTGCCCTTCGTGATGGCCTACCGCGCGCACCCGCTCACCTGGGCGCTCGCGCGCCGGCTGGTGCGCGTCCCCCACGTGGCGCTCGCGAACCTCCTGGCAGGGGAGCGGGTCGTCCCTGAGCTGCTCCAGGGCGAGGTGGAGCCGGGCAGACTCGCGGCCGCGCTCCTCCCGCTGCTCGACCGCTCCGCCCCCGAGCGGGAGCGGGTGGTGGGCGGGCTGCGGCGGGTGCGCGAGGCCCTGGGTATGCCCGGCGCCTCCGAGCGGGTGGCGGCTCTGGCGCTCGAGCTCCTCCGGGAGCGCGGCCGGGCATGAAGGCGGGCCGCCGGTGAGCATCGGGGGATGAGCGAGGCCCGCTTCCGCGCCGTGGGGATGCTCGGTCACGGGCTCCTCCGCGCGCTGTTCGCGACCGTGCGCTTCCGCGCCCGGGGGGAGGAAAGCCTCTTCGGCTTTCGGCGCGCGGGGACCCCGGTGATCTTCGTGCTCTGGCACGGCCACCTCCTCCCGCTGGTGTACCGGCACCGCGACACGGGGGTGGTGGCGCTGGTGAGCGAGCACGCGGACGGCGAGTACATCACCCGGGTGATCGAGCGAATCGGCTTCGGGGTGGTGCGGGGATCCAGCGCGCGCGGAGGGATCCAAGGGCTCAAGGGGCTGATCCGCGCCGCGCGCGCCGGGCATGATCTGGCGCTCACCGTGGACGGCCCGCGCGGCCCGGCGCGGGCTTTCAAGCCAGGCGCGTTCCTGGCCGCGCAGACCACCGGCCTGCCCGTGGTCCCGGTGGCGGCGGGCGCCAGCGCCGCGTGGCACTTCCACTCGTGGGATCGCTTCATGCTGCCCAGACCGTTCTCGACCGTCCGGATCGCCTACGGAGCGCCGCGGCGGGTCCCGCGCGAGGCCACGCGCCGCCAGCTCGACGCCTTGGCGGAGGGGCTCGGGCGCGAGCTTGACGAGCTGAGCGCGCGCTGCGCCGCGCCGCACGGAGCGGGGCTGCCAGGGCGCGCGGTGGGGTCTGGTTGAGGCCGGCCGTCGAGGCGGCCGCGCGCCGCTGGTGGCAGGGTGAGCTGGGAGCGGCCGGGCACGTGCTCTCGGCCGCGGCGCTCCCCCTGGAGCTGCTCTTCCGGGGTGCGGTCGCGGTGCGCGGCGCGGCCTACGACGTGGACGCGTTGCGCGCCGCGCGCGCGCCGCTGCCGGTTGTCTCGATCGGGAACCTGACCGTGGGCGGCACGGGCAAGACGCCCCTGGTCGGCTGGGTGGTGCGCGCGCTCCTCGAAGCCGGCCGGCGCCCCGCGGTCGCCGTGCGAGGGTACGGCCGCGACGAAGCGCTGCTCCACGCCCGCTGGAATCCCACCGCACTCGTGCACGTGGACGCGGATCGGCGGCGCGCGGCGCGCGCGGCGTCGGCCACCGGGGCCGACCTCCTGGTGCTGGACGACGGGTTCCAGCATCTCGGGCTTGCACGCGACCTGGATGTCGTGCTGCTCGCGGCCGAGCAGCGCTTCCCCGGACCGCTGCTTCCCCGCGGCCCATACCGGGAGGCCCCCGCCGCTCTGCGGCGGGCGGACTGGGTGGTCGTGACCCGGCGCACCGCACCGGCTGCCGAGGCGGAGCGGGTCGAAGCGCAGGTGCGCGCGCTGGACGGGCGGCTCGCCGTCGCGCGCGCGCGGCTCGCGGGCGACCATTGGCAGGCTCTGGCGGGGCATCCTACCGCGCCGCCCCGCGGCCCCGTGCTCGCGGTGGCGTCGGTCGCGGGGCCGGAGGCGTTCGCCGCGCTCGTCCGCCGCGAAACCGGCGCGGACGTCGAGCTGCTCGCCTTTGCGGACCATCACGAGTACGAGCCGGGAGACCTGGAGCGGATCCGAGAGCGGGCCCGCGGCCGCCCGGTCGTGGTCACGGAAAAGGACGCGGTCAAGCTCGCCGAGCGCAGCGGTGCGCTCCTGGGGACGCTCCAGGGGGTGCGCGTGCTCGCGCTCGCGGTCGAATTCGAGGCAGGTGCGGAGGCGCTCCGCGCCGCGCTCCTACGCGCGGCGACGGGCACGGTGACGGGCGCGATCGGGGGCGTGGTGAGGGGCGACGCGGACCAGGCGGGGGCGGGGGGCGGATGACGGAGCTGGAAGCCGACGTGCTCGTGCTCGGCAGCGGGATCGCCGGGCTCTCCTTCGCGCTCAAGATGGCCGAGGAGCACGAGGTGCTCCTCCTCACCAAGAAGGGGCGCGCCGACTCCAACACCAACTACGCGCGGGGTGGGATCGCCGCGGTGCTGGGCCCGGACGACGACGCCGCGCACCACATGCGCGACACGCTGGTCGCGGGAGCCGGCCTCTGCCACCACTGGGCGGTCGAGACGCTGGTGCGGGAAGGCCCCGAGCGGGTGCGCGAGCTGGTCTCCTGGGGGACCGCCTTCGACCGGGCGGCGGGAGGTGGGCTCGCGCTCGGACGCGAGGGCGGGCACTCGCGCCGCCGCATCGCTCACGCCGGTGACCGGACCGGCCGCGCGATCGAGACCGCGCTCCTGGATGCGGTCGCCAGCGAGCCGCGCATCCGGGTGCTCGAGGACCACCTCGGCCTCGACCTGCTGCTGGCCGCGAGCCCCGCGACCGACCATCCAATCTGCCGCGGGGTAGTCGCGCTCGATCACCGGAGCGACTGCTTGGTCCGGGTGCGCGCGCGCGCCACACTGCTGGCCGCGGGCGGGTGCGGGCAGGTCTACCGCCACACGACCAACCCGTCGATCGCTACGGGGGCCGGGATCGCGATGGCGTACCGGGCCGGGGCGCGGATGGCGAACATGGAGTTCATACAGTTCCATCCCACCGCGCTGCACCGGAGCGAGGACCCCGCATTCCTGATCTCGGAGGCGTTGCGCGGAGAGGGAGCGGTGCTGCGCCGCATCGACGGCGAGCCGTTCATGGAGCGCCACCATCCGCTCGGCTCGCTGGCTCCGCGCGACGTAGTCGCACTCGCGATCGACCACGTGCTCAAGGAGACCGGCCACAGCCACGTGCTGCTCGACGTCACGCCGATCCCCCACGCCGTGCTCGAGGAGCGCTTCACCGATACACTCGAGGGGTGTCGTGCGCGTGGGGTGGATCCGCTCTCCGGAGGGATTCCGGTCGTCCCAGCGGCACACTACGTCTGCGGGGGGGTTTTGACCGACGGTGACGGAGCGACCTCACTCCCCGGGCTCTACGCCGCCGGGGAGGTGGCCTGCACCGGAGTCCATGGGGCGAACCGGCTCGCGTCGAACTCACTCCTGGAGGCGGTCGTCTTCAGCGATCGCGCGGCGCTGGCTCTGCGGAGGAGCCTCGTGCAGACGCCACGGCCCGTGGGGGAGGAATGGGTGGCTGGCGCGGGGACCGAGCCCAGCTTCGGCGCTGACCGGGACGCCCCGGCCCCGGCGGAGGCGGAGCTGGACCGGGACCGGCGCCGGGTGCGCGACCTGATGTGGGAGCGGGCCGGGATCGTGCGCAGCGACGCGTGTCTCCGGCAGGCGGAAGAGGAGCTCGAGGAGCTGCGGGCGGGTCAAGAGGATCGGTGGCGCAGGGCGCGCTGGACCGCCCCGTCCGCCGAGCTGCGGAACCTGCTGGACACCGCGGCGCTGATCGTCCGCTGCGCGCGTCTCCGGCGCGAGAGCCGCGGGCTGCACCACACCGTCGATCACCCCTGGCGCGACAACGAGCGCTTCCTCCGGGACACCGTCGTGCGGATCCGTTGAGATCCCGACCGAATCCTCCCCTCGCATTGGGATGCCGATGAAGATCACCCTCATCGCGGTCGGCCGGGTGAAGGGGCCGCTGGCAGACGCGGTCCACGAGTACGAGGAGCGCGCCGCCCGCTACTGGAAGCTCCAGGCGATCGAGGTGGATCCGGGCGCGCCGAGGGGCCAGAACGATGTGGAGGTGGTGCGGCAGCTCGAAGAGGAGCGGATCCTGGCGCGCACGCCGGAGAACGCGGACCTGGTGGCGCTCAGCCGACTCGGGCAGCCGGTCGGGTCGCGCGCCTTCGCCGCCTATCTCCAGGACCACGCGCTGCACAGGCGCGACGTGACGTTCGTGATCGGGGGCGCATACGGGCTCGGCGCCCGCCTGCTGTCCCAGGCGTGGCAGCTCACTCTTTCCCCGATGACCTTCCCGCACGAGGTCGCGCGCCTGCTGCTGGCGGAGCAGCTCTACCGGGCCGGCACCATCCTGCGCGGTGAGCCCTACCACAAAGGTCCCTGATGGCGGTCAACCTCGAGATTCGGGTGGGGCGGCCGTGGGGAGGGCTGGGAGGGGCGTACGCGCGGGGCGAGCCCGGGGCGCTCCGCTGGTTCGCGGCCGACTGGCGTGACCCGGAGGCGTGGCGCGAGCGGGCGCGGCGGCTGGGGGAGCGCTTCGACCGGGATGCGCGCGTCCGCATCCTGTCCGCGCTGCGCGCGCCCGATCCGGGGACCCGCGCGAAGCTTGAGCGCATCGCCGCGGGCGATGGTTGCCTGGTCACGACCGGGCAGCAGCCCGGGCTCTTCGCTGGCCCCTGCCACACACTCTTCAAGGCGCTTTCCGCGATCGCGCTCGCGCGCTGGCTCGAGGATCAGCTCGATGCTCCGGTCGTCCCGGTCTTCTGGGTGGCCTCCGAGGACCACGACTGGGCCGAGGTCGACCACGCCGAGCTGCCCGGAGTGGACAACGAGTTGCACCGGATCCAGCTCGCCGCGCCCGCCGGGGCTGGGGAGCGCCCGCTCCATCGGCTCCCCCTAGGCGCGGAGCTGGAAGAGGCCTTGGCCGCGATGGCAAAACTCCTTCCAGAGACGGAATTTACGGTCATCTACCTCGAGCTGCTCCGCCGCGCCTGGCGTTCCGGGGTCACCCTCGACGCCGGCGTGAGCGAGACGCTCGCGGAGCTGCTCGGCGGCCACGGGCTGGCGCTGGTGGATGCGGCCGACCCCGCGCTCAAGGCCGCCTCGGCGCCGGTGCTCGCGGCCGCGGCGCGCGCGGCCGGGCGCGACGAGCGCGTTCTCGCCGCGCGCGCGGCGGCGCTGCGCGACGCTGGCTGGGAGCCGCAGGTGCCGGTGCTGGAAGGGGGAGTCAATCTCTTCCTCGAGGGTCCCGCCGGCCGCGAGCGGGTGTACCGGCACGACCGGGGTTTCCGCCTGCGAAAGAGTGAGACACGGCTCGGCGCGGAGGAGCTCTTGGCACGCATCCAGGGCCGCCCCGACACGGTGAGCCCGAACGTGCTGCTCCGGCCGGTGGTCGAGGCGGCCGTCCTGCCCACGGTGGGCTACGTCGCGGGTCCGGGGGAGAGCGCCTACCACGCACAGCTGGCCCCGCTGTTCGAGGCCCACGACCTCCTCCAGCCGCTCGTCTTCCCGCGGCTCTCGGCCACGCTGATCGAGGGCAAGATCGCCAAGGCGCTGGACAAGCTCGGGCTCGAACCGGAGGCGCTGGCGCGCCCGACGGATGAGCTCGCGGGCGAGCTGGTGCGCGCGGAGATGCCCCCCGAGGTGCAAGGCGCGCTCGACGGGCTGCGCGGCACCCTCGCCCGCGGCACCGACGCGCTGGTCGCGGCCGCGCGCGACGTCGACCCGACCCTCCAGGGGCCGCTCCAGCGTGCGCGCTCGGTCGCCCTCGACGCCTTCGGGGAAGCGGAGCGCAAGATCCTCCAGGCGGTCAGGCGCCGGAGCGAGACGCTCATCCAGCAGCTCGACAAGGCCAGCACGCACCTCTTCCCGCGTGGCGTCCCGCAGGAGCGCGTGGTGAGCCCCTTCTATTACCTCGCACGGTACGGCCCCGAGCTGCTCGACGAGCTGCTCGCACGCTTCGCCGAGACGCTCCCCGCGGAAGCGCCCACCTCGATGGCGCCCCCCTTCCACCAGCCCTAGACTCACGCCATGCTCTGGCTGCTCATCTTCGTCCTCCTCTTGCTCATTCCCATTCGGTCGATCGTGTTGGACTCGCATCTCGGGCGCGCCCTGGCCGCGCGCGTCGAGCGCCGCGACATCGGTCCTACCCGCGAGCTGCTGGCCGACCGCATCGCCTTCCTGGAGGGGGAGGTGGATCGGCTCGCGGCCGAGGCGAAGCGCCTGGACGAGGAGGAACAGTTCCTCCACCAGCTCCTCGAGACGCGGGATCCCAGATCCACGCTGGGCCCCGCCCAAGAGCAAGGTGAGCGAAGCGCCTGAGCCGGGCCCCCCCGTCGTTCCGGGGCACGGCGCCCGCGCGGCCTGGCTGGTCGGCGCGGGCATCTTTTTGAGCCGGATCGCGGGGCTCGGCCGCGAGATGGTGTTCTCCTTCTACTTCGGCAACTCCGCCGTCGCGGACGCGTGGGGAGCCGCCCTTCGCACCCCGAACGTCATCCAGAACCTGCTGGGGGAGGGGACGCTCTCGGCGTCCTTCGTACCGGTCTACGCGCGCTTCTTGGAGGAGGGGCGCGAGCGGGACGCGGGACGCTTCGCAGGCGCCACGCTCGGCATCCTGGGCGTGATCGCGTCCGGAGCCGCGCTCATCGGAGTGCTCGCCGCGCCGTTGCTGATCGGCCTCTTCTATCCGCGGTGGGACCCTGCCAAGCAGGCGCTCACCGTGCAGCTCGTGCGCATTCTCTTCCCGATGACCGCCGTGCTCGCGGTCTCCGCGTGGGCGCTCGGGGTCCTCAACAGCCACCGCCGCTTCTTCGTCAGCTACGTGGCGCCGGTGCTCTGGAACTTGGCGATGATCGCCACGCTGCTCGCGTTCGGCAGCGCGCTGGCGTGGGAGGCGCAGGGCCGCGACGCCGACCTGATGGTGGCGCTCGCGGCCGGGGCGCTCGCGGGAAGCGTGCTCCAGCTCGGGATCATGCTGCCGTGGGCGATCCCCGTGCTCCGGCACTTCCGGCTGTCCGTCAGCCGGCGCGCGGTCGGGGTCGCCGAGGCGATCCGGAACTTCGTGCCGGTCGTGACCGCGCGCGGGGTGGTGAACGTCTCCGGGCTGCTCGACTACATCCTGGCCGGGCTGCTGGTGGACGGCGCGGTCTCGATCCTCCGCTACGGGCAGACCTTGTACCTGCTGCCGATCTCGCTCTTCGGGATGTCGATCGCGGCATCCGAGCTGCCCGAGCTGTCACGCGCGGGAAGCGCCGATCTGGCGGCCACCCGCGAGCGTGTGCGCCGCGCCCTCGAGCGGGTCGCGTTCCTGCTCGTCCCCTCCACGCTGGCGTACCTGACCCTCGGGGACGTGTTCGTGGCCGGGCTGCTCGAGCGGGGCGACTTCGACCGCCCCGACACGGTCGCCGTCTATGCGGTGCTCGCCGCGTACGCGCTCGGCATCACGGCTTCCTCCGGGTCGCGCGTGCTCTCCTCGGCCTTCTACGCGCTGCGCGATGCGCGCACCCCGGCGCGCATCGCGTACTTCCGGGTCGGCGTCTCGCTCGCGATCGGACTCGCGCTCATGTTCCCCCTCGACCGGGTGGGAGTGGACGGCCTCCGGCTGGGCGCCATCGGGCTCGCGCTGGGCGCGAGCGTGAGCGCATGGATGGAGAACGTGCTCCTGCACCGGCGGCTCGAGGCCGCGCTTGGGACCCACCGACCGCCGCGGGCGCGCGTGCTCCGGGTCGGGGCGGCGGCGCTCCTGGCCGCCTTGCTCGCGCTCGCGGCCAAGGCGCTCCTCGGCTCCGCGGTCCCGGCGCGTGCCGGGCTCTTGACCGGACTGCTCGGAACCAACTCCCCCTGGCTCTGGCCCCTCGCGGCGGCAGGAACGGGGCTGGTGTTCGGGGGTTCATATCTGACGATCGCCTCCGCCCTTGGGGTGGGCGTTCCCCTCTCCCGAATTCTCCGGAAGTAGGCACGGCAGATCGCTGACGCAGTCGCACAGGGGCCCCCTCGAGAGGGGGCCCTTCGCACATGAAGGCACCCGCGCTCCACGATCAGATCGAGGCGCTGCCCACCCGTGCGGGCGTCTACCTCTTCCGCTCCGCGGACGGGGAGATGCTCTACGTCGGGAAGGCGAAGTCGCTGCGCGCCCGCGTGAGGAGCTACTTCCGCACGGACGTGGGCGGAGTCAAGACTGAGGAGCTGGTGCACCGGGCGGCGTCCGTCGAGACCATCGTGGTGGGTACCGAGGCCGAGGCGCTCATCCTCGAGGCCAATCTCATCAAGGAGCACCGGCCACGTTTCAACGTCCAGTTGAAGGACGACAAACGCT
>Ga0310123_10001620_pt1 | contig 18514 bp, 10 predicted proteins | sample CB6_AW_1057_MG_FD_203505 | JGI IMG/M metagenome (GOLD analysis project Ga0310123, IMG submission 203505) | Marine microbial communities from Western Arctic Ocean, Canada - CB6_AW_1057 | ecosystem: Environmental > Aquatic > Marine > Oceanic | place: Canada: Western Arctic Ocean | collected... | reverse complement strand
GTGCTGTCACGGGCCAGGGAGATCAGGGCGCCGGTGTTGACGTTGGTCGCCGCCAATGACCGTCGCCAGGCCGACCATGTGAAGATTGCCCGGGAGGTCGACCGGACACTGAAGTCGGTCGGAAACCAGCATCGCCTGATCGTCTATCCCGCGTTCGGCAACGACGGGCATCGGATGTTCTTTCAGGTCGGAGATTACTGGAAGGACGTGCAGAAGTTCCTCGAGCAACGGCTCGAGAAAAATACGCCCAGCCACCCTGGATTAAGACGATAGATTGTCCGGTGGGGTTGGTTACCCGATGGGCTAGAACAATCCAAGAATCGGCTGGCCCGATTCCACCAGTCGCCTCGGGCGGTTCAGCGTGTCGTGGTACAGGAAACCGGGGTCGATTCCGACGGCGTGGTAGATCGTGCTGACCAGGTCGTAGGGATGCACCGGATCGGTCTTGGGCCACGCGCCGTGCCGGTCGGACTGTCCGAAGACTTGTCCGGGACGAACGCCGCCACCGGCCACCAGGAAGCTGTAGCACTCGGGCCAGTGGTCTCGACCACCGGGGCCGACGTTGTTGGTGGTTGGTGAGCCGATCCGTGGCGAGCGGCCGAATTCGCCGACGGCGATCACCAGGGTTCGCTCGAGCAGTCCCCGGCCGGCCATGTCGTCGATGAAGGCCGAGAGTGACCGGTCGAATACCGGGCAGCGGTGGTCACGGAGCATCGGGAAGTTGTTGCGGTGAGTGTCCCAGGACCCGTCGGGGCCCGTGACCGGTTCGGTGTCGGAGCCGGCCGGCCAGGTCACCTGCACAAACCGTGTCTCGGCTTCGATCAACCGCCGGGCCAGTAACAGCGACTGTCCGAACCGGGTCATGCCGTACCGCTCGCGGGTCGCAGTCGACTCGACATCCATCCGAAACGCCTCGGCGGCCCGTCGGGTCTGGATCAACGACAGGGCCTGTTCGTAGTACTGGTCGAAGCTGATCTTTGCGGCGGCGGGAATCGGATCGAGGCGACTGCGGTGTCGGTCGATGAGGGCACGCAGATCGACGCGCCGGCTGACCCGATCCAGCGTGATGTCACTGGGCAGCGTGAATCCCAGCGGCTGGATCGGCTTGGTGGCATCGTCGTACATCGTGTAGGGGTCATAGGCGGCTCCGAGCAAGCCGGCCGCCTGGCCGACCCCGGTCACCTTGCCCTCGCGGACCGGAGCACCGACGGCGACGTAGCCGAACCGGCCGCGGTCGGCTCGGCGGTAGCGGCCGACGTTGGCTCCGATCGACGGCAGGTCATCGCGCGAGGGCGGGATGGCGAGGCCGGTTGGTGAGAAGTTGGTCGGGCTGTGGCCGGTCATCAGCATGTAGATGGCCGCCCCATGATTGCGGAGTCCCTTGGGGTCGACCCCAATCGAGCGGACCACCGAGTAGTGCTGGCTTACCGCCGCCAGCCTGGGCAGGACCTCCCCGATGTGCAGGTCTGGCGTTCGAGTGGCGATCGGCTGAAATTCGCCGCGGATCTCCGCGGGTGCCTTTGGCTTGGGGTCCCACAAGTCGATGTGGCTGGGTGACCCCTGCAGGTAGATCAGCACGACCGAGTCGGCGGCTCCGAAGCCGTTTTGGCCGCGTCGCGAGGCCGGTGCGGCGTGGGACCGCTGTCGAAGAATGTCGGGCAGGCCCAGTCCCACCAGCGACAGGCTTCCGACCGTCAGCAGGTCGCGACGCGCGATCCCGTCACACAGTTGTCGGGACCGGGAGATGTGGGAATCGAACAACGAGAACATCGGGATGCTCGGTGAGCCGGGGCATTGGTCGGTGGCCAGTGTATCACGCTGCGGTTGTTGTCGACGGGTCCAAAACCGAGGATGGCGATCGACATCTTCCTGGGCGAGGAGACAGTGATGAGCATGCGTGTTGTACCACGAGTCGCCTGGCTGATCGGGGTCCTGCTGCTGGGGAGCCTGTCAGCCATCGGCGACCTGGCGATCGCCGATGTGGTGCTGGTGAAGGCCGGCCAGCCGGTCGCAACCATCGTGCTGGGCCGCCGTCCCACCTCATCGGCGCAACTGGCAGCTTTCGAATTGCAGCACTACGTGGACAAGATCTCGGGAGTCCGTTTGCCGATCGTCCGCGAACCGGAACCGGTCTCGGGCACGGTGGTGCTGGTTGGCCACAGTCGCCGGAGCATGGGACTGGGGGTCACCCAGAAGGGGTTGGCTCCCCAGGAATACGTCGTGCGGACACACCCCGACGGGCTGCTGCTGTGCGGCCATGACGGACCGAAATTCGACACGCTCAGCTACGACTCCTACAGCAGCATCTACCAGGCGGTCTCGCAGCCGATCGGCACCTGCTACGCCGTCCATTCGTTCCTGGAAAACCAGCTCGGCGTGAAATGGTATCTGCCCAACGACAAGCTGGGCGAGGTGGTGCCCCGGGCCCGGGACATCGTCGTGGGCAAGCTGGCGATCCGCAGGCATCCCGACCTGCCGGTTCGGGCCGTCTACCCGCTGTTCGTCAACACCGAGCGGTTGGTGTTTACCGAGTGGGACAAGCCGCAGGCGTTCCAGTCGTCTTGGGTCAACGCGCGGACCAGCCTGTTGTACTGGGTCCGCAACCGGTTCTGGGGGGGCCTGGTGCATAACGCCAACCACTCGTTGTCGTATTACGGCGATGCCTTCGGGGCGACTCACCCGGAGTGGTTTAGCACCAAGAGCCTGGCCAGGATGAAACAGCTGAACTACCAGAGCGAGGTGCAACCGTGCCTCTCGTCGCCGGGGTTCCGCAAGCAGGTGGTCTCGATCGCGCGAGACTACTTTTCGGGGCGACCCGAGCCGTTTCCCGGAGCGTATCGGGCCGCGGCGGGCCGGTTCTTTTCGGTGATGCCCAACGACAACACCAACATGTGTGGATGTGCCGATTGCCGGCGGCTGTATCGACCGGGTGCGGGTCCCGCGGGGAACGCCAGCCGATACGTGTGGGGGCTCGTCAACGAGGTGGCTCGCGAGGTCGGCAAGACCCACCCCGATGCGAGGATCGCGTGCTGTGCCTACTTCAACTACACCACTCCGCCCCAGGGACTGGTGTTCGAGCCGAACGTCGCCGTTGAGTTCTGCAAGTTCTATACCTACTACGGTCGTCCCGCCGCGCGGCTGCGCGACCACAGCCGGATCGCTGAGTTTGTGGACAAGAACCAGGTCAAGTTCTTCACGACCTGGGAATACCTGCTCAAGCCCCACATCAACGAGTGGGCGTTTCCGTGCCTGGTGCCGCATGTCCACGCCGCTGACGTGCGGGGGATGCGGAAGATTGCAGGCTTCCAGGGAGGGCGATTGCAGTTCCTCTACATGCAGACCCACAACGGTACGACTGCCAATGGTGGGGTGGCACAGGTCAGCCCGGTGCTCGACTTCATGAACCTCTACTGGAGAATGAAGCTCTACGACGACACGCGGCTGGATATCGACAGGGCACTCGACGAGTACTACCGGAGGTTCTTCGGTCAGGCGGCCGCGTCGATGAAGCAGTTCTACTCGGCAATCGAGAGCCGCTGGATGAAGTTTGGTACCGGCCAGAACTCGCGGACGTGGTGGAACCGGATGGGCACTCGAGAATTCCTGGCCGGGTTGACCGAGGTGGTGGCCGAGGCGCGGCAGGCGACCGATGAGGGCAGCCTCTTCCGGCGTCGCGTCGACCTGGTCGAGGAGGGCATCCTGCAGCACATGCTCAAGAGCCGGGTTCGTTACGAGGCGTCGTCGATCGCCGAAGCGGCCCCGATGGCAACCTCGGCCGTGGCCCGCGTCGTCGGCAAGGTGTCAAAGGAGACATGGCACGCCGATTCCACCTGGGCGACGGCACCCTGGCAACAGATCACCCGGACTCTAAAGAACCAACCGGTGCCGCAGAAGACGGCGTTCCAGCTGGCCTGGGACGACTCGCGGCTCTACATCAAAGCCCGCTGCGACGAGCCACTTGTGTCGTCGATCAAGGCGGTGACCCGCGACCGGGACGTGGGCGGATTCAGCGACGATTCGATCGAACTGTTCGTCGATCCGACCGGGTTGGGGAAGAGCTTCTACCAGTTCTGCATCACCAGTCGCGGCGTCGTTTATGACGCTCGCGAAACGCCCGCTGCGATCGGTGCCACGGCCAACATCGGCTGGAATTCGGGCATCGAGGTGCGGACGTCTGTGGGAAAGACGTCGTGGGAGTTGCGAGCGGCGTTGCCGTTGGCGCGGCTGGGTGGCCAGTCACCTCGGCCCGGATCGACCTGGCGCTTCAATCTCTGCCGCAACCGGTTCGCCGAGCGGGGCAGCCCGCCGTTTTCGGCCTGGTCCTTGAGTCCGTCCGGGTTCGGAGACCCGGCCCGGTTCGGGCTGATCACGTTCAACGGGGCGGACGATTTGGGTGGCCTGGTCTGGAATTGCGACTTCAGCGGGTCCGCCTTCGGTGAGCCGCGCGAGGGGGCCTTGCTGTTGGGTCGAGACGGCTGGTACGAAAACACCCGGTACGCCAACCGGGGCTGGGACCGATCACTGACGGTGGCCGGCAGCGGCCGGGGCCGCCGTGCCGTTTGCGACGTCAACTCGACCTGCCCCAGCGACGTGCTGCCGATGCACTCGGTTAGCGTGGCTCCGGGTGTGGTCTCAGTCGAGGTCGACTTCCGCCGCGGGTCGTTGATCAACCAGCCCACGCTGTCGATCGATGATGCCGATGGACACTCCATCGCGGTCGTGCACGCCTGGTCGGGGCGACGTGACCTGGTGGCGGTCGCGGTGCCCAATGACAGGCAGAACTATGGCGACCTTCAGCACGGACTGGGCGATGTGGTCGGGACCGGTGGGTGGTTTGGCCTCAAGCTGGTCATCAACACCGACGCGCGGACGATCGAGGCGTTTGTCCGCAAGGGTCAAGGCGGCTGGGTGCCGCTCAACCGACAGCCGCTGCCGTATTTCGACGCCAAGGCCCGGGGCACCACCTGGTTCCTGCGGATGGGGACCTACCTGCACAAGGCGGCTGAGAACAACGTACTGGAAATGGACAACATCGCCGTTCGCCAGGTGTCACGATTGCCGTGATCGATTCCCATCGGTGTGCGAAAAAAAGGCCGGGGTGGTTGATGGTCTGCCGATGAAGTACAAAGGGGGCGCGAGGGGTGTAGGTCGAGTGACAATCGGAGGGCGCTGATGCTGACGATCAACGGAACCGGCAGCCGCCTGTGTGACGGGATGACCCGTCGCGATGCGTTGAAGATCGGCGGCCTGGGCCTGGGCGGGCTGTCCCTGGCTGAGTTGCTGGCGGCCGAAAAGGCGGCCGGGATCACGGGGTCTCACAAGGCCGTGATCATGATCTACATGTGTGGTGCTCCGCCGCACCAGGACATGTACGACCTGAAGATGGAAGCCCCGAGCAACATCCGCGGCCCGTTCCGGCCGATCGACACCTGCGTGCCGGGGATCCGGATCTGCGAGCACATGCCGATGCTGGCCGGCGTGATGGACAAGTGCATCCCGTTGCGCAGTGTCTACGGTTCGCCCAACGGATCTCACGATTCGTTCATCTGCTACACCGGTCACAGCTTCGTCAACCAGCCAACGGGCAACTGGCCGTCGATGGGTGCGGTGGCGTCGAGACTGCAGGGGGCGACCAACGTCTCGATGCCCCCCTTCATCGGTCTCTCGCCCAACACCGGCCATCCTCCCTACGGGTCACCGGGTCATCCGGGGTTCCTGGGCATCAGCCATGCTGCCTTCCGCCCCTCGGGGCCCTCGCGGGCCAACATGAAACTCAACGCCGGCATCACGCTCGGACGGCTCGGCAACCGCAAGCAGCTGCTCGCCGGGCTGGATGCCTTCCGTCGCACTCACTCCTCGGACAAGTCGCTTTCCGGACTCGACGACCTGAATCGCCAGGCGCTGGATATCCTGACCTCCAGCCGCCTGGCCGACGCCCTGGACCTCTCGAAGGAAGACCCGGCGGTCCGTGAGCGGTACGGCAAGGGGAGCCCGAAGAACTACGGTGACGGAGCACCGCGGAACCCCGAGCACTTCCTGATGGCCCGCCGGCTGGTCGAAGCCGGTGCCCGGGTGGTGACGCTCAACTTCGGGCGATGGGACTTCCACAGCAACAACCACAACACGGCTCGCGACACGCACCTGCCGATCTTCGATCGCTCGCTGGCGACCCTGATCGCCGACCTGTACGAACGCGGGATGGGTGAGGACGTCTCGGTGGTCGCCTGGGGCGAGTTCGGCCGCACGCCGACGATCAACAAGACCGCCGGACGGGACCACTGGCCGCGGGTGGGTGGTGGGTTGATTGCCGGAGGTGGGATGCAGACCGGCCAGGTCATCGGTTCCACCGATCGCAACGGGGCGGTTCCCAAGGACCGGCCGGTGCATTTTGGCGAAGTGTTTGCCACGCTGTACCGTAACCTCGGCCTGGATCCCGCGACCATGACATTGCCGGATCTCTCGGGACGCCCGCAGTACATCGTCGACCAGCACGTGCCGCTGCCCGAGGTTTAGTGGCAGTGCGACAGCGACTGGAGTGGTGAGGTCGCCGGGGGTCTTACGGGGTTGTGCCGGGCAAAATCTGCCGAGTTGGCGGCTGGTCCATGTAAGGGTGGGTTGATGCAACCGAGTCGAGATCCGATCAGCCGTGTGGCGCTGATGGTCTTGGTCGCTGCATCCACGTCGTCGGTCCACGGCGCCGACGGCATCGATTACCTCCGCGACGTGAAGCCGATCTTCAGGACGCACTGCGTCCGCTGCCACGGGCCGTTGAAGAGTGAAGCCAGGCTGCGGCTGGATACGCGGAGCCTGGCGGCAAAGGGTGGTGAAAACGGTGCCGCGCTGGTCCCCGGCCAGGCCGCGGCGAGCCTGTTGCTGAAGCGGGTGACTGCCGAAGAGGAGACCCGGATGCCGCCCGAGGGCATGGGGCTTTCCCAGGCTGAGCTGGCCACACTGACGGCCTGGATCAGCGGTGGAGCGGTCGCGCCGGAGGACGAAGAGCCCGCGGATCCGCGGAATCACTGGTCCTATCAACGGGTTCGACGTCCCGCGGTGCCGGCGGCCGAGGGAGAGTGGAGTCACAATCCGATCGATGCGTTCATTGCTCGAGGCCACGTGCGCGGGGGCGTGGCTGCCGCGAAGCAGGCGTCGCCTGAGGTGCTGCTGCGGCGGGCGAGCCTGGACCTGATCGGGCTGCCGCCGTCGGTTGAGCAGTTGCAGAGCCTGCAGGCAGATCCGTCACCGGCCGCCTACGCCCGGGCCGTCGACAGCCTGCTCGAGAGTCCTCATTACGGCGAACGCTGGGGGCGGCACTGGCTGGACGTGTGGAGGTACAGCGACTGGTACGGGTTCCAGAGCGAGGTGCGGTTCAGTCAGAAGAACATGTGGCACTACAGAGACTGGGTGGTCGAGTCGCTGAACGCCGACAAGGGCTATGAGCGGATGGCGATGGAGATGCTGGCCGGGGACGAGATGACTCCCTTTGAGATCGGGGCCTTGCGGGCCACCGGGTTCCTGGTCCGCAACCGCAACACCGACAGCCGCGAGCAGTGGATCCGTGACACGGTCGAACACACCGCGAAGGCCTTCCTGGCAATGACGATCGCCTGTGTCCAGTGTCACGACCATCCCTACGACCCGATCTGGCACGACGAGTACTACCGATACCGCAACATCTTCGAGCCGGTGCAGGTGGCGATCGACAGCGGCGGCGGGGGTCCCGACGGGATCGACCTGGCCGGCGTGGCACGGATCTTCGATCGTGACCAGAACGCGGCCACCAGCTTCTACATTCGCGGCAACGACAAGACACCCGACAAGACGCGGAAGATCACCCCGGGGATTCCCCAGGTGATCGGCGGCTGGGTCGAACCGAGCTCGGTCGGCCTGCCCCCGGAGGGTCGGGTTCCGCACCTGCGTCCGGCCGTCGCCGATCAGACCCTCGAGCGGCTCAACCACAACATCTCCGCCGCCGAGGAGGCCATGGCGACGGCCATGGCACTCAAGGCGGATTTCCAGAAGCGTCTCGAGGCACCCGGTGTGCCTCCCGAGAAACCCGGACCCGGCAACAGGATCCGCGACACGTTTGCCCCGAAGCGCAGCCCCGCCTGGCGAACCGGTGCCGGGGCATGGGCCGAATTGCCCCAGGGCGGACTGGCACAGACTCAGGTCGGTGAGGATGTCGAGGGCTGGCTCGAGTTCACCCCGCCGGGCGGATCACCGCTCGAGTTCACTCTGCACGCGGTGCTCAAGATCACCGGCGGCGAGTCCACTCGGGAAGCGGGCATCACCTTTGACCGCCACGACAAGGGAGGCCGCAACGAGGGGGTGTATCTGACGGCATCAGAGGACCGCGCCGGGCTGGGCTTTTTCAGCGTATTCGATGGCGAGCGTCATGACTCGGACCCGCTGTTCCGAGCCTTCGACGTGCCGCTGGGTCGTGAGTTCGCGCTGCGGATCCATGTGCGGGGCCAGTTGATCAACGTCTACGTCAACGACGTCCTGCTGGCAGCTCACAAGCTGCCCGCTCGAGAACCCGGCGGCATTCGGCTGTGGACCTGTGACGCGTCGGCCGAGTTCAGCCTGCTGCAGCTCGACAGCCTGCCGGGCAACCTGGCGATGGCCCCGGCCGATTCGATCAAGCAGTTCTCGCCCACCGCCGAACTGGATGCGGCTCACGCATCGCACACAGCCTTCTTCGATGCCATCCACGAGCTGGCACGGCTGCGGCGGGCGACCCAGCGAGGGGAACTGGCGTCGTTCCAGGGCACCCTGGCGGCTGAACGGGTTCGTCTGTATGACGTGCCGCTGCGTGAGGATCTGGAGGGAGTGGCCGCACACAAGAAGAAGGTCGAACCCCTGGCGATCGTCGCCCAGATGGCACAGCGTGGCCTGGCGGTGGCGAAAGCCCGCGAGGCGAAGTTCCTGGCCGAGCAGTCGCTGGTGGTCGCAAAGGGTCGCCGGCAAAGTGGGCTGCCTCCGGGTGTCGCCGCCGATGCGAAAGCGGCAATGCTCCAACTGCTCGCCAAGGCGGTGACCGATGCCGAGAACAAGGCGAAGGCGACATCCCAGCAGCTGACCACCTCGCTGGAAACGCTCGAAAAGCCCTCGACTGCAGCCTACAGCGGCCTGCCGGGCCAGTACGGCTCGTCGTCGGGTCGGCGGCTGTCCCTGGCCCGCTGGGTCGCCGACGCCAGGAATCCTCTGACGGCCCGCGTGGCGGTCAATCACATCTGGTTGCGGCACTTCGGCCGTGCCCTGGTGACCAGCGTGTTCGAATTCGGGCTCAGTGGCGAGAGGCCGAGCCACCCTGAGCTGCTCGACTGGCTGGCCTCGGAACTGGTCGAGCCATCGATGGAGCCGGTCGGGGGTAGGGGGCCTGTGGCCTGGAAGAAGGGGAGCCCCGAGTCGCGGCCCTGGTCGATGAAGCACCTGCACCGCCTGATTGTCACCTCCCGAGCCTACCGCAGTGCCTCCTCACCCCTCGAAAAGCCTCTCGCCACCGATCCCGACAACATCCTGGCCTGGAGAATGCCCTCACGCAGGATGGACGCCGAGACGGTGCGGGACAGCATCCTGAGCGTCGCGGGCGGACTCGATCCGACACTCGGCGGACCCGACATCGCCTCGAGTGACGGCCTGAAGGTGCCTCGACGCAGTCTCTACTTCCACCAGTCGCCCGAAGACCAGATGGCGTTTCTGAAACTGTTCGACGGGGCGGATCCGGCCGAGTGTTACCAGCGGCATGTCAGCATCGTGCCGCACCAGGCCCTGGCACTGTTCAACAGCGAGATCTCACTGGTTCACGCCCGCCGCCTGGCCCGGAAGCTGACGGTCGAGGAATCGGCCAAGAAGTCGGGGAAGCCGGGGACGCCGGTTGCGGCACAGGTCTTCGTGGAACGGGCGTTTCGGCAGGTGCTCTCGAGAGACGTGACGACGGCCGAGGCGGCGATTTGCCTGGAGTTCCTGGTAAGTCGCACGGCGGCCTACACGCAGGCCAAGACTCTCCGGCCCCCGCAGGCGCTCTCGAAGAGCGGCGCTGCACCCTCGGCCGACCCCGCACTGCACGCTCGAGAAAACCTCGTGCATTCGCTGTTCAATCACCACGACTTCGTGACGATCAAGTGACCCTCGACGCAATTCTCGGATTCGAAACGACAGCAGAGCGGTGACCGGCATGACCAACCAGCAGTCGCGACGCACGTTCCTGGCCGATACCGGCATGGGCTTCACCGGCCTGGCCCTGGGGGCGATGTTGCACGAGGACGCGGTGGCCGATCAGGCAGCCGGCCGGGGGACGCGGCTCGAGGCCGAGCCGCATTTTCCGGCGAAGGCCGACTCGGTGATCTGGATCTTTCTGACCGGCGGACTGAGTCACATGGAGAGCTTCGACATCAAGCCGGCGCTCAACAAGTACGACGGCAAGACATTCGAGGAGACTCCGTTTGCGGCGTTCCTGGACAAGGAGCGTCGCGAAAAGGACCTCGCCGGAGCCGGCAGCCAGGTGCCGCCACGCGACAACCTGATGCGGCTGCAGACCGGCTACCACGCCTACGGGGACTGTGGCCTGGAGGTGGGGGACTGGTTTTCGAACATCGGCGAATGTGCCGATGACCTCGCGGTGGTCCGCTCGCTGTGGACGGTGCACCCCAACCACGGCATGCAATTGACCTGGCACACCGGCCAGCATGTCCGCGATGGGGCCAAGCCGACGATCGGCAGCTGGGTCTCCTACGGACTCGGTTCTTTGAACCAGCAACTCCCCAAGTTCATCGTGATGGGTCATTCGATCGGTGGCTGCTGCGGTGGTGAGTTTGCTCATGGAGCCAATTACCTGGGCCCGCATCACGCCGGAGTGAAGCTCTCGACCGACCCCGACAACCCGCTGCCGTTTGTGACTCCCTACGGGCAGGGTGTGACGGCCAGCGAACAGGCGGCCCAGCTGGACCTGATCGGCCGGCTGAATCGGGCCGTGGGGGTCGAGTACCCCGACGACCCGCAGCTGCGGGCCCGGATCCGTTCCTACGAGCTGGCCGCCGGGATGCAGACGGCGGTGCCGGAGTTGATGGACTTTGAGACCGAGACCGAGGCGACTCAGCAGATGTACGGGATCGACCAGGAGGCGTCTCGGGAGTTCGGCACTCAATGCCTGGCCGCGCGGCGGATGGTCGAAAAGGGGGTCCGCTTCGTGCAGCTGTATCACGGGGCCGGCAGTGCCGGGAAGTGGGACGCTCATAACGAAATCAAGAAGCGATACGACCGCGAGGCGCCCAGGGTCGACAAGCCGATCGCCGGTCTGCTGAAGGACCTCAAGCGACGCGGGATGCTCGAGCGAACCCTGGTCGTCTTCGGCTCGGAGTTCGGTCGGTCGCCGGGGGCCCAGGGGTCCGGTCGAGACCATCACCCCCAGGGATTCTGCTGCTGGCTGGCCGGTGGCGGGATCAAGGGCGGGGTGACTCACGGAAAGACCGACGAGCTGGGTTTCTACGCGGTCGAGGACCGTCACTACGTCACCGATGTGCATGCCACGGTGCTGTACCAGCTGGGACTGGATCCGTTGCGGCTGGAGGTTCCTGGCCGCAAGCGGATCGACATGCACCGTGGGGCGCCGATCCACGAGATCATTGCCTGATGCCGTCTTGCGGCACGCCGTGCGGATTGAGAGACTCGTGAGACCGATCGGCGTAGGCCGATGTATCGGGTAGACGCAGCGCCGCCGGGAGTGCCCGGCGATGGCCACGAGACGAGGATGCGATGATCTCTGATCTCCCCAGGCGTGCCACGCGTGTCGGCCTGTTGCTGGGGTTGGGATGTCTGGTTGTCGTGTCGTGTGGTTCGGCCCACGCCGGCGAGGAGTCGTTGCTCGAGCGGGACGTGCTGCCGATCCTGACGAAGAACTGCATGGGCTGTCACGGTGGTCTGAAGCAGGAAGGGGGTCTCGATCTCAGAACGATGCCCTCGATGCTCAAAGGGGGCGAGTCGGGGCCGGCGATCGTGAAGGGGAGTGCTGCCAAGAGCGAGTTGTGGAAGCAGGTCGCCAGCGACAACATGCCCTCGGGCGACGACCGCGAAAAACTCTCGGCGGCTGACAAGTCGCTGATCAAGGCGTGGATCGACGCGGGGATGCCGACCGTCTCGCAGCGTCAAAAGGATGTCGACACGCTGCTTTCCGGGACCAAGCGACACGAGCCGAAGCGGGTGGCCGCAGCCATCGACGAGCACCTGGGTGGATTCCTGAAGACGGCCGGCTTGAAGCCGGCGGCGATCTGTGACGATGCGGCGTTCCTGAGACGGGCCTGGCTGGATTTGTCCGGCCGGGTGCCGACGGCCGAGGAAGCTGCGAAGTTCCTCGACAGCAAGGACGCGGACCGTCGCGCCCAGCTGATCGACGGGTTGCTCGGCAAGCCGGAATTCGGCAAGCAGTTCGGGCGGACCTGGCGCGAATGGATCTGCCCGCCCGAGTTGCCCTCGGGCGGCAACGCCGGTACACAGCCGTATGCTCAGGCGAAGGCGTTGGGCGACTGGATGGGCCGCAGGCTGACGGAGGGGGCTTCGTGGGCCGAGATCACTCGTGAGATCCTGACGGTTACCGGCGAGATCAAGAAGAGTCCGCAGGTGATCTTCTATTCGCTGGTTGGTGAGGGTGGTAAGACGAGTGCCGATGGGACGTCGCGGGCGGTCGCCTCACTGTTCATGGGCGTTCAGCTGCACTGTGCCCGTTGCCACGATGACCCGTATCGCGACTGGTCGCAGCGTGAGCACTGGGGTCTGGCGGCGTTCTTCGGTCGGTCGCAGGGCGACTTCAACAAGATCGAGGTGGGCAAGGGAGCCAGCAAGAAGCCCGGCGAGATCTCGATTCCCGGCTCGGCGTTCAAGAACTCCGGCCAGACCGTCAAGGCGGCCTTCCTGCGTGGTGCCACCTACGAGGTGAAGGGGGCCGACGACCTGAGGCCGGCATTTGCCAAGTGGCTGACGACCGCCGAGAACCCGTTCTTTGCCAGGTCACTGGTCAACCGCGTCTGGTTCTATCTCTTCGCCCGCGGGATCGTGAACCCGATCGATGACTTCCGCGAACTGAACCCGCCGTCTCATCCGGGCCTGATCAAGATGCTGGCTGGTGAGTTTGCCGCGGCGGAGTTTGACGTCAAGCACCTGTTCCGCTGCGTGTGCAACTCACAGGCCTACCAGCGGACCAGCCGCTTTGTCACCGGAGGCGACGATCGAGCCCGACAGGCTCTGACGACGGCGTTTGGTCGGATGCCGATACGGTTGATGACCGCCGACATGCTGTTCGATTCCCTGAAGCGGGCCTACGGCGACGAGAAGCTGGACCTGCGGACCTCCTCGGGCGACTCCACCACGGGTATGGCTGCACCGGTGGGAGATGCGTGGCTGGAGTTCCAGCGGCGGTTCGCGATCAACGAGGAGGATGCCACCGACTTCACTCACGGCGTGGCCCAGATGCTGACCATGATCAATCACCCCCGCCTACTGGCTCGTAGCAAGGCACTGGATGCCTTCCAGAAAAAGACTCCCGAGGCCCAGGTCGACGCGACCCTCGAGTGGCTTTACCTCAGCACGCTGTCGCGGCGACCCAGTCAGCTCGAGGCGTCTGAGGCTCGTGAGTTTGTCAAGAATTCTCCTGACACCAACTCGGCCTACGACGGGGTGCTCTGGATGCTGGTCAACCGCAGCGAATTTCTGCTGGTGAGGTGACCGGAGACTGGTCCCACGAGGACATCATCCGGAGGGATCCGGAGCCTGACACGGAGCGAAGGAAGCCTGACACGGAGCGAAGTCATTATGCGAAGGATGCGAACGATGCGAAGAACAGCACGCAGAGCCAGCCCGACGCTTCGACGTCGCGACCTGTTGAAACTCACGGCCGCCGGCCTGGTCTCGGGCGTCTCGGTGCCGTGGTTCGAGGCCCTGGCCGATTCGGGCATCGAGGCGCCTCGAAAGAAGTCCTGCATCCTGTTGTGGATGGACGGTGGCCCCAGCCAGCAGCACACCTTCGACCCCAAGCCAAAGGGCGAGTTCGCTCCCAGGCCCACCTCGGTGCCGGGCATCAACATCGTCGAGCACCTGCCTCAACTGGGTGCGATGATGGAGGACCTGGTGCTGGTGCGGTCGATGACGACCGAGATCAACGGTCACTACGACGCCAAGTACTTCCTGCACACCGGCTACAAGCGGACGACGGCGTTCGAGCACCCCTCGATCGGCTGCATCGCCTCACAGCAGGTCAGCCACCCCGGCGACCAGATGCCGCCCTTTGTCACGATCGATGCCGGCTACGACCGCAACGATGGCGGTCGCCTGTACCGCAACGTCCCGGGTTACCTCGGACCCGCTCACGCCCCGCTGTTGGTCAATGATCCCAACGAGGGTCTCGAGAACCTGGTTCCGACCGGCGGTAATGTCGAGGCGCGGTTGAGGCTGTTGGCCAGCAGCGAGAGTCGTTTTGCCAAGCAGTTTGCGACTCCAGCGGTCGCAGCCAAGCAGGCGGCATTCGATCGGGCCGTGCGATTGATGCAGTCGCGGCGATCGGCGGCGTTCGACGTGGACCAGGAACCGGCGAGCCTGCGGCAGGCCTACGGGAAGCACAAGTTCGGCCGCAGCTGCCTGTTGGCCAGGCGGCTGGTCGAGGCGGGCGTGTCGTTTGTTGAAGTGGTCCACCGGGGCTGGGACGATCACGCCGGCGCCGCCGGGCCGATCTCCTACCGGGCACCCTGGATGGACGCCGGCATGGCGACATTGATCTCGGACCTGAAGGTCCGAGGAATGCTCGATGACACGCTGGTGATCTGGATGGGTGAATTCGGCAGGACTCCCGGCGATGGCAACGGCCACTTCAGCAAGGCCTGGAGCACGATGTGGGCCGGTGGCGGATTGAAGACCGGACAGGTCATCGGCAAGACCAGCGAAAAGGGCAAGACGCCGGGGTCCAAAATCGCCGACCGCCCGGTCAGCTCACCCGATTTCATCGCCACGCTCTGCCTGGCCCTGGGCATGGATACTCACACCGAGTTCATGGCTCCGGGCAACCGGCCGATGCCGATGGTCGACAAGCTTGCCAAGCCGATCACCGAGATGCTCGGTTGAAACCTCTGCCGGCGAACCGGCAGCGTCAGAAGAGGGGGAGAGCGAAATGAAGTCGTCGGGACGGTTTAGCGCTGCTGCGGTGGCTGCGGTGGTGGCTGCGGTGGTTCTGTTGGGGTTGGTGGGTGTCGTCGGTGATCGGCAGGTGTTGGCCGACGAGGCGGCTGGAAAAAAGAAGTCCCAGGCACGGGCCTACCAGGCTGTGAAGACGCCCGAGGAGGCGATTGCACGGATCAAGCAGTTGGGCGGCCGCGTTGAGTACCTCACCGCCGGGCGCAAGGTCGTGGTGGTTGACCTGCGGTTTGCCGTCGAGGGTGTTTCGGACGATCACCTGCAGTACATCGGTTCGTTGCCAGACGTGGTGTCGGTGTTGTTGAAGCGAGTGGCTGTGACCGATGCGGGCCTGGCACATCTGGCCGGCATCTCGACACTCGAACATCTCGACGTCTCCGAGACCGCGATCACCGACGAGGGTCTGAAGTCCTTGGCCAGGCTCCCGGTTCTCAAGACGCTCAACCTGTTTGGCACCTCGGTCACCGACGTCGGGCTGGTGCAGTTGAAGTCGATCAAGACCCTGCGTCGGCTGTACGTCGACCAGACGCGAACCAGTGTCGGCGGGATCGCCGATCTGAAGGCCGCCAACGGTGAGCTGAGCGTGATACCGGACCGTCCTCTGACGCGGAAGCGGATCGGGGCGTTGATCCAGGTGGCGGACAAGTTGCTGGTGGAGGCCGGGAAGAAGTTGGCGGCGGCCGAGAAGGTCCACAACGAATTGACTCCGAAGCTGGGCGAATTGAAGAAGGCCGAGGATGCGACCAAGTCCGTCTCGGACGACACGAAGAAGAAGTTCGATGCCGCCAACACGGTGCAGATCGAGGCGAAGAAGGCGGCGGATGAGGCGGCTGCGCGGTTGAAGGCTGCGCGGAAGAAACTGGCAGCGGCTGAAAAGCTGGCCGGTGAGGCCAAGACGAAGGCCGATGCGACGAAGAAGTCGGCCGAGGAGGCGAAGCAGCGACACGAGCGGGCCAAGAAGGCCAAGCCGGCCTTTGACCTGGCCACGCGGGTTCGAGATGCCTCGGAATTGAGGCTCGCCGATGCCAGGCGACGCCAGGTCGTCTCACCCGGTGCACCGTTCGAGCCGAAGCAGGACAAGCTGCCCGCGGCGGTGCCCGAGGGAGCCACCGTGCTGTTGGGCGGCGGAGGGGAAACGAAGTTCCTGTCCAAGACCGGCGAGAAGATCAACTGGCCGATCGAGAAGGGTGAGCTGGTTTCGACCAAGGCGGGCAACAATTCGAATCACGTGGTCTCAGCGGTCCACTTCCGCGATGCGGTGATCCACGTCGAGTTCATGCTGCCGCCGACAGGGGCCGGCAACAGCGGAGTGTACATCCACGGCAACTACGAGTTGCAGATCATCGGTTCACACGGCAAGAAGGAACTGACGCACAAGGACATGGGAGCGGTGTACGGTTTCTCCACGCCGCTGGTCAACGCGGCCCGCAAGCCGGGACAGTGGCAGGTCTACGACATCCTCTACGAGGCGCCTCGGCGCGATGACAAGCAGAAGATCGTCAAAGAGGGTTCGATCACCGCCTGGCTCAATGGGCAACTCGTTCAGAAGAACACCCGGATTGGTGAGCCTCGGAGCGTGTATCATCCGTACCGCCACGAGACCACCGGCTACCTGAAGGCGATCTTCGAGAAGCAGAAGAAGACAATGACCGGCCCGGTGTTTCTCCAGGATCACGGTCACGCGGTCCGATTCCGAAACGTCTGGATCCTGCCTCTCGATGACCGGTCGACGCTCTACAAGCCGAAGCCGAAGCCGACTCCGAAGCCGGATGCGGGGTGAGTCTGCTAAGGAATCGGTGGGACGTGAGTCGAAAAGAGAGTAAGCGGCTGCGCGGCGGTGGTGCTGCGGTGGCAGGTTCTTTCCTGACAGGGTCGACGTGATGCGGACAGTCGTTGCTGTGCTGGTCTGCGGGCTCGAGCTCATCGGGTGGGCGGTGTTTTCCCGGGCGATGGGTTGGCAACGCCTCGGCGAAATCCTGCCGATGCTGATCCTGTTTTCGATTGTCGCAGCGACATGAAAAGCCATCCGGGCTCCGGCGGAGACGACCGATGAAGACCCGGATGCAGAGCCTGATACAGAGCCGCAACCGCTGTCATCCGACAGTGTGGATGGGGTAGCCGATGAGGCTGGCGGTGCAGTCGTCCTTGAGTCGGTCGACGAGGAGTCGAGCGTATCGGAGGCGGAGTCGGCAGCGAGCGACAGTGCGATTGTCTGTGACGGTTGCACCTGGCTGGTGTCGGCCGAATCGATTACGTTGCGAAATGGCCAGTCCCTGTGTCCTTCGTGCGTATCGGCGTTGACCGCGGCCCGGCCCGATCAACCGGCACCTCCGACCCCCGTGGCTGTCTCCCGGGGAATGGCGCCCGCCGGAAGCTCGGCGAAGGCGGACACACGCAGCAGTCCCGTCGAGTCGGCTGGCGCGGCTGGCGCGGTGCGGTACAGGGAGTCCGAAAAACCTCGCAGGTCGCTCTCGGTGTGGCGGCTGCCCTTGTGGCTGTACTACGTCTTTGCGCTGGCAACCTGGTACCGCAGCGGCTGGGTGAGCGAGTCCGAGGCGCTCGAGGCGGTTGTCTTCAGTTGCCTGGTCGCGATCTCTGTGACCATTCCGGTCTCGTTGGTGTTCGGAGCGATTGGGCGAAGCCAGGCTGTGGCCTCGTTGAGCTTTGTGCTGCTGCTGCTGCTGCTGCTGCTGGGTGTGTGTGTATGGGTACCAGGAGGCCGATCACCGCGGGTTGATCGACGGGTTGTCGACGCGAGTGACAGACACCGGCGGTGGAGAGTCGCCACCGAATGCGGACTCGGATTCGCTGGCATCCCACGAGGACGCCGATCCGGAATTCGCTGACACGCCACGATCCTCCCCGGTCGACGCACCCGATCCCGTTCGTCCGACTCCGTCTCGAGGCCGGCCGAGGCCGTTTGACTACGAGTCGAACCGGCCCACGCTGTCGCCTCGCCCGGCCCCCGGCCTCGGCAATGAGGCACGGAGCATGGTGTCAACGGGCGGAGTCAACATCGAGATTCCCCTGCCTCCGGGTTATCTCGACGTGACAGACACCGCCGTGGAATGGCTCGAGACCGCTCGCCGCCTGTCACCTCCGGGCAACCGTGTACTGGCCATGCTGGTGCCTCGCGAAACGACACGTCTGCCCGGTTGGCCGTCGCTGCCGATTGAAGAGATCAAGCGCGGGATTTCGATCCACGTGGTCCGCAGTCTCGAGTACGAGTTGATCAGTGTTCCGATGTTCGATCGGATCATGCAGGAATTCCAGAAGAAACCGCCGGGACTTCCCCCGTCACAGCGTGTGCTCCTCAAACGCCAGTATGCTGAGAAGAGTCTTC
>Ga0310123_10001618_pt1 | contig 18516 bp, 15 predicted proteins | sample CB6_AW_1057_MG_FD_203505 | JGI IMG/M metagenome (GOLD analysis project Ga0310123, IMG submission 203505) | Marine microbial communities from Western Arctic Ocean, Canada - CB6_AW_1057 | ecosystem: Environmental > Aquatic > Marine > Oceanic | place: Canada: Western Arctic Ocean | collected... | reverse complement strand
GAACATCTTGATGTCTTCGCCGAATGTCAGGTACGGCAGGAACGCCAGGATCAGCATCAGGATGATCGCCAGGACCATCAGCAGGATGAACAGAGGTTGCCGCGTCGCTTCCATCGTGGTCGAGCGAGCGATGATGCCGGTGCGGGTGAAATAGCTGACCGAGAGCAACACACCCAGCAGCACGACCGCAACGCTCAGCACCAGGCCCCACTCGTAATTGGTCGCCATCATTACCTGAGGCGGTGGGGCGGCCACCGGCGGAGCGCCCTGGGCGAGCAGAGATGTGAATGAAAGGAGATTGCCCATCACGGTGGTCTCGTCGGCTGACCGTTCGCAGGTGGCTGAATCGGAATCGACCGATCCAACCGGACCTCTGTACGAATCGGTGGTCCGATCCGTTGGTCCTGTTGTGGCTGCTTCGGACGTATCCAGTTGACTCTGGACTACTCTAGGTCTCGCACCGACCCAGGGAAAGACGATCGAGGCCGGTTCCTGGCAGTCGGGATCAGGCGAGAAAGATGTGATCGGCATGATCGGCTCGATCGGCACAACCGGTCGTGATCGGTGCCGCGGGAGGCGTCAGTAGCGGATCGAGAAGTCCGAGAGCGGTTCGTCGCCGGGCGGCAGCTCGTCGGTCGAACTGATGTGACCTTCGAATTTCTCAGCGAGCTCGTCAAGGAACCCGGCCACCTCGGCCGCTTCGGCCTCGACCAGCAACTCGACCGTACCCGCCGGCAGGTTCTTGACCCACCCAAAGACCGGATGTCGGCGAGCGATCGAGCGGGTGGTGTAACGGAACCCGACACCCTGGACGCGTCCGTGATAGACCAACCGCCGTCGCATCACTTGCTCTTGGCCTTTGGGTCGGCCGGCCGGGCGATGCGAACGGCGAAGCGGAGCGGCCGAGACGCCTGGCGGCCCTCCTGCCGAGAGACGGCATGGATCAGACGCTTCGTCTCCGGGACCCAGGCTGCGGCGGTGATGAAGATCTGTCGCTGGGTCTCCTTGGCTCGCACGAGGATTCCCGAGAGACCGATGTTGTCGACGATGATGCCGTGCGGCAGGTTCTCGACGTCGAATCTCAGGTCACCGTCGTAACCGTTGCGCTTCACACGCAGCATCGCCGTGATCGTCTCACCCGGAGCAATTTCCAGCACCGCGTCCCCGGCCTGGTCCTGCTTGTCCAGCAGCAGCGAGACGACGGCCTTGGGAGCCTTGCCGATTTTTAGCGTGCCGAGGTTGCCGATCGACTTGCGGATCGGTTTGCCCAGTACGTCGGCCTCGGCCACCACCTGGACCTTCTCCCACGCCTCCTTCGCAGGTGCCTTGGTTCCTGGGGCAACATTCAACACGCCCTGTGCCGAGAGGTGTCCAGCTTCGACGACGACCGGAGACGTGGCCGCAAAACCCTCGGGGAGATTCTCGATCGCCACCTTCACGGGCCCGGTGAACCCGTCGATCCGATCCACGTTGACGGTGAACCTCTGTCCGCTGCCGGCGGGGATCGTCGCATCGCGGCCGCCGATGCTCGCCGTGAAGCCTGGCCTGGGCTGGCGGATGGTCAGCTTGTACTTGTACCCGTCACCCCCGAAGCCCCTCACGTCGGTCACCCTCACCAGGTAGTCCCCGTCATCGGGTGCCGTGAAAGTGACTCGCGAGTCGCTGCCCAGCTTGCGACGTCCGTCGTCGTCGTTGGCGAAATAGAGCGGAAAGACCGGCAGCCCGTTGTCGGGCAACCGGCTGCCGGGCTTGTGCGGTTCGACGACGTAGACCCTGGTGTCGAGTGCATGGGCGGTGGCACTGGTGTCGAAGTAGCAGTGTCGTTGGCCGTTGATGGTATAGAACTGCATCGCCGAATCGGGGCCCTGCGGCATGCGATAGTTCTTGACCACCTCGCCACTCATGTAGACGAACTGGTTGAGTCCCATTTCTTCCCAGTTCTCGAGACGGGCCTGGTTGCTGCGGGAATCGATTGGCCGGAAGGTGATCGCCGAATCTCTTACGGCTCGCAACAGCAGCCGGATCACCGGGCGGCCATCGGCATGCAGCACCTCGATGCGGGTATCCGCCGGCGACTTGTCGCGGTGGGCTCGGGTCTCGATCACCCAGTTCTCGTTCTTGTGACTCGAGAAGCGAAAGAGATCGGCGTCGGAGGTGTCTCCGCCGGTCAGGACACCGGTGGCGATGCCGGGTGCCGGGACGGCGGTGGCCTGCCCCGGCGTGTTGTTCGGTTCGCTCTCGGCCTGCTCGGGTAGCTTCTCAAGCGGTTTCCCGTCTCGAGGCCGAGGCACCGGGACACCGGAGAGCGGCACCGGTCGGTCTGCGGCGGCGTTGGTGTCGGCCAGGGACAGTACGGAGGTGCTGCCGTCGAGCCGACCCACCAGTAGGCTGCGGCCGTCGCGGGTCAGGGCAAGCGTGGCGGGCCAGTCGGGCTGATCGGGGAAGTGCCGAGCCTGGCCGAAGTCGGACGTCGTCCAGGTCTTGATCGAAAGGTCCTCGCTGGCACTGACCAGCCGGCGTCCGTCAGATGAAAAGACCAGGTCCAGGAGAGGTGCCTGGTGAGCGAACCGGGAGTAGCGGATCGGGTTGGTCCCCTCGCGGCCGTCGCCGGTGATCTCCCAGGCTCGGATGCGGTTGTCGATGCCGCCGGCGACAACGAAGCGGCCGTCGGGTGAGACCGCCACCGTGTTCTGGCCCTTGGTCGGTTCGTTGAACGTGTCGAGTCGCTTGCCGGTCTTGAGGTTCCAGAGCTTGATGGTGCGGTCGCCACTGGCGGAGGCGAGAAAGCGGTTCTTCGGGTCAAATGCCACGTCGAAGACCGGCCCGTTGTGACCGGTCATCTCCACCCGCCGCTTGCCGGTGGCCGTCTCCCAGACGACGATCGTGCGGTCATACGACCCGGTGGCCAGCAGGGTGCCGTCGGCCGAGAGTGCCACGCTGTTGAGGCTGTCGGAGTGGCCTCGGATGATCCGGGCCAGCCTGGCCACCTGTTTGGGTTTGGCCTGGGCGACGTCCTCGGCGATGTCATAGACCCTGGCTTCACCGTAGAGCCCCGCTTCGCCGGCGGCGGTGACCAAATGGCGGCCATCGGCCGAGAGTGCCAGGTCGCTGACCTGGCCGGGGAGTCCCGTCAGGGTCGCCAGCGGTTTGGACCTGGGGTTCCTTGGCAAAGACACCAGGTCGACTCGGCCGGTCCGCGCGGCGGCGTACCAACTGCCATCGGGAGCCACGACCAGGGCGTTGACCGGCTGGCGGACCGGGCCGCGAGTCTTCACTCGAGGCACCGTCAGCGAGATCGGCCCCACCAGGGGTTGAAACGGCTTGGCGCCGGCGGCGATCCAGTCCTTGAGGACCGCGATCTCCGAGCGTTGAGGGCTGCGTCTGCCCTTGGGAGGCATGAACGGCTCTTCGCGATGCTCGATCAACTTCACCAACAGGCTGGCCGCGACTTTTCCCGGTACCACCGCCGGTCCGTTCTCGCCACCCTTCATCACCGCCGCATGAGTCGCCAGGACCAGCCCGCCCTCGGCGTCTTTCGCGTTGTGACAACCGATGCAGTACTTCTTGAGAATCGCGCGGGCGCCGATCGCCGGGTCGGCCGATCGCGCAGCGGACGGACCGGCCACGAGCACGACGGCCAACAGGCCGACGGCGACGAGCGGTGTCTGCGGTGCATGCGGTGTACGGGTCATCAGAGAGCCTCGACCGGCTGACCGGGGGTCTAGTGGTTGAACAGGAATTCCCTGGTGCTGATCACACTCCACAACACGTCCTCGACCAACTCACGCCTCTGCTCGAGAGGGGTCCCGGCAAAGATCTTCAGCGTCTCGGACATCTCGCGGTTGGTCGGATACCTCGACAGCGACGCCAGGTAGATCGACTCGACGATCCGGTAGTCGGGCATGCCGGACGAGAGCCAGCGGCCGATGCGGTTGGTTTTCGACTGGAGTTTATCGTTGAGCGTGTTGCCGTTGACGATGTGCAGCACCTGCACCATGCTCGGCTCATCCGACCGTTCGCACTCGCAGGTGATCACTCGCTCGGGTCGCCCGAATGTGCTCAGGAACCTCGAGGCGATGTTGCTGTCGGGCAGCTGCAGCGACCGGGTGCCGGCCGGGTAGCCCTTGAAGGTGGTGGGCTGTCCGGTGGCCGCCGAGATCGCATCGAGCAGCACCTCGGCCTTCAGGCGGCGGGGATAGTAGCGAGCATAAAACCTGCGGTCCGCCTCGTTCCCCGCCGTGATCCGCGAGGTCCTCTGGTAGGTCTGCGAGTTCATGATCAGGCGGATCAGGGACTTGAGGTCATAGCGGTTCTGGACGAGGAACTGGCTGAGCTTGCTGAGCAGCCGTTCGTTGCTGGGTGGGTTGGTCAGCCGGAGGTCGTCGACCTTTTCGACGATCCCGGTCCCCATGTAGTTGGCCCAGACCCGATTGACGATAGCTCGAGTGAAGTAGGGGTTTTCTGGTGAGACGAGCCAGTTGGCGAGGTGATTGCGGCGGTCGCCCTGGGCGTTGAAGGGGATGGTTTGGCCATCGAGTGGTTTGGGAAGTTGCGGCTTACCGGTCCGCGGCTGGATCAGTTCCCCGGAAGTGGTCGTGAAGATCGACTGGTTGCCGTCGCCTCCCTCGGGTGCGGTCTTGAACCGGACACGAGAGAAGAGGTTGGCCATCCCGTAGAACTCGTCGTTGGTCCACTTCTCCAGCGGATGGTCGTGACACTTTGCGCACTGGATCGACATTCCCAGGAACGCCATCGAGACGGTCTCGGCCATGTCGGCAGGGTCTCGGTGGAGCACGAAGAAGTTGGCGGCTCCGTTGGTGTGAGTGGTCCCGCGGGCGGTGACGAGGTCACGAGCGAACTCGTTCCACGGCGTGTTGGCCGACACGTGGTCGCGGATCCACTTCGAGTACGACTTCATCGAGGGGGGCTTGAGCGTCGAGCTGCTGACCAGCAGCAGGTCGGACCACTTGTGGGTCCAGTAGTCGACGTACTCGGGTCGAGCCAGCAGCCTCTCGATCAGCCGCAGCCGCCGGTCGGTGGCGGTGTTGTCGAGGAAGGCTCGAGCTTCTTCGGGGGTCGGCAGCACGCCGAGCGTGTCGAGGGTGGCTCGGCGGAGAAACTCGGCATCGCCGGTTAGCGGCGAGGGGGGCAGGCTGAGTCCCTTGAGTTTGTCGAGGACGAGGCCGTCGATGAAGTTGCTGCGAGGTGCCTTGTCGAAGGTGTTGCTGGTGACCGTGTTGGCATACGGGACACTCAGCGATGCCACGACGTTTCTGCTGAGGTACCAGGCCACGATGGCCGTCTCGCCGTGGCCGGTCACCGACACCGAGCCGACCTGTCCGGTGTGCCCATCGGGTCCGGTGCCGCCGGTGTCGTCGACGTCGGCGACGGTGGTGTTGTTGGATGTGAACTTGGCCCAGCGGGTGACGTCCTCGCTGTGACCATCGCTGAAGTGAGCTCGTACGACGAGCTGTTGGCTCGAGCCGGGTTGCAGCACGGCGTCATGCGGGAGGATTTCGAGTCGAGAGATACGGGGGCCGTCGTCCTTGGGTGCCGGATGCCCCGCGGCAATCCACTCGGACACCACCCGGTACTCCCTCGACCCCTCCTCGAACCTCACACCACCCTTGTGAGGTACGGCTCCGGTCGGCTTGGTCAGCAGCAGGCTGCGGCCGGGGTCGTTGGGAATCACCCGGCGGCCGCGGTTCTGCCGGGTGATGGTGCGGACGTCGGCGATCGGGTCGTAGCCGCGGAGCGAGAGCTTGAAGCCGTTCTTGCCGGCCAGGGCTCCGTGGCAGGCTCCCCCGTTGCAGCCCGACTTGGTCAGGACCGATTGGACGTGGATCCGGAAGTCCCACGCCACCGGCTTCTCGAAACCGGTGACGGTGACCCGGGCGGTGGCCGAGAGTGTCTTGTGGCGGACGGTGATCGTGGCCTGGCCGTTGCTGGCCGGGCGAGCCGTCTGGTCGCTGATCGTGACGACCCCGGGGTTGGACGAAGACCACTCGAGCTTGCCGGTGGGTGTGCCGGCGAAGCGGCCGTTGCGGACCAGGCCGGGCAACAGCCGCTGAAACGACTCGGATCCCTGCAGGGTGAACTCGCCGGGCAGGATGACCAGCTTGCCGGCAGCAGTTTTCTTTTCGGCGGGCTTGTCGGTGGCGAGAGCGTTGGTGGAGACCAGGGCCGAGACGACCGCCAGGAGCGTTGCGAGCGTGCGGTGCAAGCGGAGTGGGCCCGGGGTCGGGTGGGTGCTGTTCATGGTGACGGGCCCGCTCTAGAACAGCTCGTGGATCGCCTCGGTCCCCTGGTCGACCAGCGGGAAGGGGCGACCGGAGGGACCTGGGAGTTCGGTTTCGAGTTCGTAACCGAGGCTCTTGTAAATGGTGGCCACCACGTTGCCCGGTCCGACGGGATTCTCGGCCGGGTACGCCCCGATCGGGTCACTCTTGCCCACCACCCGACCACCCTGCACACCTCCGCCGGCAAAGTAGACGCTCCAGCACTGGGGCCAGTGGTCGCGGCCTCCGGCCGGGTTGACCCGCGGTGTGCGGCCGAATTCCGAGAGGTTGCAGATGAGAGTGTCCTCGAGCAGACCTCGCTGGGTCAGGTCTTCGAGCAGTGCGCTGTAGGCCTGGTCGTACATCGGTGCCACGATGTCCCGCATGCCCTCGATCGAGGTGAACGGCTTGGTGCCGTGGATGTCCCAGGTGATCTCGTTGAACACGGTCAGGAAGGTATTGACCGTGACGCAGCGGACACCCGCTTCGATCAGCCGTCGGGCCATCAGGCAGCACTGCCCGAACCGTGTCATGCCGTAGCGGTTGCGGACTTTCCTGGGTTCCTTGGAGAGATCGAAGGCGGCGCGAGCTTTTTCGGAGGTGATGATCCGGAAGGCGGCCTCGAAGCTGCTGTCGAGCAGCTTGGCGTTCTCGCTCGCCTCGAAATCCTTGACCGTGCTGTCGACGATCTGCCGCAGCTTGCGACGGCGGTCCAGACGGGCCTCACCGATCGACTTCGGCGGCAACAGGTCCGGGACCCGGAAGTTCTTCTTCGATGGGTCTGCCATCAGCACGAAGGGGTCGTGGGCCTTTCCGAGGAACCCGGCGTCCTGGCCGTGAGGCAGGTTGCCGCCGGTGGATCCCATCGGTTCGGGGAGCACCACGTGTGCAGGCAGGTCGGTGCGACGGCCCTGCAGGTAGGCGGCGACGCAGCCGGCGTGAGGCGTGTTGACTCCACCGGTGAACAGACGGCCGGTCTGCATCATCTGGTGACCGGTGTCGTGAACCGCCGCCGCCGTGTGGAAGCAACTGCGGACGACCGAGAACTTGTCGCCGTGCTCGGCGTGACGCGGCAGGATCTCGCTGATCGAAAATCCGCCGCCGGCGACCGGGATCGGCTTGAACGGGCCACGGATCTCAGCGGGTGACTCGGGCTTGGGATCGAACGTCTCGAACTGACTGGGTGCGCCGAGGTTGAAGATCATGATCACCGATCGGCGGTCGCCCTCCGGTCGTGTCTTCCCCTCGGCACGAGCCCGCTCGAGCTCCGACAACGTGATCCCCGCAGCGCCCAGGGTGCCAACCTGGAGGAAGTCGCGACGCGAGACGCCGTCGCAGGTGTGAGCGGTGCCCTGGCCAGTGATGTTGAGCATCGTATCGGTCTCCGCAGATCCTGGGTGTCGTCCGCAATGAGCCGCCCGAGGGACTTCAACCCAGATTCTACGTCGGTCGACACAGCGTCACAACAGGGAGAGGGGTGGGGCGCAGACGCTGCGCCTGAACACCCTGTCCACCGCAGCCACCGTTGAGCCGACTCAGACCTTTGTCAACTCGGCCGGCTCCGCTTCCACAGACGCCTCCACAGTCTCGACCGGTACCTCGATGCACAGCTCCTCACGGACAATGTTCAACTCGCGAGGCGCGTCGATTCCGAGTCGAACCGAATTGGGGCCGATCCGTACGATCGTCACGCTGACGTTTTCGCCGATCAGAACTCGTTCACCTGGCTTCCTTGATAGCACGAGCATCGCGTCACTCCTTTTCTTCGCGGTCCGTCTTTCGAGCTTGAAGCCCGCTCCACACCAGCCCGAACTGCCTGTTCCAGCAGCAGTCATGCCACCATTGAAGGCGACATCCAGCAGCCCTTCGAGGGACGACCAAGTGTCGTCAATTCGATGGTGTGGTCATAAAGATAACAGGCCACTGCGCCGCGCCTAGCCCAATCCGGGGCTGGGGGCTGAAATAGTGGTGGCCGGGCTTAGGAGTGCGGTCGCTGCGGTCGCTGGGGTGGGTGCGGTGGGTGCGGTGGCTGCAAAGTTGGTGAGCTTGAGGTGCTGGTGGGTGTTGGTGGCGGCTTGACGTTGGCGTGGGGGGGCAGGATGCTTGGTTTGCCTGAATATGCCTGAATATGTCTGAATAGGATCGGCCGGTGGGCCGAGTGTCGTCCAGTGGAACCGATGGGGGCGTCACGACCGGAATCGGCCGGTTTTCTCGGAGACTGCAGCTGAGTCGGGGAGAGCAAGAGCGATGGTGAGGATTGGGATCATCGGTTTGGGTTTCATGGGAATGACCCATTTCGAGGGTGCGATGCGGATGACCGATCCGGACGAATCGGGTTGTCGCGGCATCGAGGGTCCTCGAATCAATGGCGGCCAGGTCACCGCTTTCGCCACCCGCAATTCCGAGAAGCGAGCCGGCGACTGGACATCGATCCAGGGCAACTTCGGTCCTCCCGGCACCCTGATGGATCTCGGGGATGTCACCGCCTACTCCGATTACCACGATCTTCTCTCGGACCCGGACATTGACCTGGTGGACATCTGTCTGCCGACGGACCAGCACGAGCAGGTCACAATCGAGGCGCTGTCGGCTGGGAAGCACGTGCTGGTCGAGAAGCCGATCGCGGTCGACCTGGAGGCAGCCCGTCGGATGGTCGCCGCGGCCTCGGAGGCTGGTTGTCTGCTGATGGTTGCCCAGGTGTTGCCGTTTTTTCCCGAGTTCGCCTACGTCCGCGGCCTGGCCGAGTCGGGAGTCCATGGTCGGCTGCTGGCGGCTCATTTCCGTCGCGTGATCACTCCGCCCGACTGGTCCGACGACATGTCGGACTTCCGCAACCTCGGCGGCTGGGGTGTCGACCTGCACATCCACGACAACCACTACATCGGCCTGTTGTGCGGGGCCCCCTCCGGCGTGATGGCACGCGGCCTGTTGCAGGACGGCCTGGTCAACCACGTACACTCGCAGTACATCTACGAGTCTCCCGACGGTTCATCCGGCCCGGCGGTCAGTTGCGTCAGTGGCGGCATCGCCGCCGCCGGTCTCGAATTTGCTCACGGTTTCGAGGTCTATTTCGAGCGGGCGACGGTCGAGTATTCGGCGGGGACCTACGGGGGCGAGTGGGTTGCCAGTCGGCCGTTGAGCCTGGTGAGTGAGGACGGGAGTGTGAGCGAGCCGGAGTTGCCTGGTGGGGGCGAGTGGTACAGTGCGTTCACCGACGAGTTGCAGGCGGCCGTCGACGGTGTCGTCGACGGCGAGGCTCCTCGAGTGATCTCGAGTGATCTCGCACTGGGCGCTTTGGCGGTGTGTTACGCGGAGGCCGAGAGCATTGCCCAGGGGCGAGCGATTTCGCTCGACTGACCAAGATGATCGACAACCTCCCTCTCCGTACATACGTGCACCGCGGCCTGACCATCGAGGGTTATTCGCGGGCGGCCGTACAGTCGTACTGGCGGATTCCCGAGTTGAAGCTGGGCTTCGACATCGGGGGCAGCCCGTGGTCGTTCATGGGCACCAACACCTTCTTCATCTCACACGGCCATCTCGACCACATGGCCGCGTTGCCGGTCTTTGTGGCCCGGCGACGGATGATGAAGATGGAGCCACCGACGGTCTACGTGCCCGCGGCGATCCACGACCAGGTCTGGAAGATGCTCAACGCCTGGCGGCAACTGGACCGTGGCCGCATGACCTGCAACCTGGTGCCGGTCGCTGCCGGAGACGAATTCGAGTTGTCTCGCGAGCGGGTCGTGACGGTCTTCGACACCGTGCACACGGTGCCTTCGGTCGGGTACGTCGTCTGGGACCGTCGCCGGAAGCTGAAGGACGAGCTGGTGGGGACCGACGAGGAGGAAATTCGCCGGAGGCGTTTGGGTGGAGAGGATGTGACCCGTGAGGTGCGAGTGCCCCTGGTCTGCTACTGCGGCGACACGGCTCCGGGTGGACTGGACAACTACGACCCCGTCTACCAGTCGCGGGTACTGATCACCGAGATGACCTTCTACCGTCCCGATCACCGCAAGGAGAAGATCCACAAGTTCGGGCACACCCACCTCGACGACATCATCGAGCGGGCCGAGCGGTTCGAGAACGAGTTGATTATCCTGGCTCACTTCAGCACTCGCTACCAGGAGAACCAGGTGCGTCGCGAGGTCCAGAAGCGGTTGCCCAAGAGCCTGCGTGAGCGGGTGGAGTTGTGGGTCTAGCGCGTCCACCACTCCGGCTCGACAAACAGGTCGCTGACCCGGAACTCCAGGCCCGGCAGCACGGGGTCACCCGAGAGTGTTTCGGCGGTGGTTTGGACCCTCAGCGGCTGGCCGGGCTCGGCCACGTGAACCGACTTGTCGAGCGAGTTGACGATCCAGACGCAGGGGACTCCCCAGGCGTGCCATTCGAGTACCCTCTCGGCCATCCCGGATCGCCTCTGGTTGCTGGTGGCCAGTTCGATCACCAGTCCCGGCCGCGACTCGGTCACCTCACCGTCCATCTCCGCAAACGCTTCCCCCGTGACGAACACCGACACCGGCGGACACCTGACCGTGTCGGGGTCTCGACAGGTCACCAACCCCAGTTCGTAGCAGGCATACGCCGGTTGGCGGGCCGTGTCGTCGGCGTGCAGGTGTTTTCCGAGTGCCTTGGTGAGGTTCAGCACCACGGTGCCGTGCGAGTCGTCGGGTGCCTCGAATTGCCGGACCTCTCCGGCGACCAGTTCGCACCACCGCCCGGCCTCGGGCAGTTCGAACTTCGTCTCGGCGAATTCTTCGGCATTGAGCATGATCCGAAGAATACGACCGGCTCGGCCATCGGTGCAAGCAAGCGTCGCGCGGCCTATGATGAGAGTTCCCCGTGGTGCGGGAGAGAGCGGTCGAGCGTTTGCGAGATCAACTGATGTCTTCATCCGAAAACCATCCCGTCAGCATGCGACCCTTCGAGTCGCGCGACCTGGAGGTGGTGAAGCAGATCACCGTCGAGGCGTTCAGCGGGGTGTCGATCGACGAGGCGGCCGAACTGCTCTTTGGCCCGATCAACGGCCACGACTGGAAGTGGCGGAAGGCTCGACACATCGATGCCGACGTGGCCCGCGAGGTCGATGGGATCCTGGTGGTCGAATCGGACCAGGGCGAAGTGGTCGGCTACATCACCTCCTGGCAGGACACCGAGGCGGGAATCGGTTACATCCCGAACCTGGCATTTGTTCCCCGGTGGCGGGGCCGCGGGCTGGGTCGAAAGCTGATCGAGTTGGCCCTGGAGAGGTTTCGCGAAGCGGGGCTGACCCTCGCCAAGATCGAGACACTGGCCCAGAACGACGTCGGGCACCACCTGTACACGTCGATCGGGTTCCGCGAGGTGGCCAGGCAATCGCATTTCTTCATGAATCTCGAGCAGGCCTCAACCGTGGATGAGCCCACCGTTGGGCCCGACAAGGATCTCGGCGAGAGCGACTGATGGTGATTGCTGTTCTCGGAGCCACCGGTCAGCTGGGCAGCGAGTTGCTGGAGTTGTGGGGTGAGCGGTCCGTCGGGCTGACTCGTGACCAGTTGGACCTCTCGGATCCGTCGACGATTGAGGCGACTCTTGAGACAATTGCTCCGGAGGTTGTGGTCAACGCGGCGGCTTACAACCAGGTGGATCGATCCGAGAGTGAGCCGGCGGCGGCGATGGCCGTCAATGCCCAGGGACCTCGCCAGCTGGCTCGATGGTGTGCCTCACGAAGTGTTCGCCTGGTCCACGTCAGTACCGATTTCGTCTTCGGCTCGGACACGTCACGCCACGAGCCTTATGCCGAGTCGGACGAGACCGGCCCGTTGGGAGCCTATGCGCTAAGCAAGCTGGGCGGAGAACTCTACGTCCGCAGCGGCTGTCCCGACCACCTGGTTGTTCGCACATGCGGCCTGTACGGCCACGCTGCTCGGCGGCGGACCGGTGGTGGCAACTTCGTCGAGACGATGTTGCGGCTGGGGTCTGCCGGGGGACCGATCCGGGTGGTCGACGATCAGAGGTGTACTCCGACTTCGGCGAGAGTGCTGGCCACCGCGATCGACTCGTTGCTCGACTCCGGCTGCAGCGGCCTTTACCACGCAACCTGTGCCGGAAGCACGACGTGGTACGAGTTGGCCCGGGTGATCTTTGAGCGGACGGGACAGGATGTGGAGGTCGAGGCGATCACGACGTCTGAGTTTGGTGCCGAGGCACAGCGGCCGGGGTACAGTGTGCTGGACTGCGGTCGGTTGACTCGAGACACCGGCTACACGCCTCCTGACTGGAACGATGCGTTGACCGAATACCTGGCCTCACGGGAGGCCGACCATGAGTAGGCCAAGACGATGAGTTCGATCGCGACACTCGAAGAAACGCTTTGCGAGGCTGTGGCAACCGGGAAGATCGGTACGGTGGTCTCGGTTCGGGCGATGTTGCATTTGCCCGAGGAGACGGCCGATCTGGCATCGGCCGCATCGGTGGTGCTGGGAGTGGCCGGTCGAGTGATGGGATCGGAGGCCGGTTCGCTTGTGACTCGAGGCCACGAATCGGGCCGACAGCTCAACCTGCTGCTGCGGCTGGACGCCGGTGGGATTGTCAGTGTCACAGTCACCCGCGGGAGTGCTTCGAGGCTTGAGCTGGGCCTGGTGGTGGTCGGCAACCACGGTGTGATCCGGCTGGAGGGATCCGAGTTGGCCGAGGAGATGGGATTGAGTGGCGAGTCGTTTGCTGAGGCTGAGGGGGGGTGGCTGGATCGGATTGTGGGATCAGATGCTACGCCTTAGGTGGGTGGATTGGTGTGTGGGAGGAAGGGCCTGGTCCCGGGGAATCGAATGGATAAAACTCTGTTTCTCAGCTGTTTTTGGTGCGAGATTGCTTCGTTTCGTGCATCCTTTGTTACATACACTCTTGTGCGTCCCGGAATTCGTCGCGGTAGAATAGTCGCATGAGCCAGTTTGACCATTGGATTGAGCGTCTGGCGCGGCGGGTTCGATGGGGGGAATTCCTGCATCGGGCCGCCAACTGGCTTGCGGTCTATCTGATGGTGGCTGGTGGCGTGGTCCTGGCGGCCAAGCTGCTGGTGCCCCGCGAGACGTGGCCGGGGCCGTTGGCTGGCGAGTACGCCGTGGCGGTCGGATGGCTGCTGGTGATCTGTGGCCTCGGTGCGGCGGTGCCGCTGGTGATCAGCTGGCGGCGATCCGCTCGGAGTCGCCTGTCTCGAACCGACCTGGTGGCGTGGCTTGATTGTCGGCTCGGAGCCGGCGGCCTGCTGATGACGCTCAGCGAAACCCCCGATTCGAGCGATGTGACCGAAACGGCTGACGCGTCTGGTCGCTGGTCGGCGGAGTTGCCCGGGCACGAGGCGGCCTGGCGGAATTCGATGCCAACGGTCCGTCCCACCCGCTTCACTCGCTACCTGGTCGTCCCGGTGCTGTTTGCCATGATCGCCTGCGTGGTCCCCTGGCGGACGGCCTACTCGAGTTCGACCTTGCGAGACACCGTCGGACAGCGTGAGACCCAGCAACTGGTGCAGTTGCTCGAGGAGTTGAAGCAGGCGGGCGTGCTGGCGGAGAAGGAGCAGGAGAAGCTGGACGAGGAGATCCGGAAGCTGGCCGAGGACACCCAACGATCGCCGTTGACTCACGAGAAGTGGGAGACCGTCGACTCGCTTCGTGAGCAGATGCAGATGCGGCTCGATTCCACGGCTCGCTCACTCGACAAGGCCCTCGCCGCCGTCGAATCACTCGAGGCGGCCGAGTTCGATGCCAAGGGCGAGCTGACCAATCTTGACGCGCAGTACTCCGAGCAGTTGCTCGAGGACATTCGTGACGCGTTGAAGAACAAGTCGCTCGACGACTTGCCTCCCAGTCTCCAGGAGTTGGCTCGTCGCTACCAGCGGCAACAATCGGGCCGGCAGGGCCAGGGCAAGCAGGGAAAAGGTCAGAAGGGCGAGGCGGGCGAGGGCAACAAGAGCGGCGGGAAGCAGGGTGAGAAAGGCCAGGGCGGGAAGAAACCGGGCAAGCAGTCATCTGCGGGCACTGGCCGGTTCGGGTTGCCCAGCGATCCGGCCGCGCGGCAGCAGGCACTGCAGGACCTCAGGGAGTTCCTCCAGCAGGAATCCCTTCAACTCGAACAGCTCCAGCAACAGGCTCAACGCAACCCCGGCGGCACGTGACGGAGTTGTGGAGGCAAGCCGCATCCGGGAGGCACGTGACCTCACGGCGGCAGCGGCCGTTCCGGTCGGGACGGCGAAGGCAACCAGGGATCGGGCAGTGGACAGCAATCGGGCAGTCCCGAGCGGACGGGCGGCCCCGGCAGCGGCAGCATTACTCGAGGCCGCGGCGACGCGGCGATCACCTTCGGCAACGAATCGGACGCTCAGGGTGTGAAGTTCAAGGAAGTGGTTCTGCCGCCGGGCACGCTTGATGACCCGGACAATCGCGTACTGAAGATCACCGGCCGGGCTCCCAAGGTCGATCCGGCTGTCTCGGCAAAGCGTGGAACTGCCCGCGATCTCGGCCCGTCTGCCGGCGGTGCCTCGTGGAATCGTCGTCTCAGGCCACGTCACCGTGGCGTGGTACGGAAGTACTTCGGCAGCGGTCGCGGCGGCAAGACGGCCGACGACAAAGGCGGTCGCTAGCCGACTCCCCATCTTCCTCTCCAATACTCCCTCAATCGTGACATTTCCCCGTCGAATTCACCTCGACGCACAAGCCCCGTTGCGTGCCGACGCGGCCTGGGCCTGAGCAGGATCCGAAACCGTGACTGATTCCGTGACGACCACCACTTCCGAGTCTTTGCTCTCGCCGGCCGACATCGATCGGGCCGGGTCTCAGATCTCGGCCCTGCTCGAGGGCCTGGGCACGGCGATCCTGGGCCAGGCCGAACTGCTCGAACAGGTCACCATCTGCCTGTTGGCTCGCGGACACCTGCTACTGGAGGGCCTGCCCGGGTTGGGCAAGACCGAGCTGGTCAAGTCGCTGTCGGCTCTGCTGGGCCTGGAGTTTCGCCGCGTGCAGTTTACGCCGGACCTGTTGCCCAGCGACATCATCGGGGCCCCGATCCTGCAGGACGGAGAAGGGGGTCGGACGCTGGTGTTTCAGCCGGGTCCGATCTTCGCCAATCTGTTGCTGGCCGATGAGATCAACCGGGCGACACCCAAGACCCAGTCCGCGTTGCTCGAGGCGATGCAGGAACGCCGGGTGACCGTGCTCGGTGAGTCTCATGATCTGCCTCAACCCTTCTTCGTCCTGGCCACGCAGAACCCGATCGAGCTCGAGGGGACCTACCCGTTGCCCGAGGCTCAGATCGACCGCTTCACGTTCAAGCTGCTGGTCGACGGTGTTGATGCGGGGACATTGGCCGAGATTATCACGACTCGACAGCACGGCCAGGCCCCCGATCTCGACGTCGTCTGTTCGGCACAGGAGTTGAACGAGCTGTTTGAGATGGTCGATCGAGTGCACCTGCCGCGGGCGGTGGCCGGCTACATCGCTCGTCTCGTCTCCGCGACTCACCCGGCCGAGCCCGAGTCTGTCGAGCCGGTGCAGCAGTTTGTCCGGTTTGGAGCCTCGCCACGAGCGGCCATCGCGTTGGCCGAAACGTCTCGTGCCGCGGCACTGTTGGCGGGAAAGCCCAACGTGGGTTTCGAGGAGGTGCGGAGGGTGGCTCGCAGCGTGTTGGGGCACCGGTTGATCCTGGACTACTCGGCCCGGCTCGAGGGCTGGACGGCCGCCCAGATGGTCGACCTGGTGGTCGAGGCGGTGCCGGAGATGGCCAAGGAGTTGCCCGAGGACCTGGCGGGATGAATCACGGATCTCGCCACGATCGGTCCCGGTGTCTCCCAGTGATCTCGGTCATCGGGTTGTTGTTGCTGGTGTGCCTGGGCACTGCCGGTCCGGTGTTTGCCCAGCAGAGACTCAACGGCGACGATCTCGATATCCTGGTCGATTCGCGTTGGGCGGGGACTGGCAAGGGAGGCTATTTCCCGGTCCGGATTCGGGCCAGGAACAATGCGAAGGACCGGACGGTGACGTTCCAGGTCAACGGGGCCAAGGTATCGCCTGTCACCCGGACGATCGAGTTGCAGTCGGGTGCCACGACCGAATTGACGGTGCTGGTCCCGATGATCGGGTCTGTGGATTACAGCCGTCCGACGCTGGAGGTGGTTGTCGAGGGAAGACGGAGTCCGCGATTGACGGCGGTCCTCGAATTCCCCGGCTCGACCGTTCCGTGGCCCGAGCCAGCGTTGCTGGTGATTTCCGGGGACAAGGTGGATTTCGATGACTACGACAAGGCCGTCCACGCGTTCTTTCAGAGTCAGCCCCAAGCCAGTTCCTCAACCAGGTACCGCACCCCGGGTGGCATCAGCACCGAGAGTGACCGGCGGTGGATTACTCCGACGCTCCTACCCAGGACCTGGCTGGCCTACACGGGCCTGGACCTGGTAAGTGTTCCGTTGTCGACGCTGGAGTTGATGGAGGCCGAGGCTCGGGATGCGATCCTGGGCTGGGTCGAGACGGGTGGGACTCTGCTGGTGACCGATGTGAGTCGGCCGGCATCGGAATCCGCGGAACTGGCGGCTGTGCTGGGTCTAAAGCAGCGTGCCGCGGCCGGAGATTCCTGGCGGGGTCCTTCGAGTGCACCACCAGCAGAGTTCACTGACGACCCGACGGCACGGAAGTCGACCTCATTCGGTGTTTCACCGACTGCCGGGCCAGGTTGGGCGGCGGGGGCCGCGGTGTTTTCGTACCGGAGGATCCAGCGGGGGCGGATCGTGGCCTTTGTCGGCGATCCGATGACCGGCACCGAAGCGGACTGGTCGTGGTTCTTTTCGGAGCTGTCCGAGCCACGGGTGGGCAGTCGCTGGCTGGAGTGGGAAGGCCGCCACGGCATGTCGCCTCGAAACGGACTCGCCGATTTTCTCGGATTCACTGTGCCGGGTGTCGACAGTGTGCCGGTTGCCGCATTCCTGATCCTGATCACGGTGTTCACGGTCATCATCGGACCGGTCAACTTCGTGTACCTGCGTCGTCGAGGCCAGTTGTACCTGCTGGTGGTGACCGTGCCGGTGATCGCGGTGGTCACCAGCACGGCGATGCTTGGCTATGCCGCGTTCTCGCATGGGTTCGGGGTCAAGTCACACACCCGCAGCATCACGTTTCTCGACCAGGGCAACGAGACCGCGGTGACGATGGCTCGCGTGGCCCTGTTCGCCGGCATGGCTCCCTCGTCGCTCGAGTTCTCTCGAGACACCGCCGTCTATCCCGCCTTGCCAGATGGTTCGAGCTTTGGCAGCGGATCGGCAGACTGGACCGATCGCCAGGTCCTGGGCAATGGCTGGATCAAGACCCGCACCCGAGCCCAGATGCAGATCGTCCGCCGTTTCCCTCTTCGCGGACGCATCGGCGTGGGTTCGCCCGATGACGAGGGCCAGGTCACCATCGACAACGGTCTCGAGTGGGACCTCCGCTACCTGTACGTCTGCGATGCAGCCGGCAGACGCTACCTGGCCCAGGACATCTCGGCCGGCCGTTCCGTGAAACTCGAAGAGCTGCCCCTCAGTGATGCCAGTCGCCTGACTCCGTTGACCAACGCGGTCTCGGCCCACTACATGGAATCGGCCAGCTCGGTCGCCCGATTCTCCCGCCAGGATATTGTGCGCGAACCCGCGATCGGATCCGGATTCTCACTGCTGGAAGTCCATCTCTCGGCGTTTCGGCTCTCTTCGGGGTTTGACCAGATGCCGCCCCGATCCTACATGGCCATTCTCGCCCAGGACCCTGGCGTCGAACGCGGCTGCAGCACAAGCGACAGGGATTCGCTGCACGTGCTGGTCGGGCAGTACTGACCCGGCGGGACCGGCCCCACCCTGGAAACCACTCTTTCGACTCACCTGGAGCTCTCAGTCATCGTGTCGCCAGTGACCGACGAGACCGAACTCGGCAGCGGCGAATCGCCTCCCCCGTCGCCGTCGATTGAGATCCGGAACCTGCACCGGTTCTTCGGCCCTCTGCGCGCCGTGGACAACGTGTCGTTTTCGGCCTGTCCCGGCCAGGTGATGGGCTTCATCGGTCCCAACGGGGCCGGCAAGACGACCACGATGCGGATCCTGGCGACGCTCGATCTGCCCACCGCCGGAGACGCGTTGATCTGCGGCCAGTCGGTGATCGACGAACCCGACCAGGTCCGCCGCGTGCTGGGCTTCATGCCCGATTCGTTCGGCCGTTACCCGAACATGAACATCCTCGAATACCTCGACTTC